>Ga0182472_107368_pt1 | contig 11336 bp, 10 predicted proteins | sample TergutNc150P3_FD_120804 | JGI IMG/M metagenome (GOLD analysis project Ga0182472, IMG submission 120804)
ACTTGCTGCTGTCGTTTGAAACCCTATAAGCATATTCCGTGTTCGGTTTTAAGTTTTTTGCCGTAGCTTTGTGAAAATATTTGCCTTCAGATGCCTTGCCAGATATTCCTCTTTCAGTTGCCGCAGGCTTGCCATCCTCAAAAACACGCACAAAGGATTTTTCGCCGTTTCCTGAATACCAAGCAAAGTTGACTTCTGCAATGGTAGAGCCGGGTGTAAGTCCGAGCATTTCTGGTACAAACTCCATTTCTTGTTTAGCTAACTCTTTATTGCAAGCTACAGCAAGAAAAACGAAAAGCAAGAGTATATATTTGTTCATAAGGGTTAATATAAAAAATCTATATTAGCATAAAAGCATGTTTCTTTTTTTTGCAATTCTTTTGGCTATAAATGGTTTTGCCGCAGATTGGTATTCCAATGGGCCCGGCACCGAAAAATGCTATGGACCAGAGAATGGGATTTTGATTTGCCGCGAGGTTTATAAGGAATCAGACAATTTTTGCTACGGCAAAGAAAGGGTTTGGACTGGTTTAACAAGAGATAAACCGATGTATGATAGGAATATGGTGATGGGCTGGTTTGATAAAAAATTGATATTTGTCGCAAACCTCAACTACAAATGTGAATATAACGGATGGGCAAGGCGCAAGCTAGAGAATGGCTCCTGGCAGTGGCAATGCTACCTTAGCAACCGCGAAGCAAAAGATGAGGATTGCAAGGGATTTACCAAACACTAAGTTAGCTGAGAAGCAAACTCTGCGCTCTGGCTATAAGATGTTTGCAGTCTTCTATGTCTTTGTATTCCTTTTCTAATTCGCGGTAAAATTTGCGAGCTTCGCCATTTTTATCTTGAGAGATTAAAACGCTTATGAGATACACATAGGTTTTTGCTAAACGCAAAGTGGAATAATTTGATTTGTTATCCATTATTCCATAAAGCCAAGCAAGAGCTGTGTACATGTGATTGTCTATGTCTGTGTCTTTAAGCGCGAATTTGCACATCATAAAATTGCTCACAACTATGTCAAAACCATCTGTTGTTTGTTGCTCGCTCATGTGTTTCAAGTTGAATTCGTTAAGCAGCCAAGCTAGGTATGCTGCAGCTTTTTCTCTGGGCATTCTAAAGAAAGCGTCTTCGTCTGAGCCGGTTTGCTGCATTGCCAAATTGCGCCTCAAGGCAGCCGCATTAGAAAGCTTGGATCTGTTTTCCGGTGTTAAATGGGATTCATAGCGCCCTTCAGGAAATACTATTGTGAACCAGTCCAGCCTTGTAGAGGCATAAAAGCACTTGGAACAAACAGAAACCTGATAAACAGAAAAATCTATTGCATTTGGGTCTGTTGCGTCTGGCTCATATACTGGAACAATCTCCGTATCGCTCCATTTTTGTCTATAATAATTTTCGTCCACCATAAAGCCAGCTACATTATCGTTGTTGCAAAGCGGGCAAATCATTTTTAGTGTGCGAAAGTGACCTTTGCCTTCTGCCAGTCTGAAAAAAGTCTTGTTCAATTCGGGGTTTATTTCGTGAAAGTCGCGCTCAAATTCCACTATTGAGCTATATACCAGAAATGGTGAACCAGAACTTTTCAATTGTTCATTTATTTCTTGCGTTCCGCCAAAGAATGCTACTTTGCGATTTTCCTTGCTCAATTGGTCGTAAATATTTTTGAAGAATACTACAGCGGAGCCATCTATGCGTTTTGTGTTGCGCAAATCAAAAGCCATATCCAATTTGATGTCTTTAATCTCATCCATTAGGAATAGCTTATATTTAAGCACTTGAGCAGAAGTGAACTCTTCGCCTGCGTCATAACACATATAGTGTCCGCGGGTTTGTTTATGTAGGCTCATAAGTAAAGGAAAATTTAGAAAATTTACGTGACTGGCAACGGAATGCTAAACCTTCCATTGCTGGCTATGGCAGTATAACCTTCATATATGGGATGCAAGGGTTCGCCGTTTGCTGAAAAGAGCGATTTTTCGCCTTTTAGCGTTGAAAATGCACCTCCGGCTTCTGCAAAAATGAGCGGATAGGGGGCTATATCCCAAAGCGACACCACCGGATCTGTCATAATTTCTGCCTTGCCGCAGGCAACTTGGTAATAACCGTAGCAATCTCCCCAGCCGCGATACAATTTCGCATTTTTGCGAATACCGGCAAACCACTCGCCATAGCCCTTGCTTTCAATGGTGTTTATGGTTCCAGATAGCACAAGTGAATTTTTGAGTTCGCTGGTATCTGAAACTTTTACTGCGCGGCCATCGTCTGCAAAAGCACCACCACCTTCGGCAGCCCACACTTTGCTGTTCAGTGCAGGAAGCTGGATTAAGCCTGCAATGGGGGCTCCATTTCTTAAAATTGCAATTAACGTCCCAAACAGGGGAACTCCGTAAATAAACGATTTTGTGCCATCTATGGGATCCAGCACCCATTGGTATTCCGCTTCCGGTTTTTCTTGCCCAAATTCTTCGCCTATAAACCCGAATTCAGGGGTTTCTTTTTGCGCAAAATTTCGCACAAGTTCTTCTGCTTTTTTGTCTGCAATGGTTACAGGCGTTGAATCTGCTTTCCACTCCACGCTCAAAGCTGTTTTCCAGTGTTTGAGGATTTCACTTTGGGCAATGCTGCCAGCTTGCATAACCAAGGATAGAAGGTCTTTTTGCATTATATTACATCTTTTCCTTTAAGCCGCATATTGAGCATTAAACCGATCAAAATCATGCAAGTTAAAACAAATGAACCTCCATAAGACAAAAATGGCAAGGGAAGCCCTGTAACTGGCATAAAGCCGATAGTCATAGCCACATTTACAAAAGTATGGAAAAATAAAATTGTGCAAGCGCCCGCAACCACCAAATTGACAAAACGGTTTTCGTACAGCCTGCATATCATTATGCCTCGCCAAAGCAAAATAAAGAACAATCCCAAAACCACAAAGGTACCTACAAAACCAAATTGCTCGCCCAAAACACTAAAAATAAAATCTGTGTGTTCTTCTGGCAAAAACGAGAGATTTACTTGCGAGCCTTCCCCAAAACCCTTGCCGAGCATACCTCCGCTGCCTATTGCCACTTGCGACTGTATAACTTGGTAACCCTCGCCCTTAGGGTCTCTCATGGGGTCTATAAATGTCAATATGCGGCTTCGCTGATGGTCTTCCATGGAATTCCACGCCATTTGGCTAACATAGCCTGCACCTATGTCTAATAACATCACAAAAATTATTATCCACAGCGGGAATTTGAATTTTATTGAAACAAAAAACACGCTTATGATAAGCAAGTTCCAGTAAAGCGCAGAAATAGCGGAAAATAGAATGCTTGCAATTGGGCTTATGAGCAAAAATAAGTCCACCATGCGAAAACCAGCCCAGTAAAACTGCACTACGGTCATAGCGGTAAAAACCAAAGCCGTGCTTAGATTGGGCTGCTTTAAAACTAGCAAAAACGGAACTATGAACAAAAATCCAGGAACAAGCAATGTTTTTGGCTGCGCAATGCTAACTCTATGTTTTGAAAGCCAAAGAGAATTAGCGAGCAAATAGGCGACTTTTGCAAATTCCGATGGTTGAAATCTGAACCCCCCAATATCCAGCCAACGGCCCGCGCCTTTTGAGATATACCCTGAATTCGCAACCAAAATCAAGGAAATAATTGAAATGAAATAAGCTATCCATGCAAAATTTTGCCAAAATTTTGCAGGCATGAGAATTATAATGCCAATCATTAAAAATCCAACAGCAAAATGAATAACCTGCTTGAACCAATCTGTTTTATACCAAATTAAATCTGAGTTGCTGGTAGCGGAATACACAAGCGCAAGCCCTATTCCTATGAGGGCAAAAAGAGAAATCATAAACAACCAGTCTAATTTTTTCATTCTGCCTCTGGATTAAAATACGCCTTCAAAATTTTTTGCGCTACTGGCGCAGCCATAGCGCCGCCGCCACCTGCATTTTCCAAAACAACGGCAATGGCAATTTCTGGAGCTTCCAAAGGAGCTACCGCAGCGAACCATGCATGTGTTTTGTCTCCGTGCGGATTTTCTGCGCTGCCGGTTTTGCCGCCGACTTTGACACCCGGAACTGCCGCGCGGCGTCCTGTTCCACGCGGAGAATTAACAACCTCATCCATGCCTTTGAGAACAAGCTCTTTAGTTTTTTCTGAAATTTTTCCATCGCTTATTTTTTCTGGTTCATATTTTTTGAGCACTTCTCCTTCGGAATTTCTTATCTCTTTTAAGAAATGCGGTTTATATAAACCATTTCCCCAAGCTATTGAACCTGCCATTGCCGCTTGTTGCAGGGGGGTTACCAAAAGCGCCCCCTGGCCTATGGCAATATTGAGTATTTCTCCAGAGCTCCATTTCCAGCCTCTTCTCTCGAACCATTTTTCATAAGTGGCAGAATCTATCAAAAGCCCAGAACGTTCTCCGGGGATATCCACGCCAAGCATGGAACCAAGGCCAAAACGCTTGCCTATTTCGCTAATTCTTTTGTTGCCTACATCCAAACCCAACTGGTAAAAAAACACATCGCAAGATTCTCTAAGCGCACCTACCACACTAAGCACTCCGTGCCCACCGCCCTGCCAGCATTTTGCATATCTGTTTCCATAACGAAGGCCGCCAAGGCAGGCTTTAAATTTTGAGTGTTCAGTTATTACATTGTATTCCAAGCCGGCCGTTGCAGTGATTAGCTTAAAAACAGATGCTGGCGGATATGTTCCGCTTATAGCACGGTTTGTAAGCGGTTTTGCTGTGTCTAGGGCAACCGATGCCCAGGCTTTGTGAAGTTCTTTTCTTTCCAAAGAAAATATATTCGGATCCAAGGGCGGGCGGCTTACCATTGCGTAAATTTCGCCGTTTCGCGGATTAAGAGCGACAACTGCTCCCTTTAGTCCTTCTGGAATGGCATTTTCTGCTACTTGCTGGATTTTCCAGTCTATTGTTGTTACGAGGGCATTTCCAGATACAGGTTCTATAAAAGGCATTCCTACCACAGAACCCATTTCACGTCCCATTGCATTTACCTCTACAAATTTAAAACCGTTTTTTCCTCTAAATTCCTTTTCGTAACTAAATTCCAAACCCTTTTTGCCAATGCGGTCTCCCATAACATAATGTGAGTTTTCTGGCAGCTCAAGCTCAGTTTCGGATATTTCGCCAGTATAGCCAAATATATGCGCGCCATGCTCGCCAAAAGGATAATCTCGTCGTGATTCAACTAAAATTTCAATTCCCGGCAATTCTTCAGCGCGTTCCTCAAAAAACGCAACCGTTTCGGGCGAAGCATCTTCTATAAGCCTTTGGAATTTGAACTTCTGCCACCGTCCTCTTTCAAAAGAAAAAGCAAGCGCTGATGAATCTAGCAAACGTTTTCCATTGCTATATGTTATTCTTAAAAGCTTATTGAAAACGGAATCTCTCATTTCTTTGGTTTTTAGCCTGTTGTACAACAGCGATATTTGGTAAGAAGGTCTATTGCGAACCAAAACCACTCCATTGCGGTCTAATATGTATCCTCGGCTCGCTTTTATATTAACCTTGCGAATGCGATTTTCATCGGCTCTTTTCAAGTTGTTTTCGTATTCAAAATATTGCAGTTGCAAAAGCCTTACAATCAAAAGAACAAACGACATTGCGCATACGCATACGAACACGAGAGTTTTCAAATTCATCTCGTGGCGCTGATTTTCTGTTTCTTGAGAATTGGAGAGCATATTTTAGTTTCTACTTATATATTTATTCATTTTCTTTTTTGTTCCAAGCGACAATAAGTAAAAGAAAATTACACCAAGGCTAAGAGTATATATGGCATTTGGAAAGGAAATGGATATCATTGCCTGTAAAATTTCATCGCTATTTTTTTTAATGGCAATAAAATATATTAAATCTTTTATAAAATAGGCTATGGTTAGCACAATTATTTCTGGCAGCAAGTTTAAATTTATAAAACTTTCTTCAATTTGCCCCACGACAAAGCCAATAACGCAATATGAGAGCGAAAAGGCGCCAAACCACTCAACGGGCGCATAAACATCGCATAGCAAGCCAGAGAAAAAACCAAATAGGCAACCTGCAAGGGTACCGTGCCTTAAAGCTGTTATAACCGTTAAAATCAAAAGAAAAGAAGGCTGCGCGTTCAATATTTGAATTTGCGGAACAACAACAGTTTGCAAAACCGCAGCCACAATAAACAAAACAAAATACAAAATAAAATTAATCATATTCCTAGTTCTCGTCCCATACGATCCAGTTCATATTTTTTCTAATAACAAAAACTTCTTCCAAAGATTCTATATGTTGCAATAAGTTAATGCTTCCTATGCTTAAAACCTCAGAATTATTCTTATCCAAGTTGTCAACAACGCCAACAGGAATTCCTTTTGGATAAATGCCGCCAAGCCCGGAAGTTACAAGAGTGTCGCCAGGCATTAAATCTGCGTGACTTGAAACCTGAATTTGCATATCGCCGCTATTCCTTGAAAACACCGTTCCAAGTACTCTTGAACGCTGGGAAATAACAGAGGTTCTTGAATTTGGGTCGGAAAGGAGCTGCACCATTGAATGATGCGGAAAAACTTTTGAAACCTTGCCAACCAAACCATCCACGGTGAATACGGGCATCCCGTAAAAGATAGAATCTGTTTCTCCGTTGTTTATCACAACTGTTGTCATATATGCACCAGGATTATGCCCTATTATTTGAGTTAGAGAAATGGGATAATTCCATTGGTTCTCAAATAGCAGAAGTCTTTTTAACCTTGCATTTTCAATGGCGTATTCTTTGGCTAAATCTATTTCTAATTTTAGTTTTGCATTTTCCAATTTTAGTTTTGCATTTTTTTCGCTAAGATTGCTTATTTGCAAAATATGAGAAAGAGCGGACTGCGGCAGGAAAAAAATATTGGACAAAAGAAAATCGGCTATGTTTTGCTTTTGCTTAACCTGTATAGATAACATATAAAGAGACATACATACAAGCAAAGCGAAAACAGCCGTTCCTCGCGCCCATTTGCATATTTTGACTATATATTGTATTAAATTCATTATACCGAAGAAGCCATGAGGACTTTGCAATTACGGTAATAATCCAAATTTTCCAAAATTCTAGCTGTGCCTTTGCAAACGCATAATGGAGCGTCATCTATAACACTGACAGGGAGTCCTGTTTCGTGGCGGAGCTTTGCATCCAAGCCTCTTAGCAAGCTTGTGCCGCCAGCCATTATTATGCCTTTGTCCAAAATATCGGCAGAAAGTTCTGGCGGAGTGCTTTCCAATGCTTTTTTGGCGGCATCCACAATTTGAAAAACAGATTCGCTTAAAGCCTCTCTTATCTCTTCGCTTTTGATAACTATTGTGCGCGGAATGCCGGCAGCCAAATCTCTGCCTTTGACTTCCATTTCAAGTTCTTTTTCCAAAGGGAATGCGGAGCCGATTTTCTTTTTAACATCTTCTGCCGTGGACTCACCAATCAAAAGCCCGTGGGTGCGCCGCAAATAGCTCACAATGGCACTATCCATTTTGTCGCCGCCAACGCGCACGGAAGATTTGCAAACCAAGCCGCCTAACGAAATAACGGCAACCTCAGAAGTTCCGCCGCCGCAATCTATAACCATGTGCCCAGAGGGTTCCGCAACGGGAATATTCATGCCTATGGCTGTGGCCATAGGTTCTGCCACCAAATGAACTTCTCTGGCTCCGGCTGCCCTGGTTGCATCTAGAACCGCTCTTTTTTCCACTTCTGTTATTCCAGATGGAACACCAACCACAACTCGCGGTTTAACCAAAAACAGCGGGTATTTTTGAACACGGCTTATAAAATACTGCAGCAAAGCCTCAACTAAATGATAGTCTGCTATAACGCCGTCTTTCATAGGGCGCACGGCAACTATTTCATCGGGTGTGCGTCCCAGCATTTTTTTTGCTTCGGCTCCTATGTATGTAACCCTTTCGCTTTTTCTGTCCACGGCAACAACCGTAGGCTCATTAATAACTATGCCTTTGCCCGCCACATGGACTAAGGTATTGGCTGTGCCTAAATCTATGCCTATGTCGCAGGAAAACAATCCGAACATATAAATTCCTCTGTTAAATTGAAAGGTAATATAGAAAAATGTTGCTGCTTCAACTGCCAATGCGCTCAATTTCGTCATCAATCTTTACCAAGGCACGGTCCCTGCTGGAGAAGTCTTGCGCTGTGATAAAACTGGAAATCCCCAAGTTTTTTATTTTTTGGGAATATTTTTTCTTCAAAAAGTTATTTATGCTGCCAGCATCTGAAAATTTAAGAACTTCAGTGGAAATAGCCCTTGCTTCGTCGTAATTCACGGAGCGGATTATTTTTTTGCATTCCATAATGCACCAAGAAGACATGGAAAGCTCGTCTACTCCAAGACCTACCAAAAGCAAGGTGCTTAGTGGGTCAGATGCCATTTCGCCGCAAACGCTAACGGAAATGCCTTCTTTGTGGGCGGCTTCAACCACCAACTTTATTGACCTTAAAACTGCCGGATGGTGCGGCTCGTACAGAGATGCTATTTTTCCATTAGACCTATCCACGGCTAGAGTAAACTGAATTAAATCGTTTGTGCCAATGCTCAAAAAATCCACCCTTTTGGCGATTTCCTCAATAATTATAACAGCAGAGGGTATCTCTATCATAGCGCCCAATTCTATTTTAGGAATGGAATGCCCTTCTGCCTTTAGCTCTGTGCAGCATTCTTCGTAAATTTCCTTGGCTTTTTCAATTTCGCCCACGCTGGAAATCATAGGGAACATTATCTTCAAGTTACCTTTGCTGCCAGCTTCTATAAGAGCTTTCAACTGCTCCCTGAAAATATCCTTGCGGTCAAGGCAAAGCCTTATGGAACGCCAGCCCATGAATGGATTGGATTCAACTTCTGCGTTCACCAAAGCCAGCATTTTATCGCCACCCGCATCCAAGGTTCTTATGGTAACCGGCAAAGGGTCTAATTGATGGACAACCTTGCAATAAGCCTCTGCCTGCTCCTTTCTTGTTGGCAGCGAATTTCGCCCAAAGTAAAGAAATTCCGAACGGTAAAGCCCAATTCCTGAAGCTCCGAAAGAGGTTATTTCGCTTGCTTCTTCGTATCTCTCTATGTTTGCGTTTAATCTTATGTACTTTCCATCCATCGTTATAGGTTCTAAATCCCTCATGGTGAAAAGCTCTAATTTTTGATTTTGAAAAACCTCTATTTGCTTTTTGTATTTGCTTATATCATTTTCATCGGGGTTGATTATAACTATTCCGTTAGTGCCATCCAATATAAGCAACTCATTTGATTCAATCACCTCCGATAAACTTCCAAGCCCCATCACAGCCGGTATTTGCATTGAGCGCGCAAGTATTGAAACGTGGCTTGTTACGCTGCCAGAATCTATGGCTATCCCCAAAACTTTGCCCTTGTCAAAGTTCATAAGCATATTGGGGCCTATGGAAAATCCTACAAGCACAGCGCTGTCTTCCATTTCTTCTTGCAAAGCAAAATCGCTCTCGCTGCTGTTCAAGTACATAAGCATGCGATTGTAAATATCTTTTAAATCTTGAGCGCGCTCTTTTAATATTCCATCACTGTTTTCAAATTTCTCAATGAGGGTTTGCATACGGAGGTGAAAGGCATAGCCAGCATTCCATCTCTCGTCTCTTATCAAGGAAATAACGCCATCTATCAAGAATGAGTCTTGCAAAATCATCAGATGCGAATCGAAAATTTCCGAGTCTTTTTTGCCAACTGTTTGAAGTGTCATGTCGCGCAGATTTGAAATTTCTCTTTTTACCTGCAAAATCCCTTTGCGAAAAAAATCAATTTGGCTTGCTGTTCCTTCTTTTGAAATTTTATATTGCGAAACAACAACTTTTTGGCGAACAATCAGTTTTGTTTTTGCAATTACGTATCCGGGCGAGGCTGCTTGCCCAATGAACATTTTCCTTTGATTTGTTTCTTGTTTAGGTGGCATCTTCGTAAAATTTGTTTTCGAACAACTCTATTAAGTCGTCTGTGATTTTTTGCTCATCCGGTCCATCTATTATAAACTCAATTTCTGCGCCCGGCTCAATTGCAAGCATCATTAAATTCAAAATGGACTTTGCATTTACCTTTTGACCAGAATATAAAAGATCTACCGAGCTTTGCGCGGAGCCTGTTATATTGACTATGTGCCCGGCAGGCCGGGCATGAATCCCAAGCGGGTTTTGTACTATGAGTTTATGATGTATCATAAGATTTTGCCTTAAAAGAAACTTATGTTGATGTCTAGACCGTCTTTCATTATAAGGCGAAAAAGACTGTCTGCCGAGTGTACAGTTGTAGATAAATCATCGTGCAGTTTGCGGTCGTTGAGCAATATGCCAAGCGTATTGTTTTTGGATTCCAGCTTGCTAGTTAATGCTAAAACCCTTTGCACCGCGGTGTCTGCTTCGTGTAGCAAAGTGTTTGTATTGCCCAGCAGGCCATTTGCATCTGCCACAAGCTTTCTCAGCGGTTCTTTGTTTTCGTCTAGAATTTCATTTACCTTTCTTGTTGCAACAGACAAACCCGCTAAACTGCTTTGCAGCGCAGGCTCCGCTCTTTGGACTAGGTTGTTTGCCTGGTCTTCAAGGTCTTCGGCTTTTGCCAAAATGCGTTTGAATCTGTCTCTGAAATCCTGGGTGGCTAGGGTAGAATCCAGAATTGCGTGCGCGACATTCATTATTATTTTTGCGCTGTCCAAAACTTCGCCAGCCATTCCCATAACCTCTGCTATGCCAGCATCAAAAAAGCCCTTTATGGTGTCGCCCGTGGAAAAATACTTCGTGGAATCGCCGAGCAGCATTCCAATTTGCCTTTCTCCCAAAAGCCCTATATTCTGTACCCTGATATCTGAATCTATTGGAATTTTAACGTCATTTCTCACCGAAACCTTTACCAGAACGCCATTTTTGTGCAAAGCTATGTTATTTACCTTGCCCAGCTTAACCCCATTTACCTTGACGGGGTCATCTTGAGCAAGAGTGCTAACCTGGCTAAAGCGCAAATAGTAGGTTAAAAAAGTTTCGCGGGGGTCTTTGTCGTTTAAAAAGAATATGCCAAAAATAAGGATCACCACGGCTACGACTATTACGAGGCCTACAATCAGGTAAAGGGTGTGGTCCTTTTTCATAGGGTAAATGTAGAAAATTATCTGAACCCTTTTTGTCCGCAAGCGGGTTCTACCGCTGGCTGAAGAGGCTGCCCTCCCGGACGGCTGTTTTTCGCCTGCATCTGCGCGAGATGATACAAAAGGCTTACGACAGCCACGGCGGGGCGGCAGGCAGCCGGACGATTGCGGC
>Ga0182472_103013_pt1 | contig 11311 bp, 10 predicted proteins | sample TergutNc150P3_FD_120804 | JGI IMG/M metagenome (GOLD analysis project Ga0182472, IMG submission 120804)
GTGTGCATTTTCGGCAGAAATAATATAGCGAAAAATGGAAAAATCAGCCTCTAAGCCTTGATTTTCTCGGATTTCGTGTGTATTGCCCTGCTGAGAAATAAAATTGCCGAAATTGCCGAATTTTTGCCTATTTTGCCTATTTGTTTGGTTTTTTCTCACTTGAAACGATACATTTTTTTAGATAAATTACCATAAAAACGCTATTTTTAATAAATTTAAGCGGTTTTTAAGGTTTTTCGTAGAAATTTGTTTGCGGAATTTTTGAACGGAATGGTACTGGGAACACAATTGGAATATAGAAAAATATTTTTTGTATATTGAAAGCATGAAAACTAAAAACTTCAACCTAAGGGCGTTTCGAATTGCCAACGACAACGTTTCCTCGCCCCGCAGCGGAATAAAAATATACTTATGAAATCAAGAAAATTCAACGGGGCTTTGGCGGACGAGAGGCGAATGAAGCTCAACAACGAGGACAACGAAGAAGATGTAATTGTTTATTACGACATCGGACCTCACTGCTTTCACGGTGTAATGCTGCGTATGTGCCCGCCGGATGCGGTCAAAAGCGTTCCTAATGATTATCTTCAAAAAGAGAAATTTCTAGTGACGGAACTTGACAATGTCACTTCGGAGAAAAATAATATCCGCAAAAGCCATTATTATTTTTCGCTGAATGACAAATTTTTAGTGACAACTTTGCCAAAGAATATTACCATCAGTGGGTTCCAAACGTATATCAATTGGATCCTAAGAGATGAAATAGGCGATATGGCTTTTCAGTTCACTCCCATGCTTGTGGAATTGGAAGAGGAGCTGGAAGACACAAAACTCTATGATTTGAAAAGCATTACCATTAAAGATGCAAGCTTGCAAAAAGAAACCAGCTCCAAAAATAAAAACAGCATAGGGAAAAAATATTTCAGCGTAAGCCCACACCTATTGGATAGCATTGTGGATGACCCTATAATGCTTGAAAAAATGAAAGAGAATAAAATAATTTCAGCCGAGCTGCTGATAAAATTCTCCAAGCCTAAAAAAATGAGCAAGGAAGATTACGAAAAAACTATGGGAGCTTTCCTGAAACCTATAAGCGATCCCGAAGATTTTGTTTTCAAAACAAGGAAAGGCAATGAAATCTCTGCGGAAAAGCTTTATAAAATAAAATCCGTAGATATAGACTTGCTAGGATCAGGAAAAATCTCAGAAAAACACCTGCAACACCAGATGGAAATATTTTTGAGAGAGCTGAAAAATGAAAGTAGCAATTAGAATTTTCCTCATACTTTTGGCGGCGGTGATATTCTCGTCCGTTTTTGCCGGCTTTAAATCCAATGATTCTTTCAGTGGAACAATATTTAGCATTTCTGGTATAGTATTCTCCCTAGGAATTAGCCTGATTACGGCTTTCAATTACAGCCACGTAAAAAACGAATATTACATTAAGTACATAAGAAGAAATCTAAACAAGGTGAGGAATTGGTTTGTTTTCTTTTTTGCGATAACTGTTTTGTGCTATGTTTTGGATTATTATTTTAGAAGCAGGGAGATTGTTTCATTCGTCTTTGTCAGCACGGAGAATTTTAAGGTGGAGTTGAATTATTCAATGCTGCTGTGCATAACAATAATTTATTCTATTTTTTACTATTTCGTTAATTTTAAGGCTTTGCAAAATCTTAGAGACGATACTTTTAATGAAGCTCTTAAAGAAGAGGAAAAGAAGGAAGAATGGAAAGAATGGGAAGAATGGAAAAAACGGGAACAGGAAAGAGAGCGTGAAAAGAAAGAAAAATTAGCCCCTACTGACAACGCAGTGAATTGATTTTTCAACTACCAGGAAACAGAATTATTTTGCTCGCCCGCTCTCTATCCCGCTTTAATCTATCCAGCTTCTCTTCGGCGGTGCTATAGTTTTTATATCCCTTTGATTTATTTACAGTTGCTCTTCGCGATATTTTTTAATTGCTTTTTTGCCAAGATGCAACAGGCGGATTTCTTTGTTTTTTCTTGAATTCAAACGCCAGACAAAAGGTTTCGCGTTGTCTTTTTTGCAACGATTTCGAATGTAGGCATCGCTGACATCCAGCAAACGAGCGGCTTCGCTGACGGAAACCCAAGCATTGACAAGCCAATCAGGTTTATTTTCTTCCTCTCTTTCCATTTTCACTGCCCCTTTTAAAGGAATGTAGAAATTAAGTCCATAAATGCACTCTTTTTTGTGTGCATTTATGGACTTGCTATATTTATTTCTTATTAAACTTAGTTTGGAAGGCTGCAAAAATACCTTTTATGGCTTCAAGTTGCTCTGGTGTAAAATACGAAGCCGTAGAATCATCCGCATTTTTCTTCGCTTCGTTGTCAAAAAATTCATTAATTGGTTTATTTTCATCAACTAACCAATTCAAATCACAGCCAATTTGATACAATTTAACAAGAACATCGTAGCTGGGTTTACTATTTTCGCTAGTATAAGCCCACATTTGCTGAGTAGACATTTCAATTTTTTCACAAAGATTCGTTAGCGAACCAAATTTTTTCTTTGCAAAAGCCTTAATTTTTTCGCCAAACATAGTATTTTTCTCCAAAAAATATAAAAAATACATTATTTTCAGTAAAAAGTTACCTATTTTACAGGAAATAATGTACCCTGAACCTTTCAAGTAAAACCATAACCATCATCACAATTATTATTATTGAAGGTACAATGAATAACACAATTTTTGCTATAAGCGGCAAATTGTTGTAGTCATAAATTATCATTGTTGCTATTGAATAGTACAACGCTATAAAAATCGTTACTATAGTAGGAGCTAGATACTTTTTTCTTTGAGAGTCCATAGGTATAAATATAGAAAACTCTACACCCTAAACTGATTCAAAAGACCTCTCAAATCGCTTGCTAGTTTTGCAAGTTCGTCTGCTCCTTGGTTAATTTGACTAGCTCCATGAGCGCTTTCCTTTGTTACTTGATTTACGTCAATTATATTTTGGCTCACTTCGCTCGCACCTTTTGCAGCTTCACTTGCATTGCGAGCTATATCTTTGCTGCCCTCGGCTACTTCACTCATAGATTCTGCAACACGCTTGGTACCAATATTGGCTTGCGAAGCGTTGCGGGCTATCTCTTTGCTACCCTTGGCTACTTCGCCCATAGATTCTGCAACTCGCTTGGTGCCAATGCTCGCTTGAGCAACATTACTTGCAATCTCGTTGCTCGCCTTGGTTTGCTGACCAACATGGTTGGATATAGCCTCAATGCTCTGGTATATTTTCACTATTATTTCCGATACATCGTCTATCACCTTAATAGCTGCACCAGTGCCTGCCTGAATGCCCTTTATTCGTTTGGCTATGTCATCTGCGCTTTGTGCGCTCTGGTTTGCAAGTTCTTTTATTTCGCCCGCGACCACCGCAAAACCTTTGCCTGCTTTGCCAGCAGAAGCGGCCTCTATAGTGGCATTCAATGCTAGAAGGTTTGTTTTGTCGGCTATTTTCTTTATTACATCGGTCACTTGCCCTATCTCTTTTGCAGCGATGCCAAGCTTGCCCATTGCACTGGTTGCCTCGCGAGATTTAACAGTAGCTTCATTTGCAACCTTGCGTGCATCGCCAGCATTAACTGATATTTGGTTTATGCTCGCACTCATCTCATCAACTGCCGCGGCTATGGTGCTTACATTCGTGGACATTTCCTCAGCGGCACCCGCAACTTCGCTGGCATTCTCAGAGGCTTGTTCTGCGCTGTTCGCCATTGAATTTATGTTTCCTGCCACTTGCCCCACTGCGTTAGTTACATCTACAACATTAACAGAGGCTTCCTCGGCTGTGTTGGCGATTGATTTTATGTTCACCGACATTTGCTCTATGGCACTGGAAACAGACAGTGTTTTTGCCGAAGCCTCTTTTGCTCCACCCGCAAGTTGCCTGCTTACGCTGGAAAGCTGCTCTGCCGAACCAGCTAGAGTGTCTGAATTCATTTGGAGATTTTTGAATACTGATTGCAATTTATCCATCAACTTATTCAAACCATGTGCAATTTGCCCAAACTCGTCTCTGCCATGTTCCTCAAAGCGTATGGTGAGGTCACCACCACCCTCGGTCATTTTGCTAAGTGCCATGATTGTACTGTTTATACTGCCAAAAATTTTAGACATAAAGAGTAGTAAAAATATTCCCCATGCAATGGCACAAGAAACTCCAATTGCTATCATGTGGTTTCTATTCTTTTTTGTTTCGGTTTGTACCGCATCAAGAGACACAGCATAAGCGAGTGACCACGGCAATTCAAGCCCCTCTGGCAATACGGGAACGCAAGATACAAGGGATAAATCTCCAGTACTAAGACTATTTTTGAGTACACGGTGATATTCTCCTTTTTTTATGGCATCCCTGAGCACCTGACGTTCATCGTCTTCCATATCTGTGCCTATTTCGGTGAGCAACTGTTCTTCTTTTGGATGTGTGGCTATCAAACCCTTGTTAGAAATGAGTGAAGCATAAGCACCTTTACCTTCATCTATCATTTTGTCAAACAAATATTTTTGCATCAAATCCAACTGCATGTCAATGCCCGCTACACCAATGAATTTTCCGTTCACTATAATTGGAGCACTTAACGTGAATACTTTGCGCTTGCTTTTTTCGTTAGGATATGTCCAATCGTAGGGTTCAGTTAAATGAAGTTTCCTCGTTTTCTCCGGTACTCTATACCATTCATCATCTAATTCGTCTTCTGAATCAAGAGCAGATGATTCAAAGTAAAGCTCTCTTTTACCCGACTCGGTTAGAAAGGCATCTATATTGTAAAGTTCACCAGGTCCTGTTTTATCGGCACTGAAATAGGCACCGCCTTCAAAGCCAACATAGACATCGGAAACAACTGGTTGGTCAGACATAGCATAGACCAATTTGCCAAGGATTTCCGCCTTGTCTTCATCATTCAGGTTGATTATTGCCCGAATGTTTTGTTCTAGTGCCCTGAGTTCAGTTATTTTCTTTTCCAGAAAACCCCTGACTTCTTCCGATCTAGCCATTGCCATGGATTTGCCGGCTTCATATTGCGATTCTCTGCTAGCTTTGGCTGAGTTGAACAAAGACACTGCAAATGTTAATGAGATTACTGCTACAAAAGCAATAAAGAGTATCAGTGGTAATTTATATTTGAGTTTCATGTTATTGACCTACACTTTGAATTGACTTAAAATATTTCTCAAATCGCCTGCAAGCTTTGCAAGTTCGTTTGCACCTTGGTTTATCTGAGCAGCCCCTTGAGCACTTTCCATAGTTACCTGATTTACACCAATCACATTTTGACTCACTTCACCTGCGCCCTTGGCCGCTTCACCTGCATTGCTGGCTATATCTTTACTGCCTTTGGCTACATCACTCATGGATTCTGCCACATGTTTAGCCCCAATATTGGCTTGCGAAGCGTTGTGGGCTATATCCCTGTTAGTTTTAGCTACCTCACTCATGGACTCGGCCACGCGCCTAACACCAATATTGGCTTGTGCTACATTATTTGAAATTTCGTTGCTCGCATTAGTTTGCTGACCAACAAGGCTGGATATGGCCTCTACGCTTTGATATATTTTCATTATTATCTCCGATACATCGTTTATAACCTTAACCGCCGTGTTTGTACCTGCCTGAATACCCTTTATACGCCGAGTTATATCATCTGCACTTCTTGCACTCTGGTTAGCGAGTTCCTTTATTTCACCTGCTACCACTGCAAAGCCCTTTCCTGCAGCACCAGCAGAAGCTGCCTCTATAGTGGCATTCAATGCGAGAAGGTTAGTTTTATCTGCTATTTTCTTAATTACATCGGACACCTGCCCTATTTCCTTAGCAGCAATGCCCAGCTTGCCCATTGCATCTGTTGCCTCGCTAGATTTGATTGTAGCTTCGTTTGCCACTTTTCGAGCATCAATGGCATTGACTGATATTTGATTTATGCTCGTGCTCATCTCTTCTACGGCTGAGGCTATTGTGTTCATATTTGTGGACATTTCCTCGGCTGCCCCCGCAACTTCGCTTGCATTTACTGAGGCTTCTTCCGCACCACTGGCCATCGCATTTATGTTATCAGACACCTGTTCCACCGAACTTGTAACACCAACAATGCTTGTAGCAGATTCTTCGGCTGTGCTGGCTATTGATTTTATGTTCACCGATACCTGCTCTATGGCACTGGAAACAGACATGGTTTTGGCAGAAGCCTCTTCTGCACCGCTGGCGAGTTGTTTGCTGATATTGGAAAGTTCTTCTGCAGAACCAGCAAGAGTATCTGAATTTGTGTGGAGATTCTTGAATATGGTTTGCAACTTTGCAGAAAGACTGTCAAGTGCTTTGGAAAGTGAGCCTAGCTCATCTTTGCGCTCCAAGCCAGCACGGACAGTTATATCTCCTTGTTCAATTTTGGAAAGAGTATTTACAACTTTGCTCAATGGGCGAGTTATGGAAAGAGTTAATAATATGCCAAGACCAATAGAAAGAAGCAAATTTACAATTAAAATAGTTTTAGAAACATTTTCGGCATCATGTGCTACTGCTGAATTTTCTTCTGCAAGTTTTGAAACAACATTGGTTTTGATATTTATAACCGCGTTAAGAGCTTGTCTCATTTCCGTTCCTGCTATTAACACCGATGGCGGATAATCTATTTCGGTCATTCCCGAAAGAGGGCAACGTGTGGTGGTGGCTTTAATATAATTTCGTACTTCGGTCACATACTTGTCAATGCTTGTTTGCAAATCAGCTAAAGACTTTTTTCCTGTTTCTGTTATAAGTAATTTTTTTTGTTTATCTATAAGTTCATTTAAGGCAAGTTGAGAATTATTTATTTTTTCAAGTGACTTGGTACGGTCGGCATCTGTTTTTGCAATTCGCCAGTACATAACCTGTATCCTAATTTCCTGTGCTAGGTCGGATGTTTGCACAAGGAGGCCCAGAGGAATAACGCCTTTTTCGTACATAAGGTCTGCATTATCATCAACATCTTTCAAGCTATTTTCCAAATATAGTCCTACAAAAATTGTTAATGCAGAAATAAACAAGAAAGATACGATTAGCTTTGGACCCATTTTAATATTCTTCATTTGTTCACCTCTTTTTACATAAAAATTTTTCACACTTTAAAATGACTCAAAATATTTTTCAAATCACTTGCAAGTCTCGCAAGTTCACCTGCGCCTTGATTTATTTGGCTAGCTCCATCAGCACTTTCCTTGGTTACCTGATTCATATCAATCACATTTTGGCTCACTTCGCTCGCTCCTTTTGCGGCTTCGCTCGCATTGCGGGCTATCTCCTTGCTACCTTTTGCCACCTCACTCATAGATTCTGCTGCACGTTTAGCTCCAATATTTGCTTGCGAAGCATTACGAGCTATATCCTTGTTACCTTTAGCCACTTCGTCCATAGATTCTGCAACACGTTTGGTACCAATATTGGCTTGTGCCACATTGTTTGCAATTTCGTTGCTAGCCTTAGTTTGTTGCCCAACATGGCTGGATATAGCCTCTATGCTTTGATATATTTTCATTATTATCTCAGACACAACGTCTATAACTTTCACCGCTGCGCCAGTGCCTGCCTGAATGCTCTTTATGCGCCGAGCTATATCATCTGCGCTCTGCGCACTCTGGTTTGCTAGTTCTTTTATTTCGCCCGCAACCACAGCAAAACCCTTGCCCGCTTTGCCGGCAGAAGCCGCCTCTATTGTGGCATTCAATGCTAAAAGGTTTGTTTTGTCTGCTATCTTTTTTATTACCTCGGTAACTTTCCCTATTTCTTTTGCGGCAATGCCCAGCTTGCTCATTGCATCTGTTGCCTCACGAGATTTAACGGTGGCTTCATTTGCAACCTTGCGGGCATCTCCAGCATTGCCAGATATCTGGTTTATGCTCGCACTCATTTCTTCTATAGCAGATGCTATCGTGTTCATGTTCGCAGACATTTGCCCTGCGGCTTCGGCCACTTCGTTGGCATTATCGGCTGCTTCTTTGGCACCGCTGGCTATTGAGTTTACATTCCCTGCTACTTGTTCCACCGCATTAGTAACATCTACTACATCGGTAGATGCTCCCTCTGCTGTGTTGGCTATCGATTTTATGTTCACCGACATTTGTTCTATGGCAGTGGAAACAGACATGGTTTTGGCAGAAGCTTCGTTTGCACCTCTAGCCATTTGCCGACTAATGCTGGAAAGTTCCTCTGATGCACCAGCTAGGGTGTCTGAATTTTGCCGAAGATTTTTAAATATGGTTTGCAACCTTGTGGATAAACTATCTAGTGCTTTAGAGAGTATGCCAAGCTCGTCTTTGCGCTCCAAAGCAATGCGAACAGTCATATCTCCCTTTTCTATTTTGGAGAGAGTGTCCACAACTGTGCTCAACGGGCGCGTTATGGAAATGGTTAAGAATATACCAAGACCTATTGAAAGAAACAAGACTACTATTAAAAGCGTGATGGCAAGGGTTTCGGAGCGAATTGCCAAAATTGAAGCATCGTCAGACAAGGTTTTAGTTGCGTTCACTCGTCTTTCTATAACATTGCCACCAGCTTTGAACATATCTTCTACTGCATTTAATACCACAGGTGGTAGTTCTCCTGAATGTAATCCTGTTTCGGGGTCAATTTTTGCTGTTTTTGTGTAATTATGTATTTCGGTCATAAGCTTGTCAATGGCAAGCTGCAAACTGTCCAAAAGTTTTTTTCCTTTTTCCGTAAGAGCCAAGTTTTTTTGCATTTTAATGAGTTCTTTTATAAGAGTGTATGATTCTTCCATAGATTTTATAATTTTAGCACGGCTTTCATCTGTTTTTGCAAGTTGCCAACGCATAAGATTTACATGCAATTCTTGCGCCTGTTCCGCAGTTTTCACAAGCATTCCAAGCGGAACCGCTCCTCTTTCATATAGAAGATTTGTTTGTACATTAAGTCCTTTTATGCTCATCGTCAAATATATTCCCATAAAAGCCGTCAAGGCGGCAATTAGCAGGAAAGATGCCATTAACTTTGAACCTATCTTAATGTTCTTCATTCATTTACCTCCTAATATCAATGAAGTTCTTAATATAAAAAATTAAAACCGCATATCAATGGTATATACTCTTATTCTTCCTAGTCAAAAGCCAGGCTGTTGGACCTAGCAAAATTAGGTCACGAATAAGAGCTGTCCAAGCCTCTGCTTTTGATTGTGCCCCTTCTAGTTCAAAACAACCACAAGTTATTCCAAGGTCAAGAGCAAGTGCCCAAACAAGGGCTATTATAAAGCTGGCAAACAAAGCCAAAATCACCAAAACACATTCCCTTACAAAAGGAGTAACAATGAGTGCCAAACCAAACCAAAATTCAAATTGAGGCAAAATCAATGCCCATAAATTAACTAGTTTATGGGGCAAAAACTGATATTGAGCAATTAAAAAAGCAAATTTTTGAGGGTCTTCTATTTTAAAAATACTAGCAAAAATAAACATCCCGCCAATTCCAAGCCTAATCAAAATCTCCAAAATTCTCTCAGTTAAATTCCTATTGATTTTCCAAGCGGGAATAACTAGCAACACCCCTAAAACGGTTTCTGCAATACCAACATGCAAGCCGTATTTCCAAGCATTTGGAAATATATTCAAAATAAAATCAAGCTCAACCCAGCTAAAACGCTCAGGAAAGGAGATTTCAAAAACACCAAGGGTGAAAAAAACCGTGGCAAAGAAAATAGATGCGGGAACAGCAAATTTTTTCATTTTGGTTTCTCCAAAACTTTTTGCACACCAATCCATTCAACGGATTTGCCCTCCGATGCCCGCAAATTATTCACAATAGCAGCTAGAATGCAAAATAAACCTAGCCCTATAAGGAATTTGATGTTTATGTTTAGCTTTTTAAGCATTCACCTGATCTTCCACCAAGCTAACTAGTGCCTGTTCAGCGGCATCGCCTGGGCGATAGTTGCTAAGTTTCAAAACTCTGGTGTAGCCACCCTTTCGGTTTGCGTAGCGAGGCCCAATAACATCAAAAAGACCTTTCAAAACCTTGGGATCCCTAACAAAGCGAGCTGCCTGCCTGCGAGCTGCCAAATCGCCTTTTTTTGCATAAGTTATTAGCCTATCCACCATGCTACGAACCATTTTGGCTTTTAGAAGTGTGGTACAAACAACCCTGTCTTGAGGGTCTGCTTCCAAACCTCTAAGCAATATAGATGTTGAAAGGCTACGCAACATCGCATGTCTATGAGCGGCATTTGCGCCCCATTTTTTTACTTTTACGCCGTGTCTCATTCTGCATTACCCTCTTTTAAATAGGCATCCACATCCATGCCAAAGCTAAGCCCCATTGAAGATAGCAATTCGTTTAGCTCTATCAAAGATTTTCTGCCAAAGTTTTTGTGTTTTAACATATCGTTTTCTTTGTGGCGAACAAGTTCTGCAATTGTGCGAATTCCCGCTTGCCTCAAGCAATTGCTGGAGCGCACAGAAAGTTCCAAATCGTCCACATTGAGCAATAGTTTTTGAACAATAGCCTGCACATCACCATCAGGTTCAGAACCACCGGGGCCTTCAAACTCGTCTTCAAAGTTTATGAATATCTCCAAATGGTCCATTAAAAGTTTAGCAGCATAAGCCAGAGCATCTTCTGGATCTATGCTTCCATCTGTGGTTATATCAAGTTCCAAACGATTAAAATCTGTACGTTCCTCAACTCTGGTATCAGAAACATACATAGCCACATTCAAAACAGGATTATAGTTGGCATCTATTAGAATTTCACCAACAGGAGCGTTTTCGGCAGCTCTTCTGCGGTCTGGGTCGTCTGCTGGAACATAGCCACGTCCAGAAGAAACCTTCATCTCTATGCAAAGAGAAGCGTTATCGCCACTAAGAGTTGCTATATGTACCTCAGGATTGAGAATAGCAACGGCCAGATTTGTATCTATGTCTTTTGCCGTAACATCACCTTCACCAGAAACATCAAGGCGCAAAGTTTCGTCTTTATCGCTCAAAAGCTTAACGCGAATGGACTTTAAATTCAGAATAATGTCTGTTACATCTTCTCTAACGCCTGGAATATTGGCATATTCCTTTACCACCTTGTCTATTTTCACAGAAACAATAGCGGCACCTTGAATTGAAGATAGCAATGCTCTGCGCAAAGCATTTCCAATGGTTGTTCCCCAACCGCGTTCCAAGGCTTCTATTTCAAATTTTGCACGACGACCATTTTCCAAAACTTCCGTTTTCTGGAAATTCTTGGGCATTTTTAAAGATTTCCACACCATACAAGCCTCCTCCTTTTAAATTCTTCTTCT
>Ga0182472_107370_pt1 | contig 11306 bp, 8 predicted proteins | sample TergutNc150P3_FD_120804 | JGI IMG/M metagenome (GOLD analysis project Ga0182472, IMG submission 120804)
ATACCAGAAATTCCAAAAATTGTTTTTGAAGAATTGGTTGCAAATGCAATTATACACAGAGATTATTTCACAAATGCTCCTATTAGAATTTTGATTTTCAACAACAGAATAGAAATAATAAGTCCTGGCCATTTGCCAAATAATTTAACCGTTGAAAATATTTTATTTGGCAATTCAAATATTCGCAATCCTGTAATTGCTTCTTTTGCAGCAAAAATTTTGCCATATAGAGGCCTTGGCAGTGGCATATTGCGCGCCCGAAAAGCATATCCAAAAATTGAATTTAAGGATGATAGAGATGGAAATTTGTTTGTTGCTAAGGTGTGGAGATAAAGCAATTTACCTATGTGAAAATATATAAAATTGCTTGCTAGTATAATTAAATATAAAGGCTACGCCGGTTCCGGCTATTTTTGAGAGCATATTGGGAAAGCCCAAAATTTCCACGCAAAAGGCGGTTGCCCCCAAATCAATAGCCAAACCTATTGCCCCCACAAGTATTACCATTACAAATTCCGTGCGTTTTTTTCTGCCTTCTTTGGATTTGAAAATGATTTTGCATAAAATAAAATTCACAATTGAGCCTATAAAAAAAGAGAGCAACGCTGCAAGCAAATAGTACATTTCCAATTTATAGTTGAAAAAATAAAAAACACCCCAGTTCACAAATGCGCAAAACAATCCAGCAAAAAAATATTGTATGAACATTGGAGCAAGCGATTTTAGAAAATCTCTATTTACCCTCATGGTAATCCTCTTCGCTATTCACGCCCCAAATTGCAGATTTGTCTTTTGAACCGTAGCGAATGGCCTTCACAGCTTCTTTGGCACTTAGCATTGAATGATCCATGTTGTTGTATCTGTGCATTCCATTTCGCCCAATTAAAAATAAATTGTCTATGCCATCTAGCCATGCCCTGAGCTCGCAAAATTTATTGTATGTTCCAAAATATGCAGGGTAAGCTTTTGGAACTTTAACCACCACGGTATCTAAAACATTTTCTTTTTTTGCCATACCAATTTTTTCAAGTTCACTTATGGCAAATTTTGAAAAAACTCGCTCGCTCATATTCCACAAATCATCGCCTTCGTTTGCAAAATATTCCATGCCAAGCCATATTTTGCTTTTATCTTTAACAAGATACTCGCTCCAGTTATTGAAAATTTGCAGCCTGCCAACTTTCACATCGCTTTCTTGAACATAAATCCAATTATCCTTTATACTGCCTATTTCAAGTTTTTCTAAAAGCACTCCAACCGTTATAAAATCCCTATACACTAGGCCATTTGCAATTTCCTTAATATTTGGTGGAACATCTTCCATAGCATTTATCAAATCTTTAATTGGCATTGAGCTTAGAACATAATCGTATTCTTTTAAATTCAATTTCTCTATTTTTGTGCCCAATTTAATTTCACCGCCCATTTCTAAAATTTTATTCGCAGCGCGCTGCCACAAGTCGCCTGGGCCAAGTTTGGGGTATAAAAATTCATCTATTAAACTCGTTTCTTTGGTATTTTTAAAGAGTGCGTGCTTTATTGTTTTGGCAATGCTCAGTCCCTTTATTCTCTGTGCACCCCATTCCGCGCTTATTTGCTCGCATGGAATGCCCCACACCTTTTCTGTGTAATCTTTGAAAAATGTTAGGTAGAGTTCTTTGCCAAAACGGTTCAACATAAAATCTTGCAAATTTTTTTCTGTTTTAATTTGGAATAAACTTGATTTCAAATAGCTTGTACCTATTTTTGCCATTCTCCACAAGCCAAGTCCTTTTATTGTATTTGCATTTAGCGATACCGGATAGTCAAAAAATTTTCGCATATAAAGAATACGTGAGAGGCGCGGGCGCAGCATCATATCTCCGTAAATTGTTTTCCACCATTCCATAACCCAATTGTTTTTACTAAAAAACCTGTGCCCGCCAATATCCATTCTATTACCGTTGTGCTCCACCGTGCGGCTAATTCCGCCAACAAAATTTTCTTGCTCAACAACTATCGGATGAATATCGCCTTTTTTAAGAAATTCAAAAGCAGCGGTAAGCCCAGCTGGGCCAGCACCTATGATGAGGGCAGTTTTCATATAAATAATATAGAAAATCCCCCCTTGAATGGAGTTTTTTTTAACAAAAATCACCATTCGTCCCCCCGTTTTTTCCGCTCGGAGAGCTAACGGGGGGAAGCTAATATAGATAATATAGAATTTTTCTACATTAACTTTCCCAGTGAAAATACAAAAGCTAAAAATTTTCGGTTTTAAATCCTTTGCGCAAAAGGTGGAAATCCAATTGGAAGGAAATGGATTAACCGCCATAGTTGGCCCAAATGGTTGTGGAAAATCTAATATAGTAGATGCCATTCGCTGGGTTATGGGTGAGCAAAGAGCCGGACTGCTAAGAATGGACAAAATGCAGGGGGTTATTTTTTCTGGAACAGAAGAGAGACCCGCGATGAGCATGGCAGAGGTTTCGCTTGTAATTGAAAACGATAGGGGGCTTTTGCCATCTGAATATGCAGAGGTGATGATAACCAGAAAAGCCTTTAGCGATGGCGAGTCTAAATATTTGATAAATAATCAGGAGTGCCGCCTTGTAGATATAAAAAATCTTTTTGCAGATACCGGCATGGGCGCAGGCTCATATTCGCAAATGGACCAGCGAATGGTGGACGCCCTGTTAAGCGACAAAGCAGACGAGCGCAGAACCATTTTTGAAGAAGCCGCGGGTGTGAGCAAATATAAAAAGCAAAAAAAAGAAGCTGTGTCTCTGCTTGAGCGCCTTAGCGCAGATATGGAGCGCATAGCCATTGAACTGCAGCACGCCAAAAATCAATTTAAACAACAAGAGAGAATGCTCGCCCGTGCCCAAGATTTGCGCACATTAAAAACCCGCCTAAAAGAACTTGATGTTTCTATTAGTATTCACAAATACAAAGAGGGCAAGGAATCTCTGCACTCACTTTTAAAAGCTAAATCTGCCGGAGAAACCGAACTCAGCACGCTAAATGCAAAGCAAACAGAACTAGAAACCAAAATAGAAGAAAAACGGCTTTTGATATCTAGCGAAGAGGAATATTTTAGAGAATGTGAAAAAGATTATTACGACACCTCAACAGAAATAACAAAACTCAATTCAGATTATGTAAATCTCCAAAACAGAGAAAAAGAACTGGAAGAGAACAAAGCTCGCTGTGAGCGCGAAATTAGCGAGAGCGAAAAGAAAATTTCTGAATTGAGTGCAGAAATGCAAAATTTGGGAGATATAGAAGAACAGGGGAAAAAAGAAACAGACATATTGTTAAATTTGCGAAGCGAGGTAGAAGACCTGCGCAAAAAACACAGAGAACTCTCAGACAAAAGACTGCTCTCTGTTCAAGAACAGGGAAAACTGCAAAGCCACCTGCAAATAATAAACGCCGAAATAAAAATGCTACAAGAGCGACTCATGCAAGCCACAAAAGACATTCAAAACCTTGAGGCTCAAATACAAGAGCAAAAAAACCTAAAAAGCAACAGAGAAAACGAAAGTGAAGAGAGCAAAAAAAAGGCAGAAACGCTTGCAGAAAACATAAATGTTTTAACAAACGAAAAAGATGCTCTTAGTGAAACACTAGAATCTTTGAAAAACCAAAGAATGAAAACTCTTGAGGGCAAAAGCAGATTAGAAGCCAGGCTAGAAACCCTGCAAAGCATAAGCGAAAACATGGACAATGTAGAGGGCAACAAATGGCTTTTAAACCAAAAAACCGAAGATGGCATTCTTTTGCTCTCCAACCAAATAGAAGTTTTAGAAAGTAAATTTGCACCCTTGGTTGAGTTTTGCCTCGGTTCTTCTGTGCAAGCCCTTTTAATGCAAAATCAAGAGATTGTTTTGGAAAGCGCAAAACTGTTGAACAACGAAAATTTTGGCCGCGCACTGCTCGCATGGAACACAAATTCGTTTGAAGAAAAAATCAGCATAAACGAACCAGACATTGCCCCGCTCGTTTCCCTAATAAAATGCAGCGAAATATCACACGCCCTGTTGAATTCCTTGCTCTCAAAATATTTTTTGGTAAAAGACATTGAAGCGGCGGCAGAGCTTGCAAAAAAATATGCGGGCAAAGATTTATGGTTTTGCACCGAAAATTGTGGAGCCTTTAGCTCGCTGGGCATTGCAAAAGTTGGAAGGGAACAAAAAGAAAATTTGGGCATTTTGCAACAAAATGCAGAGATGAAAAAATTAAAAACCTCCATAGATTCTTTAAACGAAAAAGCAGAGTCTGCAAGTGCGCAAATTAATACAGCAAACGAAAAACTGCAAGAACTCTCCATTTTAATCTCAAATTCCCTAGAAGAAAAACAGAACGCAAACACACGCGCAATAAAAGCGGGTTCAGAGGCAGAAATTGCAAATGCCGGAATTTTTGCCCTGAATGCTCAAAAAGAAAAAAACGAACAAGATATTTCAAAATTGGAAACTCGATTGCAAGAGCTAAAAACGTCCAAAGACTCAAATACGGAACTGAATGCCGCAGGCCTTGAACTGGAACAAGCAGAACAGGAATTTGCAAAAATAGATTCTGAATTGCAAAAACAGGAGCAGGCTTTAAAAAATCAAGAAGATTTAGTTGCCAAACTGGCAAATTCTCTAAACCGCCTAGGTTCGGTTAAGGAGCAGATAAAAGCCATAAACAACACCACTCATTTGCGCACAAACGAGCTAGAAGAAATAAAAGACAAAAAAGAACTCCTAAAACAAGGTCTTGAAGACAAAGCTATTCACATAGAGGAGAAGAACGAGATTCTAACGAAAAAAGAAAAATTGAGAGATGCGGCTAGGGAAAAATATACCGTTATGGCAGGTGATATAGAAGAATGGAGAAGCGAACTCCGCGAAATAAACAGCTCCCTGCGCGAAAAAGACAAAAATACCCACAACTTGGAGCTTGCAATGCAAGATTCCTCAAATGCTCTAGAAAGAATAAGGGAGCGAATTTTTCAGGAATATGAATTTGACTTGGAAAAAGAGCCTGCGGAGCAAGGGTTTACGCCTGTGCCAGTATATGAGCGCGAAGCAAATGTTGAAATACACGACCTGCGCGAAAAAATAAAAGCAATAGGCCCTGTGGCTGTCTCTGCCGCCGAAGATTTTGAAGCGGAACGCGAAAGAGTAATTTCCAAAGAAGCTCAATACAACGATGTGAGCAAAGCAAAAAGCAGTATACTTGCCGTTATGGAAAGGCTAGACATAGTGGCTAGAGACCGCTTTGTGGACACTTTCCGCAAAATACAACACAATTATCAAGAAGTTTTCGCAAGTTTAATGCGCGATGGCGAAGCTCTGCTAACCATGCAAAACGATTTAGACCCATTAGAAGCAGAAATTGAAATAAATGCCCGCCCAACTGGTAAAAAAATGAGAGGTGTTAGAGCTTTGTCTGGCGGAGAACGTGCTTTAACCGCCACTGCCCTGCTTTTTGCTCTTTACATGGTAAAGCCCTCCCCATACTGCATATTAGACGAAATTGACGGCCCATTAGACGATGCCAATATAGGGCGTTTTATGGCACTGCTACGCCGCTTTAGCTCTCAAACCCAGTTTGTAATTATTACCCACAACAAAAGAACAATGGCAGCAGCAGACAGGCTCTATGGCGTTACTCAAGAAGAGAAGGGCGTGAGCAAAGTGGGTTCGGTGCGTTTAGAAGACATAAATGAATGATATGCAAATTTTTTTTCTAAATTAGGCCTGAATACATTTAATGGAGATGTTCAATGAAAACTTTGCGTTTTGCTATTGCCGCAGCAGCTGTGATTGGTAGTATGTCTGCCTTTGCAACCAATGCTCGTGTAGAGTCTTTGGGAAAAAATTCCACATTTATTATGGACGACGTTTCAATTTTTGACAATTCTGCCAACATCAACCTTTATCCTAACTTTTTAATAGGCGAGTTAGGCAATTACCTTTACTCCACAAGTATAGCACCAGGAGAAAATAGAGACCCGCTTGACGCTTGGTTCGGTGGTATATTTTCGCTAAAAATCAGCGCAGATAATTCTCTCTCCATTGCTGGAGTGTTAAATCGTAAAGAAGAAAGACTGTTAAAATATTTGCCAGATTATTATATAACAAAAGACGGCTCAATAAAAAAGTCCCCTATTCCTGTAACAAACTTTGATGGCTTTTTGGGTGCAAATTTAGACAATAAAGCCTTTGGCGTTCATATATACATAGCCCATCAAGATGGTTTAACAGGAGATGGCATAATGTCTAAAGATGCTTTTGTATCTGCTTTACAATTAGACTTAGGCACAAATATTGAAATTTCAAGTGATTATGCCATAGAGGCCTCTATTGGCTCTGCGCGTATTCAATACGGTCCTGGCAAGCATAAATTCTTAGATTCCGACTTGCTCTCTTTCTTTTTTGATGCTCGTATGTTTTCAAGAATCAGTGCTATAAACGGCCATTTAATTCCCGTGGTCTCTTTTCGCAATATGAATGCACTAGGCCGCGATGAGTTAGATGTTGGCGCAGGCATGGGCGTTGATGCAGCTTTTGACAGAGGCTTTTTTTGGCTTGGCCTAAAAGGTTTTTACAATAAACAGCGTGCTGGTTCCACATGGACAAAAGATTCAACTGGTAGTACCATATATGCAAACTTAAAAGATGACTGGGGCGATCCTACAACATCTCTATCACAAATTGGCGGCACAATTAGCTTTGGTATTGAAAGGAATATTTGGTGGGATTGGTTTGTTATCCGCGTTGGTGGTCAAAAAACCATTGCTTATGCAGACTACAATGGTGATGAACAAGGACAAAGCGTTAGCATTTTATGCCCAACAAACACCCCTTGCCCACCTGAAGGAAATTATTTTGTAACCAATCCGTCTAACAATGGCACAAAAAACGATAATGTTGGCTTTGGTTTTGGAATCAATATAGAAGAAAAGCTGAAAATAGATTTCACCGTAGCCGAAGATGTTATGTTCCGTAATCCATTCCAAGGTGAAGGTCGTTTAATAAGCAGAGTTTCTGCAACTTATTCGTTCTAATATTTTGTGGTATAAGCTCTTAATTTTAATATCATTATTGCTGGTATCTTGCGCAGACCCAGCTTTTAGAATTCATGAGCGTTTGGAAAAAACCTTGCAGCAAGATTTGGAAAGCATGGTGGCTCAAATAATCAAAGGCTCTAGCAAGCAAAATGTTTTAGATACCCCTTATTTTGTAATCAAAGATTTAAGGGAATTTCACGGAGATACCGCAAAAATTTATTCAGCTTATGCAGAGGTAGATTTTTATTATTTAAAAGATATAAAGATAGCCGAAAAACGCAAATTCCGCTACGATGCAAACCGCCATTACTGGGACAGGTATTTTAAAGAATTGTTCTATTACTCAACTGAGCCCTAACCTGCTCAGGATATAATTTTTGCCACTCTGTTGGCACATCGGGATTTACAATAAAAAACTTTGCTCTCTTTAATGCAACACCCATTTTCTTTAAATGCTCCAAGCGAATTTTGCCAAACTTGCGGCTGTGCACAATGAATTTCGCACTTTTCACTCCCACGCCAGGAACGCGCAATATTTCCTCATAGCTTGCGCAATCCAAATCTATGGGGAAAAACTCTGGGTGCCTTAAAGCCCATGCCATTTTTGGGTCAAATTCCTGGTCTAGCCAAGGATTGTTTTTATCCAAAATTTCATCGTAGCTAAAACCGTAAAAACGCATTAACCAGTCTGCTTGGTAAAGACGATTTTCTCTTTTTAAGGGCGGCGTAGAAATCACGGGCAAACGCGAATCTTCATTTACTGGAATATAGCCAGAATAATAAACCCGCTTCAATTCCTGAGTTTTGTAAAGACTTGCAGCAAGGGTTATTATGTTCAAATCATTTTCGGGACTTGCCCCCACAATCATCTGAGTGCTTTGCCCAGCCGGAACAAATTTTTTCAATCCCCTTCTTTTTAAATTTCCCTTGTGCTCCAAAATTTTTGTTCGCAGGCGATTCATAGGTGAATAAACAGATTCAAAATCTTTATCGGGGGCAAGTATTTTTAGAGATGGCTCAGAAGGAATCTCAATGTTCACGCTCATTCTGTCTGCGTAATAACCTGCCAAGTTGATTAAATCTTGGTTTGCGCCTGGTATTGCTTTTAGGTGAATGTAGCCGCCAAACTTATGCTCCTCACGCAAGCTTTTTGCAACTCTAAGCAAGGCTTCCATTGTATAATCGGGATTTTTAATAACTCCAGAACTCAAAAACAAGCCTTCTATATAATTTCTTTTGTAAAATTCAATTGTCAATTTCACAACCTCTTCTACCTTGAATGTAGCTCTTGGAACATCGTTGCTTTTGCGGTTTGCGCAATAAGCACAATCGTAAAGGCATACATTTGTTAGCAAAATTTTAAGCAGCGAAATACACCGCCCATCTTCTGTGAACGAATGGCATACACCAGCGGGGCAGGAGTTCCCAAAGCCTCCCCTTTGCGTTGTTCTTGAGCCCCCACTGGAAGAACAAGACACATCATACTTTGCCGCGCCAGCAAGAATTTCCAATTTTTGCAAAAGTTCCATATTTACCTGAACAAATGTTCATAATAATATAGTAAAAATACCTTAGGGATAACTCCACGTGGTTGCCCATACGGTATTTTTTTATATTTACCCAAAGGTATGTCCATTTCTAGGAAATTCCATTTTTTGATAAACCCTATAAGCGGTGGAGGGCAGGGCAAAGAAGTATTTGATTTTTTGCCAGAAATTATGCGCTCTATGGATTTTAAGGAAGATGAATGGATGCGGGAATTCAGCATTAAAGAGCTTTTTGAGGAACAGATTAGGGATGCCCTTGCCAGCTCGCAGTGCCTTATAGCTGTTGGTGGAGATGGCACAATGACGGCTGTGTTCAGCGTTCTTTTGCGGCACGAGGAATTTAGACATATAAAAATTGGGCTTATACCTCTTGGAACAGGAAACGACCTAGCAAGGGTTCTAAAACTTTATTCCGCCCTTGTTGACAGAGGCTTGCTGTACATAGTTCGCAAACTCGTTGTGGCAAACTCCAAGCAGCTTGATTTATGGCAGGTAAATGGAAAATTTGCAATGGCAAATTATTTTTCCGCAGGCATAGATGCCCATATTGCCTACGATTTCAATAGAGACAGAGCAGAGGGGAAAATAGCGGGAAATTCCGTGCTTAAAAATAAATTGCATTATGTAAAAAGATTTTTTGCCAATAAAAACTATCATTTAAAATCTGGAGAGTTACATATAATAGATGAATTTGGTAAAAAGAAATCTTTTCCCCTGCAAAACAACTGCACGGTTATAGCGGGGAATATTCCCAGTTTTGCCGGTGGTAGCAATCCTTTTGGAAAATCCGATATGGCAGACGGCTTGCTGGAAGTTTTAAGAATTAAATCAATTCTAAATTTTTTGAGAGCCATTTCAATTGGAGCAAGTAGCTTTGTTGTAAAAGCCAAGGAAATTGAATTTCACCTTGAAAAAGGGGAATTTATTCAAATAGACGGAGAAGACTTCAAAGACAAGCTAGAAATGCCTATTTGCATTAAATTTGGCGGAAAAGTGAATATGCTGCATTTATAAGGATATTTTCCATTCAAGGAGGGTTTTTACAAAATATGCTAAAGTTTTTCAGAAATCTGCCGATATAAGGAACGAGGTGTGTATTACTGATGATTAGTGCTGTTTCTACTTCACAAAACGACTATTCTCTGATTGTAACCGCAGGAAATAGCAAAGATGCCGTAAATGGCGATCCAAAACGCTCAGATGAAGAAAATTTGGGCTACAAGCTCACTTTATCCGATGAAAATTGGAAAACTTTGGGCAATAAAAAGGGGGAACAGGAACTCAGCGAAGAAGAGCTGAGAATGATAGAAGAACTTAAAAAAATAGATAAAAAAGTTCACACTCACGAGCAGGCCCATTTAAGTGCAGCAGGGGGCTATGCACGCGGAGGCGCACATTACGATTATGTAACGGGGCCAGATGGTAATAAATATGCAAACTCAGGGCATGTAAACTTAGATACAAGCAGAGAAAAAACTCCAGAAGCAACTATAAGAAAAGCAAATATAATTCAAAAAGCCGCCCTTGCCCCAGCAGACCCCTCTCCAGCAGACAAACAAATAGCGGCTAACGCTGCAAAAATGGCAACAGATGCCCAGCAAGAGCTTGCAGAAGAACAAAAAGCTAAACTTAAAGACTCTGAAGCACCCAAAACGTCAAAAACATCAGAAATACCAGATACACCGGATGCTCCGCAGGCGGCAGCAGTTAGCGAATCTACTGGTTAATTATTTTCTTTTCTTTTTGTAATCTATTTCGGGGCGCAAAATTTGGCCAATGGTAACTAAAAGAGAAATTATGGGTTCTTTGCGGTCTCCAGATATATCAAAAGCGGCAACTCCACCATAGCCATTTGATTTAACAGCCTCGGTCATAGCTTTAACAGAGGGAATGCCGTTGAAAACTATGGTTTCATTATCGTTAACCGCAACTTCGCTTTTTGAAGATTCATCAAAAGACACTTTATAGGTATCTTTTTTGTTGAATTTTTCCATAATCTCTTTATATTGCAAAACGCCATCGTTGCCAGACCCTGCTCCTTGGTGAGAAGAACCAAGCCCGTTTGCTTTGTAAAATGATTTGCCATAAAATGGCAGTATTGGCACTAATTTGCTTTTTGGAACGCCAGCACTTGCAAAGGCGGCTAAAATTTTAATGTTAGTCTCGGTGTTTGAATTGGGTTTTACCTGTGAATCATTTGCAGATGCCTCATCTGTGAACCACAATGAAAAATTATCTATTCCGCTCAAATCTGCGCCAGAAACTGCGCTTGAGAGAGATTCAGTGCCAGGAATAGCAATGCTAATGGTAATGCCCGTACTTGCTAAATCTGCCGACTGCTTCAATAATTTTGGCAAATCTTCTGCGCTAATTGCACCGCCGTCTAGTTCAAAAGCATTTACTCCATATTCATTTTGAAATTTTTTAACCGCTTCTGCTAAACTTTTTGATTCGTAAGCTTCTTTCATTGCCGCTTCGCTACCCAAACCACCCACTGCAACAGTGAGTTTTACATTGGCAGCTTTTGCTTGGTTAACAAGTGTTAAAAAGTTTTCTTTATCAGATTCATCGGCAAAAACCAAATCCGATCCAACTGGAGTTAAATAACCATAGCGAATATCCGTTAGCAAATCGTAACGCACATCTTTAGGGGTAAATTGCGAATACTGCGCCCAATGCGGAAAATAGGCTATTACCCTATTTTGGGCAAAAAGCGT
>Ga0182472_107371_pt1 | contig 11282 bp, 11 predicted proteins | sample TergutNc150P3_FD_120804 | JGI IMG/M metagenome (GOLD analysis project Ga0182472, IMG submission 120804)
GGCTTGCTTTTAATGGACGATTTGTGGCAAAAAAACAACAAATACGGCAATAAAGGCAACGTAATGGACGATTTTGCGCCGAATACAGAGGCTTTTAATAAAGCATTAGCGGCTAAACCTAACTGGGATTATTGCATTCCTAGCAAAGGCTCTGATATGTCGGACGAGGAATTTGAGAAGGCTATCAAGGATTTGGCTTTAAAGATTGCTGAAAAGGGAACCGCTCTTGGGAGTGCTGGGGAAGGAAGGGCGGCATATAGACTTGAAGAAGCAAAATTAATGACAAAATACCTATCCACTGTTTCGCCAGACCGCAAAACAGCTTATGAGAACAATACCTACCAAGAACTTATGGTATATGCCAACGGAACGTGGTTTACAAAATTCACACCAGATGAATTATCCAAGTCAGCCAAATTTTACGATATTTTCAACAATACCATAAAAGAATACGAAGCCGAAAACGGGCAAATTCCCACAGGTTCCAAAAATACCAATCCGTATAAGGATTTGCTCACGGAATACAAAGCATATAATTTCTTGAACGCCTGGGCGTAAAATTTTCTACATTTACATTCCTATGCATTTTTTACCCATTGCCTTGTTGCTTGTTTGTGCGGCTTTTGCCGCAGATGTTTCTTTTGAAGGAACTTTGGATGTAGATTACGGAAACTATTTGGAAAAGAACTTTATAGTAAATAACGCCGCGAATCAAGATTTGCGAATAAAGATGAACGTAGATTTAGACGAGAACGTACGTGCTGTTGTTGGTGCTGCATCTGTAAGCCGATATATAAATGAGGATGGTTCAACCCAGTATTCAAGGATTCGCCATAGGGAAGAAGCCACTCCCATAGGCTCTGATGAACTGCGTTTTAGCCCCTTTTTATTTGACGGATTTTCTTTGGAATGGACGGTACGCAGAGATTTAACATTCATTTTTGGAGATATGTTCTATTCCTTTGGAAACTTCAACTACTATTATTGGCGCAACCCTGATTACTACGCCGCCGTGCTTGCAACCCAAGGCATGAGAGGGCTTGGAGTTAGATTTGGCAAAGAAGGATACGTTTATATTGGCGCAGGAGATTCAAACGATAAATCTGGCAGAATTGCAGCAAGTTATGCTCTTGCAGTTCCGGGCATAAACCAGGTGAACAATAAATTCACAATAGCTCCTATGTTTGACCTTATAAAAGGCGGCGGTCGTCCTCACAGGTACACCATAGGCGCAGATGCCAATTACTCCCGCAGTTACACAGATTTGAATTATGCTATTCGCGGTATTTGGGGTTTGCACCCAAGTCATGGAAGCTACATAAACACATTTACTCTTGAACCCAGTTTCAACTACAAGAATTTTAACCTAGCAAGCACCTGCTACTGGGCATTGCTTTCTTCCGATTCCACAGAAAGTTCAGAGCCGCTCACAATTGACCAAACGTACACCACAGATGAGAGGCTAATATATATAGAACCCTCATATTCTTTCAATAAAAAGTTCAGCATGGGACTGGGTTTTGAATGGCACAAACCGGATTCCGACAGTTGGTTTTTAATTGCACCCACGGCTTATCTTTACCCAACCGCAGATGTGGATTTATCGTTTTGGATAGGTTATTCAATAGTGCCCGGACCTAATAATCCCGGATTTGGAATAAGTTCTTCCGTGAAGTTTTAGCCCGTGCTAATCTCTTTGATAGCTGCCGTTGCCGATAATGGCGTTATAGGAAAAGACAATAAACTGCCTTGGCACCTGCCCGCAGATTTGCAGTTTTTCAAAAAAACAACTCTCAACCATCCCATAATAATGGGTCGCAAAAATTTTGAAAGCATAGGCAGAGCCTTGCCGGAGCGAACCAATATAATTTTAACCAGAAATAAAGATTTCAAAATCCCAGAAGGCTGCATAAAAGTTCACGAGCTAAAAGCTGCTTTTGAAATTGCAGAAAAAACCGCCACAGACGAATGTTTTGTTATAGGAGGCTCAGAGATTTACAAAGAAGCCCTCCCTTTTTGCCAAAAATTATACATAACAAGGGTACACGGAACTTTTGAAGGCAACGCTTTTATGCCCGAATTTGAAAAAGAATTTCGCAGAGTGAGCTGCGAAACCCATTTTAAAGACGAAAAGAATAAATGGGATTACGATTTTGAGATTTTTGTACATTAACTAGTATTCTCCTACCCCCCAAAAGCCTGCTCCAAATCAGCGATAATATCGTCAATATGCTCAGTGCCAATGGAAATCCGAATGGTACCTGGTTTTATGCCCTGCTCCAAAAGCTCATCACCAGAGAGCTGGGAATGCGTTGTGCTTGCCGGATGTATAACCAGAGATTTAGAATCTGCCACATTGGCAAGGAGGGAGAACAACTCCAACTTGTCAATGAATTTTTTTGCCTGCTCCGCGCCGCCCTTGATTTCAAAAGTGAAAATTGAACCTGCACCCTTTGAGAAATACTTTTTGTACAAAGCATTATCCGGGTGTTCTGGCAAAGAGGGATGATTAAGGGATTCCACCTTTGGATGCTTGCGCAAATATTCCACCACTTTGAGCGCATTCTCCACGTGGCGTTCCACCCGCAAAGAAAGGGTTTCCAAGCCTTGGAGGAAAAGGAAAGAATGGAATGGGCTTATGGTTGCTCCGGTATCTCTCATCAACGTGACCCGAATTTTTATGATATATGCGAGATTTTTCACCGCATCGGTGAATACTACACCGTGATAGCTGGGATTTGGTTTAGACAAACCTGGGAATTTATCGTTTGCCGCCCAGTTGAATTTTCCAGAGTCCACTATCACGCCTCCTATAACCGTTCCGTGACCGCCTATGAATTTGGTAGCGGAATGCACAACCACATCTGCGCCGTGCTCAAAGGGGCGGAACAGGTTGGGTGGCGAAAAGGTGTTGTCCACAATAAGCGGAATGCCGTGTTTGTGGGCTATGGCTGAGAGCGCATCTAAATCAACAATGGTGGAATTGGGATTTCCAAGCGATTCCACAAACAATGCTCTGGTTTTTTCGTTAATGGCTTTTTCAAAATTCTTAGGGTCGCTGCCATTCACGAATGTTGTGGTTATGCCTAAGTCTGGCAGGGTGTTGGCAAAAAGGTTATATGTTCCGCCATAAATGCGTTTATCAGATACTATATTGTGCCCCGCCGTTGCAATATTTTGCACAGCATAAGTTACCGCCGCTGCCCCAGAAGAGGTTGCCAAAGCACCTACACCGCCTTCAAGAGCCGCTATGCGTTGCTCAAATACATCTGAGGTTGGGTTCATAAGGCGCGTGTAAATGTTGCCGCCTTCCGTAAGGGCAAACCTGCCGGCTGCCTGCGCGCAATCTTTGAATACGTAAGATGTTGTTGCGTAAATGGGCACAGCCCTTGCATCGGTGGTTGGGTCTGGTTTTTCTTGCCCAGCATGAAGTTGAAGCGTTTCAAACTTACGGTTTTTCATATAACTCTCCCTTTTAATTACTCTCCAACCTTTCGCTGCAAAATACCCAAAACCTGCTCCAAAGTTATTTCTGCGGTTTTTTCTGTGTAAAGAGCGTTAATTAAGTTGGAATTGGCTGTTTGCATATTGTTGTCTGCGGTTAGCAAATCTGTGATTGGTGCTACCTGCTCTTTGTATTCAAGCTCTTTCATTATGTAGTTTTCTTCTGCTAGTTTCACGTTTTCTTTGTTGCGTTCCACAAGGTTTTGAGCGTTGAATAAAGTCAATTTTGCGCTTTCATAATCTGCCTGCAAAGCTATTTTTTGCTTTTCCCTGTCTATTTCAAGTTGCCTTTTTTCAATTCTGGCAGAAGTAAGCTCTGCTCTGTTAGACATTCCATCAAAAATAGGAACGGTTATGCTTATTCCAACCGCGCCATTATCTGCGAATTTTTTTTGCGGGCTGTTGAAAAAATCAAAATTTTCCCTTGATGCCTGCGTTCCGTAGTTTGCAAAGGCTACAACATTGGGATATATTTTTTCTCTAGTTAAATCAAGTCGCATTTCCTGAAGTTTAACCATTTGGTCCATTCTTTTTAACGCAATGGAGCTTTGCAAAGGGTCTCCGCTTTCGCCGCCAGCGGCTCTGAAGTCCACGCTAAGACGGTCGGTTAAGGATATGTCTTCTCCTATTGGGCGTCCTATAATTTGCAAAAGAGCATCTTTTTTGTTTTGAATTTGAACTTTGAGGTTATCTATTTGGGTACCTAGTGCTACTAGGTTGATATCCATTGTGTTCAAATCGCCTTTTTTGACTATGCCCTGTTCCACCATCGCGGCTATTGCCTCGCGGGTTTTGCCAAGATTATCCTTGGATTTTTGCATAACCTCCAAATTTTCTTCCATATAAACAATGCCCCAATATAGCATGGATATTCCGTAAATTATGCCCTCTTTAATTTCCTGTTTAACCAGCGCATCTATTTCCTTGCCTTTTTTTGCCATTGCAATGCCTGTAAGTGCCTGCGGAACATATAAAAATTGCGATAATGTAAAATCTGCAGACATATTCCAGTTTATTGGGAATTCCATAAAAGCATCATTTGGATTAAGAGGACCTGCACCAGCAAGCGATTTTATCCAAGCTGGATAGTTTGGCACTTTAGTGGGATCCATCCAAAGTTTTGTGACTTTGCCGCTTGCCGTTAATTGCGGAAAATATTTGCGAAAAGCCGCTTCTACCTGAGCATCTATGCCATCGGAACCCAGTTCGGACTTTTGAATATCCAAATTCCCCTTTAATCCATCGCTTAAAGCCTGTTTTAAGCTGAGAGGGGTGCCAGCAAAGGCAAAACCCACCGCGCAAAAAGCAAGCAAGCATAAAATCTTATTCATAAACGAGAAAATAAATAAATAAAACCATTTTTTGCGTGGTTTTTATTGGATTAAAGGATTAAGGGGGTTTTTTAGGGGATAAAGGGTACTGGCAGCGCAGTTCCCTTGTAAGGAACTCCTGAAATTTTCTCTATAATTTCGGCGTTGTCCATGATTATTTCTTCGGTTAATTTATTTACAAAACTCGCTGGGGAAAACACAAAACCTATGATTTTGATGTTTTTTGATTTTAAGTAGTCTATGGAAAGCAATGTGTGGTTTATGGTGCCAAGCCCAGGGGAAGCCACAAGCAAAACTTGGAAATTAGAGAGCTTTGCCAAATCTGCCATATCAAAGTTTTGCGTTATTGGAACTCTTATGCCCCCTGCCGCTTCCATAACTATAAAATCGTATTGCTTTTTTGCGCTTGCCAAAAATTTTTTTATGGTGTTTTTTTCAAATTTAACCTTTTCTCTTTCAAAGGCAAAATGCGGTGAGCTTGGGGTTTTAAGGTTATAGGAGCAATGGATGTCTTTTGGTTTTAGCTTGGTCACTTTTTTTATAAAATCCATGTCTGTGGGCTGTCCGCATTGAATGGGTTTGTAATATAAAACTTTCTTTTTTCTTGCTTGTTTAAAATAATCCAGCAAAAAGGCAGACACGCAGGTTTTTCCAACGCCTGTTCCCGTGCCAGCTATGAAAATTCCTCCTTTAGCCATACTTACTTCACATACTCCTTAATTGCATCTCTTAATAATGTAAAAATTCTGTTAAGCTCATTCTCGTCTTCTTCTAAAAGAGTTATGCGAAAACCCATAAGTTCAGAACAAAAACTGCTTATTGGAACAACGCAAATTCCTGTTGCGCCCAAAAGGTAATAGACAAAGCGGTAGTCTAGGCTCACGCCCTGGCACCATTCCTCAATTTTTGCCTTTATATTTGGGTTTTCTATTGGCAGAGATTGCTTGTCGTTTAAAACACCGTCTTTGAAAATTATGGAATTGTAAAATGCGCCATAAGTTGGGTTGAATGTTAGTTCTGGCACTTCGCTTAAAATTTTGTTTATTAGGGCGCTCCGCTTTCCAATGCGTTCATTCAGATTTTTGCGGTGCGCTTCGTAGCGGCTATCGCCCAAAATCAAAGGCAGAGCTAACTGTGGGAGCGTGGTGGAGCAAACTTCAGTCATTTTTGCATTGTCTAGCGCATGGCAAAAAGCTTGAAATTCATGGTCTTTGTCTTTATTGTAAAATTCCATCCAGCCACACCGCGAGCCGGGCCAAGGAACCTCCTTTGAAAGCCCCTTCATAGCTATGCCCGGAACATCTTCTATATATTCTGCAAGCGCATACGAGTGCGCTCCGTTATATACAATTTTAGTGTAAATTTCATCTGCCACAACAAATAGCTTGTACTTTTTTGCTATTTGAATCATCTTCTTTAAGTGTTCAAGCGGGTACACCATGCCTGTTGGATTATCGGGGTTTATTATTAGAATGCCCGCGATGTTTGGGTTATATTTCACCTTGTTTTCAAGCTCTTCCAAATCTGGATACCAGTGATTGTGCGGGTCTAGCTTGTAGGTTATGGGAGTTGCATTGGCGTGCGCGGCTTCTGCGGAGCTGTGTGTGCTATATGCCGGCGAAGGACCAATAACCCTGCTTGTCATATCTAGCAGTTGGTAGGTTGTGGAAATGCCATCTCCCATTCCGTTGAAAAACAAAATATCGTCTGGAGTTATTTGCGGTCCGCCCAAAGCGTTGGTTTTTTCGCACAAAAATTCTCTGGTTTTAAGCACTCCCTTAGAAGGGCAATAGCCATAAGAAGCGTTGTTCCGCACAAGGTTTGCCACAATATCTGTTATCCATTCTGGCAGTTGGCATTTCTTTTCTATTGGGTCGCCTATATTTTCCCAGTGAATTGGCAAACCAAGGGCTTTAAGCTGATTCGCTTTTTTAACAATCTCGCGAATTTCATATTTAAATTCTTTTGAGCCTTCGGAAAGTAATTTATTACGCATGAGAGGAATTTAGAAAATCTATTTCACCACAATGCGCGTTATTTTATGTTTATTGCCTTGCGATATTTTTACAATATATATCCCAGGCGACAAATTTTTCACTTCCTTACCTGCGGTGTTATATATCCGAACTGTAGCATCTGTTATTTTATTGCCATTTGCAATTTGCGGCAAAAGCGATACTGGTGGTTTTGGTTCTGGCGGTTCTGTTGCCACAACAACAAAATTCAACGGTACTTTAAGCGTGAACGCCGTGCCTTGTTTTGCGCCGCTTAAGACAAGCGTGTCGCGGTATGGAGTAGGAAGCGGAATTTTGACGGTGGTATCGCGGTTGGTTTTAACAATAATAATTGTGTCACGGGATGGGGATATGTATGGAAACTGAATTTTGATAGTAGTGTCGCGTTTGGCTTTAACATTGATAATCGTGTCGCGAGTTGAGGATATGGCAAGTCCGCTTTTTGGTTTTACGCCTACTGCTGCAAGATATCCGCCTTTGCCTGTTGGTGTTTGATTTGGATTTGACGTGATTTCAAAATCCGAAGATGCGCCCTTTTTAAGGCTTGCCGACAGATTGCTCATCTCGCCATAAGAAACCAGCGTGACTGCACTCGGAGATGCCTGCGAATAATTGTAGCCCCTTGCCCTGAAGTTCTTGACACGTGGGCAGGCATTTACTTTGTTATATTCCGTTTTTAAAAATGTTAATCTTGAGTCATAGAAACTCGTCATTGTATTAATGGCTGATGTCAAGTCTTTTGGGTCTTTGAACTTCCTTTCTATTCCATCTATAAAGCTTCGCATTGATTCTATCTCCTTCATCTTCTCATTCCAAATCTCTAGATATCTAGCGAAAAATTCAGGGTCGTCAAAGAAGCGAGATAGCCACGGATGAACCATATATGGAAACCGAGTAGGTCCCATGGTAGCCCCTCCCTGCGTGCCGGAAAGAAAACTCCAATTTAAATCCCATAGCGGACCCGCACCTATTTTACCATCCTTGTCCTTATAGAAAAAAGCACTTCCAATATGGTCTCCAGTTTCTGTGCCTTTACGGAAAATATCAATATTTTGTATAAACGTTTGCACCAAAAAATATTTAATGAATGTCTCGGCATCAACCAAATCTCGGTAGCCGTTTTCTGGAAAATCATAGGAACTCATTAAATCAGCGATTCTGTTCAAGTCCTGTTTCACAAAATCATAACGTGGGTCAAGAGAGTCTGCGTCTTCAAACTCTGGGCTTTTGACAATTATCGGTAAATAGTAGCTTCCCGTATGAAATTTTATAGGCTCGTCTTCTGGGTAATAACGGTCCATTTCAATAAACCAACCTTCGGTCAAGTGAACTTTTGGTCTTCCAGGGGCACCTATATATGCAGGGTCTGCCTGTCTGTGTTCTGTTAAAATATATTTGCCCGAATTGCCATTGTTTATATAAACCTCAACAGGATTATATGAACATGTATATTGCAAATCCAATCGTTTGCCGAGTTCAAGCCCAAAAGCGTTTTTATCTGGGTCGGCGTTCATCAATACCCAATTTCTCGCAGCGGGAAGCCCAAAAGGCGACTGTTGCTGCTTTTTCCTAAACCTTATGCGATATGGGTTGCGATATTTAGTTCCGTCTGGCAGAGCAGGAGTGATGGTATTCCACATAGCATTCCAAGAGGAATTTCCCCGTCCTCTAATCTGCTGACTGTCAAGAGCCGAAATGTTATTTCGTGAGTTCTCAGGATCATTTAAAGAAAACGTCATAGTGTGCCAATCTACTTTGCTTGTAATGGCTTTGCCATCATTCGTTTTAATATCTATCCTCGGCAGTGCAGTAGTCTGTGCAAATACCATCTGTTGGAGAGCGGCTATTACCACAATTAAAAGAGCTAATTTTGGCTTTATAAGCATACAATTTAAATATAGTAAAAAACAACAAAGAATTGAAAATTACTATATTCCCAAATGTGAAACATCTGCTCGCCTCTCTTTTAGACAGCTACTCAAAATTGGAAAATTTCATTCCAGTTAACCCCCGTCATTTGCCAAATAAAAATGAGGTTGTTGAACTCGTGAACAAATTTCATAACCTGCTATTCCCAGGTTACTTTGGTGAACGCAAAACGGGCATGCTCTTCAAGAAAGTCCACCACCTGCTTAACAAGCAGCTAGAGTTGCTAAATTGCAAAAAAGAATTGGGAACCGAATTTTTGAGCAAACTCCCAAAGATAAGGGAGAGCGTAGCAACAGATGTAGAAGCTACTTTTGAAGGAGACCCTGCAGCCAAAGATAGGCAGGAGATAATAATTTCTTATCCGGGGATTTATGCAATTTCCACTTACAGGCTGGCTCACGAGCTTGAACTGCTAAAAGTCCCAAAACTGCCCCGAATAATGACCGAACACGTTCATTCCGTAACAGGCATAGATATTCACCCCGGAGCGCAAATAGGTGATTACTTTTTTATAGACCACGGAACAGGCATTGTCATAGGTGAAACCACGGTTATAGGCATGCACGTAAAAATTTACCAAGGGGTAACGCTCGGTGCGCTTTCAACAAAGGGCGGCAACGCATTGAAAGGGCAAAAACGCCACCCAACGGTAGAAGATAATGTCACAATATATTCTGGTGCTTCCATCTTTGGCGGCAACACAGTGATAGGCAAAGATTCCGTGCTTGGCAGCAATGTATTTGTTACCAACTCTGTTCCGCCCGGCTCAAAACTGAGCATTCACACCTCAAAATCGGCATCTGATGGTGCTATGCTTTAAAAATTCCTATAATTTGGTTTTTCTCTTCGTATTCCCTTAACGTATCCAAATGCTGCTTTGAATATTCCAATAGGGCAGGAGCCACCATTTCCAGCCCAAATTTTTTTGCCTCTTGAAATCTTTCCTTTTTATTCAACTCTGGGCAGCTATGCTCCAAAACCAAAAGCAAATCCTCGCCTCGCCTAGAGATGCTAAAGGGCCATGCAGCACATTCCATGGGTTTATTTTTCTTGAGCTTGCATCCCATATTTTCACAGTGGTGAACACAGGAAAATAAGTAGTTTTTTTGCTCTTTTACCTCTATTCCCTTTGGAACATAAACAAGAGACTCTTTTTTAAACACACAGCAAATTTTGCATTTCGCGCAGATTTCGTGTTTTAATATGGATACCACGCTGCCAAATTAGTAAATTTCTAAATTGCAAAAATGTTTTTTAGAATTCTATTATTTGCTACTATAAGCATACTGCTCTCCTCTTGCTACAGATTCACCGCCACAACCTTGCCCGCACATATAAAAACCGTGCGCATAGCAGATGTGGATTACCGCAGCTTTGACCCTGTGCTTGGCAATAGGCTTAAAGACGGCATAGTGGAGCTTTTCAGGATAAATGCTCCCGCCATTAGGATAGTAAACGAAAATGCAGATTCAGATTTTTCCCTTACGCTTATTAGCTACAGTAACAGACCCGAATCCCAAAGCTCAAGCGCAGAAGTTGAAACCTATAGGGTGACAATGGGCGTAGCGGTTACTTTTTACGATAATGTTCGCAAAAAAACAATTTACGAAAACAAAAGCGTTCAGGCAATAGGTTCTTACTATGTGCAAAAAAACGAATCGGAAACCATTCATGGTCAGGAGCGCGCAATAAAAAGTCTACAAGACATAATAATTGCAAACGCTCTGGCTAAGTGGTAATTAATCCTCTTCTTCTTCGGTTTTTGCTTTTTTTGCCACTTGCTTTTTGGTATGTGTTCTCTTTATTGCATCTAAAAAGAGTTCTACGGATTTCTCGCCTTCTACTCTTACCAACACCTCATAAGTTTTTCTGCCCGGACAGCTTGCCCCAATTTGATGATCGCCAGCATCCACGCTATTGAGTGTCAAAGGACCACCATCTGTGCGGTCTGCATATTCACCGTCTAGCAAAATTTGGCATTTACTTGGATTTGTGGTTATTTTAATTGTGCCGTGTGGCATAACGGTTTCACCTTCAAATTTATTTTCTTTATTTGGCCACACGTTAAAGCGAGTGTTTATCAGTTCCTTTCCTTGATCTAAGACTATCAGCTTTAAAGGACCAGACCGGAATGAGCGTTTGATTATGGGGCTTTTTCCGAGTGAGTCTCCATCCAAAAACACATAGCTGTTAGGTGGGTTTGTGATAATGGTAATGGTACCCGTGCCGCCTCTTGGCGCAAAGTTGTCATCATCATCGGCAAAAACACTAACAGAGAGAAACAGCATTAAAGCTGTAGGCAAGGCAAGTCGAAAAATATTCATAAAATCTCCAAGGTTAAGGTCTAAGTTAAATATAGAAAAAGTTTTTCTATATTCCAAATCTCTATATGCTTTCTTCCGAAATATCAAAACGGCGCACATTTGCCATAGTTTCCCATCCCGATGCTGGAAAAACCACGCTTACGGAGAAATTTTTGTGGTACGGCAAGGTTATAAGGGAA
>Ga0182472_107372_pt1 | contig 11277 bp, 11 predicted proteins | sample TergutNc150P3_FD_120804 | JGI IMG/M metagenome (GOLD analysis project Ga0182472, IMG submission 120804)
GGGGGATGTATTATGCTGTACAGCATAATAACATTTTTAAAATCCCTTGTGAGTTTCAAGATGCAGGCGAATGAGCAAAAGATGTTTGCGGATTGGGTTTATACAGCCTGTATGCTCCTCATGTTATTCTTTTTTGTATGCTACTTAGCAGTTGATGTAATTTTCCTCATTGCAGATACGATTTCAATGACAAATTTGCTCATAGCATTTGTTTTCGTTTTTGGAGCGGTTTTTGTTTTTACCATGGTAAAAATGCTCAAACGCATGTCCACCACCATTTCCGAAAAAACTGGAGAGATTATCAAAACCCTTGTGAATGCGGTGGAAGCAAAAGACCAATATACGCAGGGACATTCTATTCACGTTGCAAATGTCACCGAGCATATATATAATCATTTACCCGAACATATAAAAAATAAAATAAACAAAGCAAGGTTGATGGATGCTGCAATTTTACACGATATTGGGAAAATAGGAATTCCAGACAGTGTTCTCAACAAACCAGGTCAGCTTACACCAGAGGAGCGGCACTTGATTGAACAACACGCTATGCTGGGGAAAAAAATCCTTGAACCGACGAGCTACCAGTTAATTGGAGAAATTGTTTACTGCCACCACGAACGCATTGACGGAAAGGGCTATTTCAACATACCAGCCGAAAAAATACCGCTGGAATCCAGAATTATCGCCGTTGCCGATACATTCTCAGCACTCTGCACCAACCGTATTTACAGATATAAGAAAAGCTACGAAGAAGCCGTGCAAATTATCAAAGAAGCAGCAGGAACGCAGCTTGATGCAAAAATTGTGGAGGTTTTTTGTTCCATACCTAAAGAGGAGTTTGAAAATATTGTGTGAGAAAAATTTTACTATATTACCCCCATGAAATGCACAGTTAGAACTCGTAGCCAAAAAAATGTTTTTGATATTCCGCAAATCGCTAGCTTGCGGTCGGATTTCGAAATAAAAAAAGAAAGAGATGTTTCAAAAGTTCGCATATTGGAAACCTGGTCAGATGGCTCGCCTAGGCTTGTGATGGTGAATGGGAAGGTTTTATCCATTGTGGTGCGCAAAAAAAACAATGGCTTCCCAGATTCTGTTGATATAAACGGAACGCGCTATAGCGTTGATGTTAGCAAAATAGACAGTTCGCATTATGGTGGCGAAGCCAAGCCTGCAAAGCATACTGGCGGTGGAAAAATAACCGCTGTGTTGCCGGGGCAAATTTCTAGCTTGCAGGCGCAGCCTGGGCAAGAGGTTAGAAAAGGGCAATTGCTTGGGATTTTGGAGGCAATGAAAATGGAAAACGAAATTCTTGCTCCCTGCGATGGCAAAATTCACACCGTTAGGGTTGAACGCGGGCAAACAGTTATGAGAGGCGACTTGATATTGGAAATTGCCTAGTGCCCAGAACTTTCTTCATAGGCGATGTGCACGGTTGCGTAGAAGAACTTTCGGAACTATTTGAAAAATTCTCTCCTCAGCCCGAAGATACCATTTACCAAACTGGCGATTTGATAAACAAAGGACCTAACAGTCCGGCTACTGTTGAGTTTATTTTGGAGCACAATATAAAATGCGTGTTGGGGAACCACGAGGCAAAGCTCTTGCAAATTATGAACAAACCTAAGCAAGAGCACACCGTAAAAGATTTGCGTTTTTTGGAAAACGTTCAAAAACCGGAGTGGCTTGCCAGCATTGTTTCCAAATTCCCCTTTTGGATAGATACGGGTAAAGAAGTTTTATTGCATGCCGGTTTGGAGCCTGGGAGAAAATCTTTGGAAGATATGAACAAAAGAAATATTTTGACTATAAGGCTATGGAACGAAATACCTTGGTATGAACAAGCCTCTCTTCCCAACAGAACCATAATCTTTGGTCATTGGGCTATGAACGGTCTTGTGGATTTTCCACAGGCAAAAGGGCTAGACACGGGTTGCGTTTATGGAAAACTCTTAACGGGATATTGCCCCGAAGAAAATAGGTTTTATCAGGTTGCGGCAAAGAGGATGTATTCGCGGATATAGGGAAGCATGAGTTAATTGCGAGATTTTAATGCCTGAAATTCGCTTTCTGTTAAGAAGCGCGCTCCTGCTTTTTCCAGTTGAGGGCGGCTTTCTCGCAAATACTTATGGTAGTTTTTCACCGAACCATATTTGTTCATTAGCCTCTCACGAATCCGATAAACTTCATCTATCGGGTTTTCATCAATGTAATCCATTTTCAGCCTCCTCTCTTTCTGCATCCATAATTGCATCGGGGGTGTACATTTTGGGTAACCATAATTCCCGTTTGTAATTATATTCAGCAACTTTATTATAAGAATGACCACCTAAATGTGTCATATTCCAGCTCATCAGATAGTCAATTTTACCAACCACAGATACCGCCAAATGAAAACAGTCGGTTTTAGCTTTGAGCGGTATGCCTAAACAAGAAAAATATTCATCGGCAAGTTCTTCAATTTCTTCTGTTATGGGAATATAAGAAATATCTTTTATTAGCTCTAATCTGCGCTTTGCAGCCTCAGCATCGCCATCGCTACATTCCGCAAAGACATATTGGCTTATGAATAAATCGTATTTATTACGCTCATTTTCCCAAAAGAGTTTGGATATATCTTGCCTATATGCAGTTATTAAATCTCTGCTAGTCCTAGCAGTTATCAAGCTAGGTATAGTAGTTTCCACATAAATGCTCTTTTTTTCCGCAGACATATAAATAAAGATACAAAAATTAAACTATTTTATCTCGCCTATCTTTGGGATTATATGTATTAGTATCTGCTGATTTGTTTCCTCTTTTTCGCTTCTGCCTATGCCGCTTATGCCGGAGCCGGCAATTTGGACGTCTATGAAAGAGGTGTCAAAATATATTTTTCTCTCTTCCCATAAATTTCTAACAGCAAGCGCTCTCTTGTAACTCAAATCGTAATTAAAAGCATCAGAGGCTTTTTTATCTTTAGAAGCCATTCCTTCTAATATTAATACATAGGTTGCATTTAGTTTATTCTTTTCCTTTAAAGAATCTAGAGTGCTTTGCAATTCCCTTCCAACCGCCAAAAGATATGCTGTGTCTTTGTTATTTATATCAGACTTGTTTTCGGGAAAATTTATCTTTTGTTTCAAAGAAAATCTTTTGTTTATGGAATCGTATCTAAAATATGTTGAGTCAATTTTTTCCACTGATTCTTTCATCTCTTTAATTTTTGCCAACTGCTCTTCTGTAACTTTCTTTGCAGCTTCCAATTCTTTATTCGCTCTTTTATTCTTTATATCGGCAAATACAAAAAGAACCAGCATAATAAAAAATAAGCTAGTCATTAAATCGGAATAACTAGGCCAAAAGAAATCTGTTTTACGCTTTTTCATTTGAAAAATATTAAACGCCAAAAAGAACGAGGTTTCATATCATGGTAAATATCTTCTTGAACATTCAATGATTTATTAACTATATAACAAAGCTCTTTCACAGATTTTTCTAAATCGGAATTTTGCAAAACATTGTTTTGAGAAGCATTCACTATAACATCCCGCAATTTTTCTTCCACTTCCTTTCCCCAATTTTCCAATTTAGTATTCACCCATTCTTTAACCTCTGTCTCATTTATATTTTCCTCTAACTGCTTGGTAAATTCTAAAATAGTCTTAAACGAATCTTTTATGGGTTGCGCCACTTGTGCGGCATATCCTGCCATTTCTGTTTCCAAAGCTTTTTTAACAATGTTTTCAAAATCTTTTGTTATCTGTTCCAAGCCATCAAAAGTATCTCTCATTCTAACAGAGACCGGTGCTAGTTTTTCATCTAAAGATTCTTGTACAACTTTGTCAAAAGATTTTATGTTATTGGCTAAACTTTGCAAAGATTCCTCTAATTCATTGTGCTGTTTGGCTAACATTGTAGATATTTCTTCATCGGCTTTTTCAACAGATTGTTTAGCATCATCGGATAGCTTTCCTATATCCTCTAAATGTTTCTTTAAGAACTTCACCAAATCGGTATTTTCTATAACATTTTTACTTATGTTCTCCGCCAATGCATTTATATTATCGGCTGCCTTTGCTAAACTCACAGTCCCTGCCATTATAGGTTCAAAACTGCCCAATTTTCTCACTAAGTCAATTATTATATACACATATTTATTAAACTCATCCAAATTCTTAAAAGTAGCGTTTAATTCCCCAGAAACTTTTGAATTATATCCCACAATTTCTTTCATATTGTTGAGCGCAGAAGAATTTTTCAAAGCTTCTATCAACTCTTTGTTGCTATTTATCAATTCTTTATTATTGCTGAAAACTTCTTCAAATCTTTTTAAATTACTGCTTAAACCACTATTGAACTGTTCTAAATTCTGGTGCATATTTCTCAAAACATTTTCCAAATTTCCAGAAACAGAGGGGAATAAATTTTCGGCTTTTGGGGAATGCAAAAAATTGTAAAAAATATTCCTTCTATAATCCATTTTATTTTTTGCAGTATTAAAAACAATAGCAGAGTTGATAACGGTTAATGCGAGTCCTATTAAACTGGCAATCATGGCAAATTTAACGTGCTCTGTTAATTCATATACAAATTTTTCATCATCAATATTCACATCTCCCAAACCTAGTATAATTCCGGTTATAGTTCCTACCAATCCTAAAAATAGAGGCACCGTTAAAAAGTTGTTGATTTTTTCTTCAAAATTATTCACATGCCTTTCTATAATATCTTTAACAATATTAAAATCTGGAACTGTGCCGCCACAACTTATTATATAATTATTTATATTACGTAAAATACTTGTCAATTCCTCGCTTTCATAATTTTCATTTAAAATAATTTCTTTGTGATGCTCTTCTTTTCTAACTTCCCAAATATCCCGTTTTGGAAATATTCTCGCAAAAGAAATTGCCCATGCCAAAGTGCAAAGAAAGGCTATAGCCTGAAACGCAAAAACCGTCATTATCACTATCATCAAGAACACAAACTAATTTCCTAATTCAATTGTTATTGGTTTTAAAACTGCCCAAAAATCTCCTCTTTTGCTGAGAGTTCCCTCTGTTTGCTTTAATAAAACTTTCCCCGGCAAAGCAATGCCTTTTTCCACTTTGTAATATTTGCCCTCTAGGTCGTTCTTAAAAACTACATTTAATTTAGCTTGGTCTTCCACAAACATAAAAAAAGCAGTACTTGAGTTTTTTTCTTGAGCAATGAAATAACCCGCTCTTTGGGTTTCTTCTTTTAAAAAACCTTTGTCATTTGGCATACCTAAATAAAAAGCCTCTGTTCTGTACTCCGGTAATTTTGGTTCAGGCTCAGAAATTTCCACTTCTTTTTGAGGTTGCAATTCTTCTCTCGGTTTTTGTATTTCACTCCTTATCTCTTGCTTTTGTTTAATTTGGTTTCTTTTCAAATCTTCTATTTCGTTCTTTAAAATCTCTATATTTGCATATAAGTCGTTTATTTTTCTCAGCGACCAAAGAAAAAATAATACTATTACAACAACAATAATAACAATAATGGGAAACATATAATCTTATTGACCCCTTTTAAGCGGTTGCCAATCTACAAATCTTTTGAAAAGATTTAATATAATCAAATGTAAAATTTCAAAAGGCGTTTTTTGATTACTGCTTGCCACAGCTATATCCGTTTCTTTTATAACCATTTCTAATTCATCTATCAGCTTAAATTTCACAACGCCATTATCATCTTTTATTGTTGCAATATCAAAGGCTTGCCACAAAAACTCATCTTTACTGCCAAATTTTTTCGTTGTCATTATATCTAAAAACACTTTATTAAAATCATCAATTTTATTTTCAAGCAGATTTTCTTCGGATATAAATAAATCTTCTGCTTTTTCCACATCAGATATTTCTGCCTTGGAAAAACAACCATAACTTGTGAGTGTTTTAGAATTTTGAGAGAAAAAATCAATTTTAAAATCTGTTGCTTCTTGTACTTTCATTTTTCTTCCATATACCTTTCCAAAAATATATCTTGCAAGAGCAGTTGTTTTGGGTCTCGAAATATCGTTTTCAGGAGTTGCTGTCTCAAAAATATCTAAAATTCTAGCTCCATTTCCAGTGAAATAAATGGTAGATGGAAAAGGAACATCTTCTTCCAGTTTTGTTTTATCTATATTTTTCCAAAAATTCTGTTTTAAAGTTTTTGCCAAAAACCAAATTATTGCAGAGAAAAAATACAAGAAAACTATACGAACATTTTTATCTCTATGTAAAACAATGCTGTACTTATTATCTCGGTCTAAAACATCTTCTAGTGAGAATAGATAAGAATTCACATCTCTTTTTTTACTTATAATATTTTCCAAAACTTTCTTATACTTTTTATCTTTTAATTTATTATCTATATATTCCTTTCCATATTTTTCTGTTAAAACATTGTTATCTCCGCCAAAAATATCTTTGCCGGCAAATCTAAATGACAAGGGGAACAATAGGGAAGCCTCTTTGCCACCTTTGTTAGTGATAACGGAACAGTCTGTTGTGCCACCTCCAATATCCACGCTGAGAACTGGAATGGGAGTATCTCTTTTTAAAACCAATCCCCCGCCTTGAGCGTGGAGGAATTTAATCGGGGTAATGGATTCGGCTTTGCTCTCTAGATTACGCGGCTCTATGCCAAAATACAATTTTCCTAGTTTTAACCATTCATGTTCTAATTCATTTCTATCCTCTTTGTTCATGCTTAAAGGATATGTGTAAATAATTTTGGTCCCTGCTAAATTTCCTCCCGTCAAAAGAACCTTGGCGTGGAGTTCAAAGGCTATTTGCTCCAAGAATACCTTATATTTTTGGTCGCCTATGCTCCATTTTAAATTATCACTTATGTTATCTGCAGTTAAAATATCTCTATAACCATAAGGAATATTGTATTTGCCCAAAACATCTACATCACTTGCGCCTGTGTTATGCGAAGGCGTGTCTGCCAATAGAGTTCTAAAATATGTTCCGTCAATTTTTCGGGATATAAATTTTTCGGTGAGAACATCTTCTGAAAAAGGAGTGCCTTCTTTGAATTTTAGCAAGGTCGCTAAATGCCCATCTAATTCAAAACTGTGTTTTGGTTCGTTGTTATTAACTTTATATGCTATATTTGTATTTGTTGAGCCAAAATCAACTGCAAAGGTATAGTTTGCATCAACAGCGGTTAATCCTTTTGTTGCACGTATTGGCAACTGCGCGCAAAAACTTTTTCCATTGTAATCCACATCTAAAGTTATTTCCTTTAGTTCCTGTTTTTTATACAAAGTTAGTTTTTGCACACTGGTATCTTCACGTTCATATTTAGCAGCATCATTAATGGAAACAGATACCATCACATCTGCTTCTTTTGCTGTGTCTTCAATAAGAGCAATTCTATATTCCCTCGCTCCGCTCACATAAGGGAACAACGCTACATTAAAATGACAGACTAATATTTTACCTTGCCCTTCTTTAATTTCTTTTCCATACTCTTTTTCCTTATCACCATATTTCACCGTTATTATTATCGGCTCATTATTATCTGGAAAAGGAATATATTCAATTTTATCATATTCAATATTTACACCGCTTTTTATAGGTGGCAAATATGTTTTTCCATTTTTTGAACCGCAAATAAAATTATCATTAGCCTCATAAGGCAAAACAATTAAATAATCCTCAAATATTTCGGTTATTTGCGGTACATCTATGCCGCAGAATTTTTCTGAATAATCACTTTTACCCGCATTGATATCCAAAGCATTTAAATAATTTAAAATAGCAGAACCAGTTCTATTCTCAACAATATGTTTAAGCCATTCTTTAAACTCTTTATCTTTTCTTTGCTCTAAACCCCTTGGAGTATCTCTAGTTTTTCTATCGCCATTTATATGTATTCCTTTAAAACTATCACAAGCCGAGGGAACAAATAATGTTTGCCAACTGGTTCCCCCTATAACGCTCCCGTTATATTCTATCAAATACATATTAAAATTGCCCGTATCATCTTTAAGGCTGAGTGCTGCATTATCCATACTGGCATATAAATTTATAGTATCAATTAAATTTTTTAATTTTTCCAATTCTTTTTTAGTATTTTTGGTAGCTGCATCATCGCTCAATAGTTTTACTATCTTTTTATCTATGTTTTCGGAATCCTGACTCAAATCCGTACCTAATATGGCAGTTTCATTTAAATCCGTATGTCTCCAAAATACTAATTCTGCTAGGTCTAAAACATCGCTCACTAATTTTAAATCTTCATCATTTGCTGGTTTGGGATTTTGTTGTATATACAAAATTTCATTGAGATGTCTATCTTTTTCTCTTGCCTCTCTAAACCCACGGTCCCATGCGATTTGCTTTGTAACTCTTTCGAATGCCGTTTTAACCAAAAATAAACGCCCAAAAGGGCTGGGAACTGCAACAGGTAAATCGCTAAAATCAGTACCTTTTTCTTTTATTCTCTCTATATCACCTGCTTCGTAAGGCTTAATGGTGCCAAAACCAAAATCATCTGCGTTTTGGGGACCTGTTCGGGAATATCCGCTTTTACTCATTTTTTCTCCTTGGCAATACCGGGTATCTCTTTAAATATTTCGCTTGTAGCGTTATAAATCAATTTAAAAAGCCTTTCATAAGAATTTTTGTAAGATGGTCTTTTCTTAAATAACTTGCCTTTTGATAGTATATCTAGTTTTCTGCTAAATTTTTCAAAATCAAAATCATAATTTATGTTTTTTAGAATGCCATTTAAATCATTATCTTTTTTATCTAAATCAAATGGTTTAAACTTATGCCCATAACTGCCTAATTCTTTCAAATACTCCTCAAACCTATCCAAGAAAGCCTTAAAATCCCCGCCATATTCAAAATTGATGGCATCACTTGCATTCTTATTCCACAATTCTGTCCAAGCTTGAACATCTCTCTTGGCATTTTTAAATTCAAAGTCCATATATTTTTTCAAAAACAATAATTGAAACAGGGGCTGCGCTATTTTTAATCTGGTTTTCTCGTTTAAATTGCTATGTTCAGAAAATGTTATATCTTCATTTGTATTCTCAGCATCATCTTGTCTTTTAATTTCTAAAAATTCCTTTGCCTTTAAAACCCCAGCTGTATGCTTATCGCTTGCAAAATCCAAAACCGCCAGAGCTGCCACCAGCTCGGCAAAAAACACGGGATTTCTTTGCGTTGCACCACCCTCGCTATAAGGTAGCGCATCTGTATCGCAATCATTTGCAACATAATAAAATGATTGTAAATTTTCTTTATAGACCGATTCTTTATAATAATATAAAGCATCTTTTGTTTTTGGGAAAAAATGCGAACTTTTTATTTTATTGCCCGTTTTGTCTATAATGCTATAATAAGGCAAAAGAGAAATTACACCTATTGGCATGCTGTCTAATATATTTTTTTTGCTGGGAATAGGGTCTTTGCGAATATTTGCAAGCAAAGCGGGCAGCCCAGCTGCTCCTGTGCCGCCAAAAATGGAGCCTATAAATATAACGGCATCGCCGGAATTCACTCTATTCTGAAAAACTTCCCTAAAAGCGGGAGATTTAGCAAATTTATTAAAAGCAACACAACCTATATTCGGATAGCCTTTAAACCCAACTTCCATATCTAAATTCAGTAAATAATCTCCTTTTTCAGAAAATAATAAATTTGCCAATTTTTTGATTTTATTATTATGTTCCAGTCCTAAATTTTTATTATCCAAAGAATCATAAGCTATAAAATTTCCAAAAGTTGAATTTAAACCTTCAAGAGCATATTTATACTTTTCACTGCTGCCTTCTATTAGAGGTCTCACTTTTGTTCCAAAAAAACTACCCTCGTAATTGCTCTGCTTCCCCACTTCTTCATAATTTTTCAGTAAATCATTTGTTCTGTTTAAATTGCCATTTATCAAATCTGGATCTATGAGCACAGGAACCAATTCATCGAAACTGTGAGCTTTCATGCCAGCTGCCAAAAGCGTGGTTAAACTTTCAACAACCTTTGAGCCAGAACCACCAATAGCAAAAATATATAATGTTGGCATTTTATACTCCTCTTCCAAAATAAGGATAATGAACTAAACTTCCTTTACTCCATACATGCCTGCCAAGTGGAATAAATGAAATAAAGTATATTAATGTTGAAATAAAAACAAAAACAAATTCAAGTTTGCTAGGCTCAGAATCTAAATCCTCATTAGTACCTATAAATGATAAGAAAATAATTATTATAACAGAAAAAACAGGTGTAAAAAACAGGAAAAAAAAGAAAGGTCTTTTATCTGCGCATTCCTTTGGTGAATCAAAATATTTATATAAAAAAAAGATGGCGAAGAAAGAAGAAATAAAGGGAATAAATACATTTACGAAACCTAACTCAAACATTCCATATTCACGAAAAAAGAAAGCAAAAAAACCTTCGGGATCTAGTAGCCCTAAAATGGAACCTGACAGAAACAGCAAAGATAAAGCAACAACTGAGGGAATTATTTTTTTCACTATTCAACTCCTATTTTAATTTCTATGGTATTGAGATTTTTCTCATAAAAAACCCTTTTTAAACCATCCATTAAACTATTTAAACCAAAAGTCTTTCCCGCTCTTAGCGTATCTAAATCTTCATTATAGCTGGAATGCCCCTCAAATAAATTTGCCTTGACCATCGGATTGGTCTTTATTAAAAACGATTCTATCTCCGCCTTATTCTTTAAATCTTTAAAAGCCTCGTTATTTTTCAAAATCAATACATGGGTAAATTTATCATCTTTGTGCCTTGCAATGCTATCTATACGGAAAAACTTGCTCTCAACAACATAAGCAGAAGTATCAGCAAGAGGTCCGTCCGAAGTCCAGGTTGTCCCAGGTATTTTGATTTTTATAGGAATTCTAACATCTTTCCCTATTTTTGACAATACAATGGAATCTTTTTTAGTGCCTTTTAATTTATATGCAACATATTTTGTGGAAACGGGATAAGGTTTTACTTGATACTCCGGTTTTTCATAGCTAATAAACTTGCTAATTTCAAAATTCTTTTGCGAAAAACTTTTGCCGAGTTCGTTTTCAACCCTCCCTATTTGTGCAGAAGTTCCAATTATCCAAACAAAATAAGGGCGAACAAAATCAAATTCTCCGTTGTCTTTTGGATTTTTCCGTTCAAAGTATTTCCCATTTTTTGGCAATTTGTCCAAAGATTGTTTGCTTATTATACATTCATTTTTCACCGTGTAGTAGCAAGCGTGAAAATCGCTTTCCATTCTAAGCACAAGCAAAGACAAATCCAAGCTATCTTT
>Ga0182472_107373_pt1 | contig 11252 bp, 10 predicted proteins | sample TergutNc150P3_FD_120804 | JGI IMG/M metagenome (GOLD analysis project Ga0182472, IMG submission 120804)
AAAAACGCATTCTCAAATGGCGAAGCCAATATAGTGGTAAAAAAACCGCTTATGATTTTGCCAACCGCACCCAGAGCAGCAAAGCCCGGCGATAAATTCAAAATTCCCGTTTCTGTGTTTGCAATGGACAATGATGTGAAAAAAACAAGCGTGAGTTTGCAGGTTTCGCCTGAACTCAAAATTATAGGCAACAATAATTTTACCCTTTCTTTTGAAAAACCAGGCGAACTAGATGGCAGTTTTGAGGTTGAAACATTGCCCATTCTTGGAGTTGCAAAAATAATTGTAAAGGCAGAAAGCGTGGGGCACAAAATTTCAGATACCATAGATTTACCCATAATGAGTTCATCCGCGTTTTACACGGAAGTTTTGCAAGGGCAAATTTCAGAGGGTAAAACCTGGCAAGCTAAAATAAACGCCTTTGGAATAGAAGGCACACACAAAGCAACGCTTGTGCTCAGTACAATGCCGAACTTGAACGCAGACGAGAGACTGGATTACTTAATACATTATCCTTATGGCTGCTTGGAACAAACGGTTTCCAGCATGTTCCCGCAATTATATATAGATAAATTAAGAGATTTAGATTCAAAGAAAAAACAAGAAATCACAAGCAACATAAATGCGGGAATTAAGCAGCTTGCGCAGTTTTCTTTAAGCCAAGGATTTTCTTATTGGTCCAACCAAAGCGGAAATGCGGATTCTTGGGCAAGTAGCTATGTGGGGCATTTTATGCTTGAAGCAAAAAACGCAGGCTATTCCATTCCACAAACCCTTTTGAACACTTGGAGAAATTGGGAAATAGAGCAGGCAAAAAAAATGTATAGCAAAGATTTCCGCAATCAAGCCTACAGGTTATTTTTGCTCTCCATAGCAGGCGAAGAACAGATGGGTGCCATGAATTTGATGAAAGAGAATAATTTAGACAAACTGGACTGGCTTTCTAAATATCTGCTTGCAGGTGCTTATCACGCCGCTGGAAAAGAAACCGTAGCAAAACAAGTTTTGGAATATAGCGGAAATGCTTTGAGTGATTACAGAGAAAATTCAGGGACTTATGGCTCTGCATTGAGAGACCAAGCCCTTGCCGCTTTGGTTCTTGCAAAGATGAATAAGTTTGGAGATGCCTTGAAAATTTACCAAGACCTCGCAAAGGAATGGAATTCTAGAAGATGGTGGAGCACCCAAGAGAGTGCATTTGCCTTGTTAGCTTTTTCTGCCCTTAAAGATAAATTTAGCGCGGGTGATGCGGAGGTTGAATGGAAAGTAGGTACAAAAACTGAAAAAGTTTTAGTCAAAGCCAATAAGCCCCTAAAAATAGATTTGAGTTCTTTTGGTTCTCAACAGGTTTCTGTAAACTCCTTAAACGCCACGATTTTTGCCGAACTTCAAACAAGAGGTTTACCTTTAGAAGACAACATAAGAACAGAATATAAAGGGCTTGCCTTGGAAAGAACTTTGTTTAGCCAAAATGGAGAGAAAATTACCACTTCGCAAATAAAACAAGGCGAAACATTTTGGATTGTTTTTGGTATTAGGTCGCTTGCCGCCAGCAAGGTTGAAAATTTAGCACTATCGAGCATTTTGCCTTCGGGTTTTGAGATTTCCAACGAAAGATTGAATGAATACGATAGACCTAGCTGGCTAAATAATATGCGCCCACCTCTTTCCACAGCTGATTATGTGGACATAAGGGACGACCGCATCAATTGGTTCTTTAGCCTTTATCCAAATGAAACAAAGATTTTTGCCGTTCAAATTCACCCAAGCTATGCAGGAGAATTCAAATTGCCAGGTCTTGTTCTTGAAGCGATGTATAATCCCGATTATTTCGCGAGGATTGCCGGCGGGAGAGTTGGGGTGTTGCCTTAAGTATCGTTAATTGAAAATTGTTTCACGTGAAACACATTCGCCGAAAAGATTAACCAATTATTTGAAAGTTACGCAATTGAGGCGTTTGTTTCGTTTTTGGCTCTCTGAATATGGGGTGCAGTCTTCAGCAAATTTGGCGTTGTATTTTTCGCTGATGGAATCTGCTTTATATTCCATTTCTTTGCGAGTAGAATCATCAAGATCTTCAAATTCCTCTGCCGTATATGGCTCACCCAAAAACCGCGGATCATTCGTTTTGGGTAAATCAGCACATGACATGGAGCAAAAGGCCATTGCTACAGCGATATATAATTTTTTAACCCGCATACATATAAATATAATTACAAATTTAAAAATGCGAACAAAAAAAGCGAAGTACAACAAAAAAAATAACATTTAAATTGTTTCACGTGAAACATTATTGATTGACTCAAAATATGGCTAATATGAAAAAGCAATAGGGCAAAAAGCTATTTCGCCATTAAATGCAAAAAACAAAAAAATCAGCATTTACTATATTCATCATTATGCGTTTTTCCATTCTCCATTTAATCTTTGTTTGCGTAGCCACTGCGATATTTGTGACAATTGTGTTTATTATTTGGCAGGGCAAAAATGAGCAAATAAAGGCTTTGAATAAGGAAATTTTGACCGAGCAAGTAAAAATTGCTGAAATTGAAAAACAAGGTGAAAAAGTTTTGGCTTATGTTCGCATTAGCAGGGGCTTGGATATTTTATCCAAGAAAAAATTGCCAGAAGAACATAAGAGCATTTTATCGGAAAAACTATTTGCCATTTCAACAGACTATAAAATAGACCCGCTTTTGGTTTTAGCTGTGATAAAACACGAAAGCAAAGGAAACCCTTATGCAAGAGGTACTTATATTTCAGGCGGAGAATCGGGAGCACTTGGGCTTATGCAAATAAAATATGAATCTGCTTTGGAGGTTGCCCGTTCTGTTGGAGTTAAAATAAATTCACCGAAAGATTTATTTGATCCAGAAAAAAATCTAATGATTGGCACCGCCTATTTGCTTCGCTTAATTGCCAAATACAAAAATTTGCAATACGCCCTGATAGCTTATAATGTTGGTATTGGAATTTTAGACGAAAAACTAAAAAAAGGCGCACCTTTGCCAAAAAAATATTACAATACCATTATGAAAGAGTATAAAGATTTAGCGAGGGAGATATTCTGAATTGAAAATTGAGGATTGGAGAGAGCGCCAAAAACTTCACTGTAAAGTGCGGGAATTTTTTTTGAATCGCGGCTTGCTAGAAGTGGATGTACCTATGCTCTCTACAACTTGTGGCACAGACCCACAACTTGATTATTTTGAAACCATTCCGCCTTCGCATTATTTGGCAACAAGCCCAGAATTTTTTATGAAACGACTTTTGGCAGATGGCTTTGGCGATATATTCTCATTAACCCACGCCTTTAGAAAAGGGGAAACCGGAACCAGACATAACTACGAATTCAATATAGCCGAGTGGTATAGAATTGGCTTTTCTGCCGAGGAATTGCAACAGGAAATTTTAGATTTGGTTAATCACATAACGGGTTTGAATTTATCTTTAAAAAGAACCCCTTGGCAAGCAGCTTTTGAACTTGTTGATATGGAAAAATTAAAAGCAGAACACAAAGATTGGACAGAAGAAGAAATAGAAGATTACGCAATGACCACAATAATAGAACCAAATTTAGGAAAAAACGCAGTAGGGGCAGACCTACGTGTCTGCCCCTACTGCGCCGAATTCATTGTGGATTACCCACCCAAAAGGGCTGCCCTTGCAAAAATTCGCAAAAATGCAGCCTGCCGCTTTGAACTTTACGTAAATGGAATTGAGCTTTGCAATGGCTATGAAGAATTGACAGATGCAAGTGAGCAGAGAAAGCGGTTTTTGGAAGACATAGAAAAAAGAAAAAAAATGGGAAAGCCCATTCCAAAAATAGACGAGAATTTTTTAGCCGCTTTGAAAAAAGGACTGCCCGAATGTTCAGGTGTTGCGCTGGGTTTGGACAGGCTTTATATGCTTGCCCTTGGCAAAGATGATATTGGAGATGTGTTGTTGTTCAGAGAGTGATTATACTATTTTTTTATGCAGCGAACAGAATAGAATCTTGCTTTTGTTATGTAATTATACTGCAACTCACTTCCATTTATGATATAGCTATAATTTGCAAGATTGCCAGCTTCTGTGGAAGACCACCAGTATCCTTCTTTTCCAAGCTCTGGCGAAAAATCTCCATCACCTTCATATTTAAACCCACCAAGAGTTGCGTTCCACCAAGCTTTAGATATAAGAATATCTTTATCAAAGTTTGATAAATTATCAAAATCTTCTTTGCTTGGCAATTTCCAATTATCGGGGCAAACACTCTTTGCCGCTGCCCAGTCATACAATTTTCCATATTGCTCGCAACGCGTTGGAAGATTGCCATGGCACAACCACTTTCCCGATTTTGGTGTTGCATTTAAGTTTTCGCCAAGCCAAATTATCGAACCCATTTTTATTGTTCTATAAGATTGCCCCTGGTATAATAATGGCTCTTGCGGTGCAATTATCTGTGAAGATGAAGAAGGGTGTGAGGAGTTGGCTGATGATGAAGAATAGGAGGAAACAGAACTCTTTTCTGGTTCAATTCTCTCAAGATAACAAGAAAAAATAAGAATCGCAAATAAGAGTGAGAATGTGTTTGTTGCTTTCATTGTTAGGGAAACTAGAAAAATGTATATTATAGGTATGAGCAACCGCGAAATTCAAGAATTAAAATCTTCGCTTTCAATAACGGTTGTTGCTAAAAGGCTTGGATTGTCTGTTGAAGGTGGGCGTTTTCGATGTTTTTTTCCTGAACGACACGCTCACGGAGATAGAACGCCTTCGGTTAGCATTAACGAAGAAAAGGGCTATTTTAAATGTTTTGTGTGCGAGAACGTTAAAGGCGATGTTATCTCACTTGTGCAAATGTATCTCGGAGTGAATTTTGCAGAAGCTGTGAAATGGCTTAAAGGCGATGCTCCCTCAATAAAAAGAGATATGCAAAAATACATTCCGCAAAAAAATAAAAAACAGGAAAATTCAGAACATCCAAAATTTTTCAAAGAAAAAATAATATTTGATTTTTTAAACTTGCTCTCTCCAATACCAGCAAATAGCAAAGCTGCTTGGTGGCTCGCAAAAAGGCATATTTACAAACCCGTTTGGGATAAAGTTCTTTTGCGTTTAATAGACGACTACCACCGCACAAGCCGTGAACTTTTGGCAAAACATTCATTGGAAGATTTGCAATACGCTGGCTTGTTCAACAGTCAAGGAATTTTGAGATATGGCAGGCACCCGATTATAATTCCATACATAGATGAGCTGCATCGCCCCTTCTTTTTTCAAGCAAGAGCAATTGAAAGCGATGTTATTCCAAAAGAGTTGAATCTTCAAAAAGCAATTCCTTTTCCATACAACAAAGAGGTTTTAGATGGAAAGCCCGGCATTGTTTATCTATGCGAAGGAGCCATAGATACCTTAACGCTCTTGGGGCATAATTTTAACGCGGTTGGCATACCGGGCGTGAATTCCTTTAAGCCGGAATGGGTGGAAATGTTCAAGAACAAAAAAATTATGCTCTGCCTAGACAACGATGCCGCAGGCAAGGCGGGCGAAGCCAGAATTTCTGCCATGCTGCAAGAGGCGGGTTTGGAAACATATTCTTTTGGGCTTTTGCCAGAAGGCGAGGATATAAATTCGTGGTTTGTTAATCGCCAATCTTAATCTTCATGCCTGGGTAGATTTTTTTATCCAAACCAGGATTCCATTCCAATAATTGCTGAACCGTTACATTGTTGTTGCGAGCTATATCCCATAGGTTGTCGCCCTGTTTTATTATATAGCTTGTACCTTGAATTCCTTTGGGGGTAATTGCAACACCTTCATTTTTTTTAGAATCTTGTTTACTAGGGTCTTGCAGGTAAAGGCGTTGCCCAATCATAACTTTGTTACTCTGCAAATTATTCCATGTCATTAAACTTTGTGAAGATATTCCGAATCGCCTAGAAATGGAACTCAAATTATCGCCCCTGCGAACAACATAAAAACGTATGCTAAGACCTGTTTTTTCGGTGGGAGCATCAAAGAGTTGTTTTTTTGCCAAAGCCGCTGCGCTTTCATGTTTTTCTATTTGCTTTTGTTTTTCGGGAGGATTGGCACCGGCAGGCATTGGAATTATCAATGTTTGCCCAACGCTAAGCTTTGAGTTTCTCAAATTATTTGCCGATTGTATGTCTGCAACCTTCAAACCAAAAAGCCTTGATATCTGGCCTAAATTATCGCCTTTTTGCACTCTGTATTGTTGCCAGCGTACAAGCTGAGTTTTGTCCATTTTTTCGTAAGCAACTAAAAATCTTTCTCTGGAACCTTGAGGAACTTTAAGTGTGAAAGCTTTTAAATTTGGCGGAGTGCACCAGCGCGTTAGTTCTGGATTTAAATCGCGCATGGTATTAACGCTTGCTCCAACCGCAGTACCAGCCTTATCTAGTGGAATGCAATCTTTTATTGTAACAGTGTCAAAAGGAACAAGGCTTTGCTTTTCAACAGTGAACGAATAATGCTCTGGAAAATGCCCTATAATGGCAGCAGCTAAAATTCTTGGAACATAGTGCATTGTTTCGCGAGGCAACTTTAAATCCCAATAAGAAACTTTTTTAGAAAAAGAACTTGAGCCTTCCTTTACAAGCCGCCTAATTCTACCCTCGCCGCAATTATAAGCTGCCATTGCCAAATGCCAATCATTAAATTCAGCATATAAATCGGATAAATAATCCAAGGCTGCATTGGTAGCTAGTTCTGGATTGCGGCGCATATCCAACCAAAAATCTACAGGCAAGCCGTAGCGTTTACCCGTTGCCGGTATAAATTGCCATACTCCCGCAGCTTTTGCTCTGCTATAAGCATTTACCTTAAAGCCACTCTCCACAAATGCTAAATAAATTAAATCTTCTGGCATATTGCGTTCTTTTAGCTTTGCATAAATCATGCTATCTAAAGTTGTTTTTCTGGAAAGAGAGCCTTCAGTAAAAGTTCTAGCATTCACAGTCAAATAATGAATTTCTTGCATAACACGCTCGTTTATTGTAAGGGGTATCGAAAATTTTGACATATCTGTAGTATCTAAAAAATTTTCAAGAGCTTCTTTTTCTGCACTGTCTAGGGGGGTTTCTTCAAAATCGTCAATGCTTTCGTAATCGTTTAGCAATGAAAAACTTTGTTCTTGGGTTACCTGATTAAGGAGCTTTGGATAAAGGCTCTCCAAATCCAATGCTATTCGCGTTGGCATAGTGGAAAAATATACGGAATCTTCTGCTTGCCCAAGAGAATCCATGCGTTGTTCGGTATAAATTTCAGATAATGCAAGGTCAAAATAGTACATAGCTGTTAATATATCTTCTGCTTCGGCGGCTTGCTTTCCAGATTTGTATTCCATCCAAGACGCTTTGCCTGCAGCTCCCGCAGGTTCTATTAATTCTATTGTTTTAACAACAGTTTTTGAATGCTCCGCAGTAGCGGCTTCGCCCTTGGGAGCCGTAGAACATGCCGAAAATAAAACTATCGGCAATAAAAATACACAGATTGTTTTAAAAAAATTCACTCCTCTTCCTCTTCTTCATAATCCAGTCCAAGACGGTTAAAATGGGGCTTGTCAAAATTAAGTTCTTCATCCAAGCTCTCTTCGTCTTCTATCAAATCTTCCTCTTCCTCGCCAAGTTCGTCGAATTCATCCAAATCCTCGTCTTGGTCGGACGCAGGCAGAAACCCATCGCCTTCGCCACCTTTTGGCTTACGCCCTAATTGTAAAGAGTAATTCACAATACTAACCTCCCGTAATAGTAATGAAATACCAACTAATTTTAATATAGTAAAATTTACTACATTACTTTTCTCGTGAAAAATCAAAAAAGAAAGAATATTTTGAGAAAGATTCCAGCTATCATTGTTATGATAACGCTCTTTATACTTTCAACTTTACCAGGCAATGACCCTTTTTTAAATTCTGTTCATCTCAGCGATAAAATAGAGCATTTTATAGCTTACTTTACTTTAGGAATAACCTTTTGTATATGGATTCCCAGTATAAAATGGTTCGCAAAACCTTTTGTTTATGGTTTATTTGTTGTTTTTCTGTGCACAGTTTTTGGAGCAAGCGATGAATATCATCAAACATTTGTACCTGGACGCAATGGCAATTTATATGATTTAGCTACTGATTTTGCCGGTGGAATAACCGCAGTTTTTGCATATTTCACATTGATAAAAGTAAAAAAATGAATAAAGCATCTTTAATTATAGCCACTAGCTTGCTCGCAAGCAGAATTCTTGGCGTTTTGCGCGAAATGCTCCTTGCAAAAATAGCAGGAGTAAATGAACAAAAAAATGCTCTTGATTTAGCATTTATGATTCCAGATATTTTAAATCATTTAGTAGGCACCGGTTTTTTATCAATAGTTTTTATATCGCTATTTACAACGCATTTACTAAAACAAAATGAAAATGAAGGTTGGCGTTCGTTTAGCAATATTTTCAATGTTCTCGGTTTATTGTTTTTGATTCTAGCTGTGCCAGCATTTATATTTATGCGAGAACTAATCTTGCTCTTAACAGCAATGCCACCAAGCGAAAATATTTTAAACCTCGCAACTTATTTTGGTAGAATAATCTTGCCAGGACAATTATTCTTTTTTGCAGGAAGTTTTTTAATAGCTGCCCAACAAGCTCGTAAACAATTTTTAATCCCATCATTAACAGGCATAATATACAATGCAAGCATAGTATTTTTTGGTTGGTTCTTTAAAGATAGCGGAGTTAGTGGCTTTGCGTGGGGGGTTCCAATAGGTGCATTTGTAGGATTCTTTATTTTGCAAATAATAGGTTCTTACAGAGGAGGAGTAAAATATTTTTTCACATTCAATCCAAAAAATTCAGAACTCATAAAAACTGTAAAACTCTTATTGCCAATGATTTTAGGAGCAGGTTCAATGTTTGCACTTGAATTTGTAATTCGCAGTTTTGGTTCAGTGTTTGGAAATCATGGAATTTCAAGTTTAAACTATAGTTATCGTCTTATGTACACACTAGTTGCTGTTTTTGGTTTTAGCATTGGAGCAGCTAAATATCCAGATATGGTTAGAATGTTCAAAGAAAATAAAATAACAGAATTAAATGAAAAAATTTGGGGAGACTTGGCAAAAATTTTCGCTATTTTAGTTCCAGCCATAAGTGCATTAACAGTTGTTAGCTTACCCGCAGTTCGTATTTTATTTGAAAGGGGAGCTTTCACTCAACAAAACTCAATTTTAGTTAATGAATTACTTTTATGTTATTTGCCAGCAAGTATAGGGCTTTGTGCACAAGCTCTTTTAGCAAGAGCTTTTTATTCAATGGAAAAAATGTGGCTCCCAACAATAATTAACACATCAACTTTCGCTGTAAGTTTATTTTTATACTCACCAATGGCAAAAATAATGGGAATATATTCTGTTCCTATAGTAAGCTTCATCTGCTCATTTGTTCAGCTAACCTTGCTTTTAATATTTTGGAATGTAAAGGGAGCAAAATCTTACATTAAAGATTTTATAGCTTCAATAGCCGTTTTAATCGTTTTAGCACCTTCAGGGCTTTATATCTCAAAATATGCTCATAATTGGCTTCTAAATGCAAATATAGCCCATTTAATAGCTTATTCGGCTTTATTTTCTTTTTTGTTTTTCTGTTTCTCTATTGGTTTGCAAATTTTATTTGGATCCAAGTCTTCTTCTTATATATTATTTTTATTTAAAAAGAAATTGACAAGGAACTCTGTTAATAACTTAAAAAAAGCTTGAGGATCTCATGTAAAGTATTGTTACCTTTATAATTCCAAGATAATCTTTATTAACAGAGTTTTTCAGTAACAAGACATTTATTCACATTTATTGGCGTATTTTATTCATTCTCCAAATTAAATAACAATTTATTAACGTTATTTTCCTGCTTAAACCTTGACTTTTTTGTAAAACTTTTCTAAATTACTAGTAAATATCATTTTATGGCGGTTTAGCTCAGTTGGTTAGAGCGACGGAATCATAATCCGCAGGTCCGGGGTTCAAGTCCCTGAATCGCTAGTAAGATTTATTTTAAAATAGGAGTATCTTATGAAAAAAGTCTTAACATTGCCACTATTTGCTTTGGCTACATTAGTTTCACAAGCAGGGGCTGAAGTTTGCACCGGTATAAATGGAGCTACTGCCTGTGAGTGGGATACAGGTTGCTTCACAATAAGCACGGAGTATTCATATACTTCTACTTGTAGAGGCTCTGTTGAAGGCGGCGATAAAAGCCATCCTATTTGTACTTGCGAGCAATTAATCAAAAATTGCACAGATTATGGAGCTCTTTATTCTGGAGTTAAAGGACTAGATGTTGCACCTTATGGTGCAGGCTGGAAATGCCTAGAACACGAAGGCACATATCAAGCTGGAAAGTCAGCTCCTAAAGCCGCTGATAAAAAAGATAAGAAATAGTAGCAAGTAATTTCTATTTCCCACCATTCGGTTGGTCTGGAAACACGAACGGAGAATATTCACAAATGAGACACATCCCCTCAAAAATCGCACTCACGGCAGGCTTTATGCTTGCCATAGCTTTTACATTTTCATGCTCTGGCGATAGCGGCAGTGGCGGGCATCATACCACTATAAAGAAAGAAAAAATATCCGGCGTTTCCCAGAAAGGGCCTTTCGTGAAAGGAACAACAGTTAAAATATACGAATTGGATGCAAATTTGAAAGAAACAGGAAATCCACCATTTGAAGGAAAAACGGATGACAAAGGAAATTTTCAAATAAAAATAACAAATGGAGGGCTAGTATCGCCATATATCGTTCTTGAAGTAAAAGGAAGCTATATAAGCGAAGTGAACGGCAAGCAATCAACCGCTCCCATAACATTGAGAGCCGTGGCTGATGTGTCTAGCAAAAACAGCGTTAATATAAACGTTTTAACGCATTTGGAATATGACAAGGTTCTGAAACTTGCAAAGGAGGGCACAAAGTTTGAGGATGCAAAGAAAGCAGCCCAAGCAGAGGTTCTTAATGCACTTGGCATAAGCGAAAACGGTATTGGGAACAGCGAAGACATGACTCTTTTCGGTAGCAATGCAAGCGATTCTACCCTGCTAACGGCTTCTATTATATTGCAGGCAGATAGGTCAACGGATAAGGTTTCTGTTTTGCTTGCTGCAATCAGCAATGAAATCAGTGGCAAAGGAACTTTGAGCAATTCCACCAAATCTGAAATAGCAAACGGAGTGGCAAATCTGAACATGAACGATGTGAAAAAGAATATACAGA
>Ga0182472_107374_pt1 | contig 11233 bp, 11 predicted proteins | sample TergutNc150P3_FD_120804 | JGI IMG/M metagenome (GOLD analysis project Ga0182472, IMG submission 120804)
ATTATGGCAATGAAAATGGGTGAAATCTTTGCAGCGAAAGAGAAGCGAGCAAGGGCACGTTTAATCATAAAATCTCCTGAGGGCAGAGGATATATACTCTTAATATATAAATTTTTTACGCTTTTTGTTAAAAAATGTGAAAAAAACTTCATTTTGTGAAAAAAAGCCCCTGTATTAGGGCTTTTTTTGCTGAAAAATGGGGGTTTTAGCGTTTACTATATTTCCTAAGAGAAAACGGGTCGGAGGTTTAGGATATGCAGCTAAACGAAAATACGGATGAAGCCCTTGCTGTTGCCAGAGAGGAAGGTGAGGAAAAAGGCGTGGAAGAAGGCATTGATATCGGTGTGGAAAAGGGCCGAGAGGAAGGCTTGGAAAAAGGCATCAAAATAGGCATTGAGAGGAGCATGAAGGAAATTCTAGGCCTTATAAAGAGAGGTTACGATTTAGAGGATATTGAAAACATGATTAAATTACGACTTGGGGGTTAATGTTCAGGTTACCGTATCTTGTGGCAGAGGCTTTTAGAGGGCTTTTGCGGCATCGCTTTGTTATAATCCCTTCGCTTGCCACAACATTTCTATGCTCATTTTTGTTGCTTGTAAGTATGAATGCCCTCAATTTTGCGGTTTCGCTTTCCATGCATTCCGCTTCTTTATACAGAATAGAAGCTTTTTTCTTGAGCGTCCCAACGCCAACAAAAGCTGATTCCATTTCTAAAACAGTCGCATCCTTTGAAAGCGTGGCTTCGTTGATTTACGTTTCGGAAGAACAAGCGATGGAAGAATTTAAAAAGAGTTTTCCAGAGGATATGCTTTACATGGTTGAGGGGAACCCGCTCCCAGCATCGCTCCGCATTCAGATAAGAGCGAATTCGCAAAACATTGAAACCATTCAGAAAATATCAGAGGATTTGCTCGCCATGCCTGAGATTTCCGCTACCCAAGCACCGATGGAATGGATTGAGCGATGGGAAAATTTTAAATGGCATTTCTTTGCGATTCCAATAGCAGTGTCTGCGCTTATGCTTGGCATTTTATGGATGATTATGTGGAATGCCATGCGGTTAACGTTAATCTCCAGAAAGGAATTGGTGAACAACATAAAATATTCCGGCGGAACCCCATTTTTTATACAATTCCCGTTTGTAATGGAGGGTCTGTTGCAAGGGCTTATAGGTGCAGGTTTGGCAGTTGCCTTGTTCAGCTTCATTGAAAAAACGATTCTTTTGTATTTCCCCGTATTGTCGGAATTCATGCAAAGAAGCCCTTACACAAACCTATCCGTTTTGCTGTTCGTAACCATATCGGAAGCCGTTGTTAGCTACTTCACCGTTCGCAAATTTTTAGAAAGAGGAATTTAAAATTGAAAATCCTAGTTCTGACGTTTATTCTGCTTCAAATAACTCAGGCAAATACTAATCCTTCCATGGATAAGCAACTCAAGAGCAGCGCAGATGCTTTAAAAAAAATCCAAATGGAAATCAAAAAAGCAGAGGAGAAAAAGAGAGAGCTAGAAAACAAGGAAAGCGGAGTTTTAAACACCATTGCGGAAATTGACAACGGCTTAACGCAAACGCGAGAGTATTTGAGCGATTTGCAAAAAAAAGAAAATTCGCTAAGTCTCGTGATAAACCGCATCGAAAAAGAAATGGAGATTTTGCGAAAAAACATAGAAGAGCAAAAAAAAGCCATAGCCACAAGAATAAGAAACCTATATATGCACGGCAAACGCGAGGAATGGGAATTATTATTCAATCTTTTAAAAGAAAACGAAAATCCAGGGCGTAAACTATATTGGGTTCAGAGGCTTTTGGAAAGTGACAAAATCGTCGTTGAAAATTATTTAACCGCCATAAGCAAAGAACGGGAAAAAAAGCAGCAACTTGAGCTAAAGCAAAAAGAGATGACTGTCCTTCACGAAAGCAAAGTGAAGGAGGAGAAAAAACTCCAAAACCAGCTCATATTCCAAAACGAAGTCTTAACAAAGGTGCAAACAGACAAATCAACCCAGGAAAAAGCCATTGAGGAATATAAGCGCAACCAGCAAACCTTAACTGAGCTCATAGCCTCCATCGAAAGAAAGCGGCAAGCGGCTATAGCAAAAGAGAAAGCCGAAGCGGAGAAAAAAGCAAAGGAACAGCAAGCTCAAAAGGGCAATTTAGCCACTCCTCAAGAGGTTCCAGTGGTTATTGGACCTAAGTGCACTCCACTAAACGGGCAAATAATGAGCGACTACGGCCACCATGTAAATAAGGTTCTGAACATAAAGACCATGCATCTTGGCACGGAGATTAGAGGTCAAAAAGGCGAAAGCGTTAAAGCCGCCGCTACAGGCACGGTTGTTATGATAGCTAACTTGCCCGGGCACGGACCATCGGTGATTCTAGGCCATAAGGGCTCTTATTATAGCGTTTATGGGCATTTAGCGTCAATAAAGGTTAAAGAAGGCGAAACCGTGAAGAACTGCCAAGAAATAGGCACGGTTGGAAATGCAGAATCTGCCAACGGTTATAAATTGTTTTTCCAGATATATAAGGGTACGCAAACACAGGACCCTATGATTTGGCTTAAAAATTAACCTATTTATCAAAAATTTATATATATTTACTGAAATGGACACAATTCCTGTTACAAAAGAAACCTATGAACAGTTGGCAAAGGAGCTTGAAAACTTAAAAAAAGTTGAACGTCCTCGTATTTTGCAGGAAATAGCCGAAGCTAGGGCACAAGGTGATTTGAGCGAAAATTTTGAATACCATTCCGCCAAGGACCAGCAGGGCAAGATTGAATCTAGAATACAGTTTTTGGAAGACAGGGTTGCTAGGGCAGAGGTTATTGAGCACGACACCGCATCTGCGGAGCGCATTTTATTTGGGGCAACCGTAAAGGTAAAAGACCTAACTTTGGGCAAGGAATATGAGTATAAACTGGTTTCGCCAGAAGGTTCGGATCCTATAAATGGCAAAATAAGCTCGGTTAGCCCCATAGGAAAAGCTTTGATTGGCAAGACTAGAGGTGATAAAGTTGATGTTATAACCCCCAAAAAAATGATAAAATTTGAGATTTTAGATTATAGATAAAAATAACCCCCAAATATTATTTTTTTTAATTAAAATGGTCTTTTTTTGCATTTTTTATATATTTTTTTTATATATTTAGGAATGGAGCATGTATGAAAATTAACCTTAATAAGTTTTTTATTGTATCTTTTTTGCTATTTGCCGTTTCTGTTTGGGCGGGCAAATGGACTATTGATGCTTTTGACGACTCTACTGAGCCGGGAGATCCGGACAAGTATTTGGCAGGGGAATCCAGTAAAGGTTTAGCTCCGGTTGCACCGGGGCAAGTGACCCCGCAAGAGGGTACGCTATACATCAGGCAAAAGTTTGAAGATGACCTCGGCAGAGCGTCTTATCAGATTTTTCGGGGAAAAGCCAAGCCCATCGCTAGAAATCTAGGCAAAATCAGTTTGGAGGGCATTCCTTATGCAACCCTTCTTAAAATGAAACTCTTTTACAAAAAAAATGCCGATAGCGAAGATGATTTAGAGGTAGTGTATTTTGATGGAAAGGATATTTTAATTGAGGGTGAGGACCCTGTTTACATAAATCTTAACGGCAAGATGGAAGAATTAAGACCTGTGGTTTTCAAGGAATACGATATTGAAGTGACCTCCGAGCCATCCGAGGCTACCGTGAGCGTTGGCAATGTCAGCAAAGGATTAACCCCTGTCACTTTTACCGTTCCTTCTACGAAAACCATAGCCATTGTTGTATCTAAAGATGGCTATTACCCAATGATTAGACCAATTACGCCCATTGATGGACGAACCGCCAGTGAAAACCTTTCATTGGTAGCTAGAGTAGCTCTGAATAATCCAGCAACAGCATATAAATCTCAATTAGACCTAGCGGTTCAAAATAGAGACGCAAACACTATAAGAAACATAAGAATTAGCATCATGCAAATATTGAGCAGTTACAATATAGAGATAAAAAAAGCCATAGAATATACTTTGGAACGTTTTCCAGCGAATCCCCCAAAAGCCGCAAAAGAAGGTCCAGATGATTTTAACGCACGCAGAAGTCTTTGGACCAGTGTACAAAATAAAGAAAAAGATGCTCTGAATAGAGAAGCTGAAAGTTGTTTTAAAGAGCTTAAAGACCTATTGGCAAAAATTGATGTTATCATCGAAGAGTTGGATTTTACCTTGAAATACGAATATATTCCGGCTTATGATCTGGAACCCACGAATATGAGCATAAAAGATTTCTCAGTAAATGTTGTGCATGAAAATCTCAATGTTAGATTTAAATACAACAATGCAAAATTGTCTTATGGAACAATACCTCGCAATGAGATTATGCAAAACTTAGACAAGATTCACGGTGTGTTGAAACTTTGGAATATTCCTAATGAAAATGGAGATTTTGCATCTATTTACGATATAGATTTTTTCTATAGAGAAACTCCATTGAAAACCATAGCCAAAGGTTCTTTTATTATGGGAAATGCTACAAGCACATCACGTACCACAGAAAAAGATTTAAATACACGCATAGATAAATATGCTGGCAGAGCCGCATGGAACAAAAAAGATTCTGTAGCTACACTTGCTGCGCTTCGTGCTGGTGCAGCTGCTATTACTCCTGTTGCAAAGCAAACACCTTATACGCAAGTGGCAAAAACTGATAATTACGAAGTGGCGAACGACGAGGATGAAGAATTTGAAGATGATGAAGAATTTGAAGAAGGGATGGAAAATCAAAGGAAAACGGATTACTCCCGAACCTCAGCTTCAAGAAGCGCAACTGATATTTTTGGAAACACGGATGAGTATTTATTCTGGTCGGGTGTAGGATTTGCAGTGTTGGCTGTTGGTTCTGGCGTTGTAGGTTTCATGGAACATTCAAAATTTCAAGAGGCAAACGACGCTGTAAGTTTCGCAAGTGACAGGATAAAAATAGAGAAGGATAAAATAAGAAATGCTTGCAAAGAAGTCCCGGATTATCAAGACTCTCAGGATAAGATTGATGATTGCGTAACGAGATGGACCAATATATCAAGTGGTGAATATACACAAGGTGCTAGTGAGGAACTTGTGAATGCTGTTAATGGGCTTAAACTCCTCAATGATAATGAGACAGAAAACAAGAAGGTTAGGGATTCTTACAACAAGAGCCGTATAATATGGTTCACCGCTGCAGGGCTTTCCGCAGCTATTAGCATAACTCTATTCCTATGGTGAGGATTTGGATTTCGATAGATAAAATTTTCTGCGAAACCACAATAGGAATTTATCCGCAAGAACTCCTTGCCCCGCAAGGAGTAGAGTTTGGTTTTTCTTTTGAATACGATTGCGAGCAAGCAATAGTAACTGATTCCATAGGAAATGCCGTTGACTATGCAGTGCTCACAGAAGAATTAAAAATATTTGTTTCCAACAGCAAATTTAACCTTTTGGAAACTTTAACCGCCGAAATTGCAAATAAAATTTTAGCATTTTCACCCAAAATAACAGCAGCAAAAGTTTATTGCAGCAAATTAAATGAATTAAAACCAAAAGCAGAAATAGTATGTTCAAAAACTACAAAATAAGAGAGCTCAAAGTTGATTCACCTGAATACCCGACTTTACTCAAAAGGTCAAAGTATGCTGTGCCACTTTGGATTATCGGTGAAAATTTCAGCGATGAATTTTGCCTTGCAATGGTGGGTACCAGAAGTTCAAGCGGGTTAGCCTCAAGCTCTGTAAAATCCATGGTTAAAACTTTAAAGAACTATAAAGTTCGCATTATCAGCGGGCTTGCCCAAGGTATAGATTCGCTTTGCCATGTAGCAGCAATTGAGAATGGTTTACCCACTACCGCTGTTATAGCCCAAGGATTGGATATGCCTTTGCAAGGCAGCCAAACGGCTTTGGCAGAAAAAATCCTAAAACTAGGCGGAAATATAATCACCCCTTATGCATCTGGAACAAAAGCGTATTTGAGCAGTTTTGTGAAAAGAAATACTATAATATCTGGAATATCCAATGCTACCTTAGTTGTGGAAAGTCGATTAAAAGGTGGAGCAATGCATACAGCGAATTTCTGCATCAGAGAAAATAAACCCTTGTTTGCAATGCCGGGTTCCCCTATGAATCCTACATCGGAAGGTTGCAACTTTCTCATTTACCAAAAACAGGCGCAAATCATTTGGAGTGCCAGAGAATTACCGGAAATCTTGGGTTTAAATTCTCTATTTCCCTCTGTCCCGTATTCAACATCCCGTGTTCAATCCAAAACGGAACTGCCAAATTGGGTAACGGAAGGGACTATTCTGCAAATTAACGATATCTGCGAACAAAGCGAAAAAAATGTAAATGAAGTTCTAACCATGTTAACGGAATTGGAAATGCTGGGAAAATGCAGGGTAAATGGACAAAGCGTTATATTTTTGTAAGTTTACCGACATGGATTCTAAAAAGGAACTTGAACATAAAAAATACGGCTATTTGGAGGGGATAATTTCCGTAATAGTGAACTCGATTTTGTTCGCTGCAAAATTATATGCAGGAATTATAACCGGTTCAATAGCTCTGGTTGCGGATGCTTGGCACACATTGTCCGATTCCCTTAGCTCACTGGTCGTTATAATCTCGGTTAAAATTTCTGGTCAAAAACCAGACTCCGAGCATCCATTTGGGCATGGACGCTGGGAACAGATAGCCGCCTTGTTCATAGCCTTTCTCCTAGCTGCAGTTGCTTATGATTTTGCCAAGGATTCCATATTACGTTTTAGCCATAGAGAACCGGCGAATTTTGGAATGCTCGCAATAATAGTAACTGTTATATCCATTATTGTGAAGGAATTGCTTGCGCAATACGCTTTTTATATAGGCAGAAAAACAGACAATTTAACCATTAAAGCAGATGGCTGGCACCATCGCTCGGATGCGCTTTCTTCAATTGTGGTTTTGATAGGTATTATTTTTACGATGAAATTTCCGCAATTATGGTGGATGGACAGCGTTCTGGGTCTTATAATATCTTTAATGCTTTTGTACGCTGTTTATGGAATTGCTAAAGAATCCGTGACAAAGCTGCTGGGCGAATCCCCAAGCGAAGAACTCATTAAAAAAATAAGCGTTGCTGTTAGCAGCCTAAATTTAGGTGACCTAAAGCTGCATCATTTTCATATTCACAACTACGTGAGCCATCAAGAGCTTACAATGCACATTCGGTTAGATGAGCATAAGAGCATAAAAGAGGGACATAGCATAGCCACAGCCATAGAAAAAAAGCTGAATAGCGACTTTGGGCTTCATACCACGGTTCATGTAGAACCTTTAAAGGAAACTTAATCAAATAGGATAAATTCCTCAATAGCCTTTCTCTTTTTAGCTCCGATGCCAGAAACTTTTTCCAAGTCTTTTCCAGAGCGAAATGAACCTTTTGTCTCCCTATAATCTATTATCTTTTGAGCAAGAGAGGGACCAACTCCCTTGATAAAGCACAAGTCATCCTTGCTTGCGGTGTTTATGGAAAGGGGAAAAGCGGGAGCTTTCTTTTTGGGCTTTTTTTCTTTATTTCCTTTTTTGGCGCTGGCAAAATCACTGCCATGAGTTGCTACGCTGTCACCTGCAATAAGGTCAAGCGAAGCGGTATCGGTGGCAAGGCTCTCCATTTCGTGGCTTATCGGCAGGGAAATGCTTTCCAGAGCGGAAAGTTTGTTGAACAGCCCTAAGCGAGAAATTCCGCCCAAGGCAAATAGAAACAGAGCCAAGCATAGAAATTTTTTTTCAGCAGCGTTCAATGCGCCTCCTCTCCCCCGCTTTTAATAAATTGTAAAATAAAGGAGAGGGTTTAAGCAGCGTGGATGTCAATTCGGGATGGAACTGGCATCCTATAAAAAACGGATGCTCGGAAATTTCCATCACTTGCATTATATTGTCTTCTTTGGCAGAATAACCGGAGAAGAGCAAGCCGTTCTCTTCCAGTTTGCTTATATACATTGGATTAACCTCGTAGCGATGCCTGAATCTCTCCCTTATCACGGAAGCCCCATTGTAAATTTTTTCCGCGAGAGAATTCTTTTTCAAAAATACATCATAACCACCTTTGCGAAGCGTCCCGCCCAAAACCTTCACATATTCCAAGCCGGGTAAAAACGCAATTACAGGTTCTTTCACATTTATGCCTTCCGATTCCACCTCTGCGGTATTGGCGAGTGGCATTCCGCATTTGTGGCGAGCGTATTCCACAACAGCGAGTTGCATTCCATAGCAAATCCCAAGAAAAGGAATATTCATTTCCCTAGCGGCTTGTATAACCGAAATTTTTCCCTCCATTCCACGGCTGCCAAAACCACCCGGAACTATTACAGCATCAACATCTTCCAACTGCTTTTTTACATATTCCAAAATATCCATACCTTCGGGTTTATCCAAAAATTCCGTATCCAGCATTTTTAATTTACAGGCAACGTTCAAGTGAGCGGCAGCGTGAATCAAGGCTTCTCTGATGCTCGCATAAGAATCTTCCAACTGCATATATTTTCCGCATAAAGCCACGTTTAAAGTCTTTTTCGGATTATCATATTTTTTCTTGCAAATCTCAACAAGGCGTTTCCACTCATCCATTTTTGGAGAACCTGCACCGGCTATTTTTAATTTTTTAAATATTATATCCAGAATTCCCTCTTCCTGAAAACTCAATGGTATTTCATAAACGGACTTCATATCCAAACCCGATATTACATTTTTGCTGGGAATGTTTCCGTAGAGGGCGATTTTTTCCTTAATTTTCGGAGTCAGGGCTTCACTGCAACGGCCTATTATTATATCGGGGTAAATTCCCTTTTCATTTAAATCGCGCACGGACATCTGCGTGGGTTTTGATTTTTGTTCACGAACTCCATTTGGAATGGGAACATAAGTTAAATGCGCGAATATGCAATTATCCGGACCAACTATGTTAGAAAGCTGGCGGGCAGCTTCTATGTAAAATTCATTTTCCAAATCGCCAACAGTGCCACCAATTTCAACGAGCAAAATATCCGCATTTTCCTTACTCGCTATTTTGAAGAAATGAGCTTTTATAACATCAGCAACATGCGGAATAAATTGAATTGTTGTTCCTGCATAAACACCCTGCCTCTCCCTTTCTATCAAGGTGGAGAACACCTTACCCATAGTTAAACTCCATTCGGACTTGCCGATTATGTTTAAAAAACGTTCATAATGACCAAAATCCATATCAACTTCGCCACCATCATCCAACACAAAAACTTCACCGTGCTCAATAGGGTTCATGGTGCCGGGGTCAACATTTAAATAACCATCGCATTTTACTGGAATAACGCGAAAGCGAGAAAGCAACGCACCAATTGATGCTGCGGCTACCCCTTTCCCAAGACCGGACAAAACCCCACCTGTTATAAATATAAATTTGCTTTTTCCGTTGTAACAATCATCACTGCTCATAAATATCCTCGCACTCTTAACAACGGAATATAAATGTAGCAAATTTCAATCCATCCATACTGCTTCCAAAGCCCTGTATTGAATGGCTTCTGCTAAGTCGGGACGTTCCACCTTTATGCTCTGCCTTAGGTCTGCAATGGTACGGGCAACTTTTAGCATTCTGTCATAACCTCTATGGCTCATTCGCCATTTTTCCGCAGCTTTTAAGGCAAAATTTTCCGCTTCGCCGTCCCAAAAAAGAATGTCTTTAAGGGTTTTGCCATCCTGATGCCCATTGCGAAAAATTTTCCTCTCTTTAAGTCTCCCTTCTTGAATTTCGCAAGCTTTTTCAACACGTTTTTGAATTTCATCGGAACTCTCCCCTATTTTACCCTGTCTGCTTTCATCTATGGGAACCGATGGAACCGACACTTGAAGGTCTATTCTGTCCAGCAAAGGACCCGATACCTTGGTTCTATAGCGTTTTATTGCCTCCGACAGGCAACGGCAATCTCTGCGGTTGTCCATTGCATAACCGCAAGGGCAAGGATTCATAGCTGCGCCCAAAACAAAACTTGCGGGAAAACATACGCTTCCTGAAGCTCTGTTGAGACGAACTACGCCTTCTTCCAAAGGCTGCCTCAAACTCTCTAAAGCCGCTCGCTGAAACTCCGGTAATTCATCTAAAAAAAGAACTCCGTTGTGGGCGAGGCTTGCCTCACCTGGACGAAGCCTCATTCCGCCGATTAACGATGCAACGGTTGCGGTGTGGTGTGGTGACCTAAAAGGGCGGTTCTTCATCAATCCTTCGCAAGAACTGAACATCCCGGCGCAGGAATGTATTATGGTGCTTTCCAAAGATTCGTTTTTTCGCATAGCCGGCAAAATCCCCGGCAAACAGCGAGCGCAGAGCGTTTTTCCCGAACCCGGCGAACCTACCAAAAGAAAATTATGCGCGCCGGCTGCGGAAATTTCAAGGGCACGTTTAACAGTTGCCATCCCATACACCTGCGAAAAATCGGCTGTTTTATTTTGGATTGCAGAAACCGGGTGACATTCACGGTAACGACAACAAGCCATTTCCGGTTCCTGCAACCTTTTTAAGCATTCATTTAAAGTTTTGGGAGCTATAACCTTAAGCGTTTCCACGCAAGCGGCTTCCTCAAAATTTTCATAGGGAACAACAAAAATAGTCTCCGGCGCATAGCGTGCAAGATTAGCAGCAACTGCCAAAACTCCGCGCACTGGGCGTAATCGGCCGTCCAGCGAAAGCTCTCCTAAAAACAAAAAATTCTCAATATTCACAACTTCAATTTGCTCCGTTGCCGCCAGCATTCCAATAGCAAGTCCTAAGTCAAAAGCTGCCCCCTCCTTACGCAAATCTGCTGGAGACATATTCACGGTCATTCTGGTGGAACAACCATAAAAGCCACAGCTTCGCATAGCGGAAATCACCCTCTCCCTAGCTTCACGAACAGCATTATCTGGCAAGCCCACAAGCGAAAACCCAGGCAGGCCTGAAGTACTATCCACTTCTATTTCCACTGGAATTGCTTCTATGCCGCGTAGCGTAGCGCTTTTGATTCTCTGGAACATTATTATTATAAAGCACTGATTATTTGTTGATATTTTTCCAATACGCATTGTTCAATGTGTTCTCGCAGTTCTTTACTAATCGGGTAGTAGATGGAGCGGTAGTCCTCGCCTTTGTAGCTTGGGTCAAGCGGGTAAGAAACGAAAAATCCGTTTACGCCATCTACAACCCTTAAACCGGTTAGCATAAGCTGGTC
>Ga0182472_107380_pt1 | contig 11058 bp, 9 predicted proteins | sample TergutNc150P3_FD_120804 | JGI IMG/M metagenome (GOLD analysis project Ga0182472, IMG submission 120804)
GCACCACTACTGGAATTGGCTTATTGGCCGGTATCTTTGGGGCAAATGCTTCTGCACAGATGCAAGATGACCTTAAAGCTGTGATGCAACTTGACACCAACAAGATGGTGCCAAATACACCAAAGCTAACAAAGGAAATAGTATCTACTTGGCAGCAAGTAATTGGCGAGTTGCAGGGTGCTTACAAAGCCTATAGCGAAGCAAATATTGCTACTGGCTCGGCAGCTTCTGAAATTCTGCACGTTGGTCCTAACTATTCAACAGGTTTGGGTGGAGCAACCTCCAACCAAATAAAGGTGAACTACACCGCTGTGGATGTTAGAGGTCTAGGTTTGCAAGCTCAGCAAATAGAAACCCGTGAAGGTGCCCAAAGAGCAATAGACAATATTCAGGGCACAATCAAAGTTATAAGCGGCAACCGTGCAGCCATAGGTACATACATCAACCGCCTTGACTACACAATCAACAACATTGCTTCTATGGAATACAACATCCAAGACGCAGAAAGCCGTATCCGCGATACCGACTTTGCAGTGGAAACCACGAACTTCACCAGGAATCAGATTATGGTGCAGGCTTCCACAAGCATGTTGGCACAGGCGAACAGCTTACCGCAAGCAGTGTTAGGTTTGCTAGGTTAATTTTAAACCGTAGGGTTAAGCTCTCGTGCGAAAGCGCGAGAGCTTTTTTTATATACTCCCTATTTTTTTTGCATCATCTTTCTCAATCAAATCTTGCCTTTTGTCGTGTTGTTTTTTTCCTCGGCATATTGCTATTTCTAATTTGGCTCGGCGGTTTTTGAAATAGAGTTTTAGTGGAATTATTGTAAGCCCCTTTATTTCAATGGCTTTTTGTATTTTTTCAATTTCGTGTTTGTGAGCTAAAAGTTTTCTTCGCCTTGCCGGAATATGGTTGAATTGATTTGCCTGCAAGTATTCGTTTATGTGTGCCCCCACTAGCCAAAGTTCCTTTTTCTCGGAAATATCCACCCAAGATTCGCTAATGCTTATATGCCCTTCCCTAACAGACTTAACCTCTGAACCTGCAAGCATAATTCCAACTTCAAAGCATTCCAGAATCTCGTATTGATGCGAAGCCTTGCGGTTATGTATGGCAGAAAATTTTTGATTTTTTTGCATAAACTAACCCACTGCGGCCTCTTTTTGCCTGAATATAACAGCCAAAATTTCGGCAACTGCTGCAAAAAATTCATTGGGCAATGGGTCGCCAACTTCCACAACATCGTACATAGCGCGAGCTAGCGGCTTGTTTTCAACTATGGGCACATCGTTTTCTTTTGCAAGCTCTTTTATTCGCTCGGCGGTTTTATCTGCGCCCTTTGCAACAACAAGCGGAATTTGGTCTTTGCCGCGCTCGTAGCGCAAGGCTATTGCCAAATGAGTAGGGTTGGTTATAACCACAGTGGCGCTGGGAACTTCCTTCATCATAAACCGCTGGTGCATTTGATACATAGCCCGCTTGCGGGCTGCTATAACTTTTGGGTCGCCTTCTGAATTTTTGTGTTCGTCTTTAACTTCGTTCTTGGTCATTTTCATTTCGTTGAAGGTTTTTCTTTTTTGATAAATTAAATCCGCAAATCCCAGCACTATTAAAAATATCAGTATTTTCAAAAGCATTTCAACCAAAATATCTATCATATAAGCACAGAAAACCCCTATTTGCATATCTGCCATGTATAAAACATCTTCATAATGCTTTTTTATCACCGTATAGGCAATTATCCCCACTATGGTTATTTTTACCAAGCCCTTTAAAAGCTCAACCCACGCATTTTTCCCAAACATCTGCTTTAATCCAGACAGAGAAAAAACATTTGATAATTTGGGTTGCAGCTTTTCTAGCGTAAAATGCAAACCAACCTGAGATAAATTCCCAATAAGGCCAACAACCAAAAAAAACAATAGCATTGGAGCAAGCAAACCCATAATTAAATAAAGTATATGAACAGAAAGCGAAGAAAAACTCGTTATGGTTGGCTCCCAGTCCATATAGCCCGTGAAAAACTCACGCATAATTTCTTCGCACTTAGAGGCAAAATCACCGCCAAAAAAATAAAATCCAATCAAAGCCGCAATTAGAGAAATAGCGTTGGATAAATCCATTGAACGCCCTATTTGCCCCTTTTTAATAGCATCCGATTTTTTCTTAGACGTGGGGTCTTCGGTTTTTTCTTCGTCTTCTGCCATTTATGCCCTGCCTGCCCGTAAAATTGCAAACAAGGCCCTTTGCAGCTGCTCAAAATTCGCATTGAAAACATGCACCATAAGAGGCATGGAATATATTAAAACAATTACCCCCATAAATACTTTTATAGGAATGCCAAGTATCCAAACCTGTAATTGAGGCATAACCCTGTTCATAAGCCCAAGAGAAACCGTGCACAAGAAAAGAGCGCCCATAACTGGTGCGGCAAACTGAAAGGCAACCACAAAAGAGCTTGCAGAGAGCAAAATTAAAATGGCGGCAAAACTGCGAGTATCCCAAACAAAATTTCCCATTGGAATATACTGAAAAGATTCAAACAGTACCCGTATAAAAAAGTAATGACCGCCGCTGGCCAAAAACAAAACCACTAAAAGAATAGTTAAAATTATGGAAAAAATATCGCTTTGAAATTCAGTAAATGGATTCATAGTTCCCTGCATAAGCCCAATATCGCGCGCAATCCATTCGCCGCCCATAACAATAAAATACCACAAAAAAGATGCCGCAAAACCTATCATTATACCTATAAAAACCTGCTCCAAAACAATCATAAAAAAGAACACCGGAGAATTTGCTATGGTGAAACTAACCAAAGGCATTTGCGGATATACCAAAATCGTGAGCAAAAGAGATATTGCAGCTTTTACGGTTGTTGGCACGTAGTTCATAGAAAACATAGGCAATAAAAAAACTATTGTGCCAATGCGTATGAGCGCGAGTATAAAAAACTCTATTTTTTCTACGGCAAGGTCTGTAAGAGAAGAGGCAAGGGAAAGCATATCACCTCTGTTTCCATTTAACCTTGTAACGAGGCTCGTGCAAAATTGCAGCCCAAAGAATGCCATGTGCTGGGTCTTTTAAATCAAATTGATATTTGGTAGGGGCGCGATTAATCGCGCCCCTACCTTTTGGCGGGTCAGCAACAATTACGGGGTGTGCGGGTAGCGGTGCGTGGTGGTACGGCAGTTCTTGTTCTAGTGCTGGCCTTGGTTCGTGTTTTGGTTCATGTTTATGTTCGTGCTTATGCTCGTGTTTTGGTTCATATTCATGTTCAAATTCAGGCTCTTCTTTATCTGGAAGCCCCATGTATTCGCGTATTTCTCTGAATGGGTCTGGGATTGGTTCGGTTGCTTCTGGGGGCGGAGTGTATTTTTGAGCCTCTTTTTTTGCAGATTCTTTTTTTTGCTTGTTATATGCTGCAATCATTTGAATTGCGGCTATAACAAGAAATATAAGGAGGGTTTCCATTTTTTATTTCAAGTCCTTTTCTGAAACGCCGGAAATTTGTGTGCGCATTTGGGTATCTGCCTTTATGTTCTGCAAATTGTAATAATCCATAACTCCCATGCGCCCGTTTTTCAAGGCATCTGCCATTGCAAGCGGAATTTGAGCCTCTGCTTCCACAACTTTTGCCTGCATTTCAACAACCCTTGCCTTCATTTCCTGTTCGGCGGCAGCAGCCATTGCCCGCCTCTCTTCTGCCTTTGCCTGCGCAATTTTTTTATCTGCCTCGGCACGGTCGGTTTCCAGAATTGCACCTATATTATGGCCAACATCAACATCGGCTATATCTATTGAGAGAATTTCAAAAGCTGTTCCTGCATCCAAGCCGCTAGCGAGCACTTTTTTGGAAATCATATTTGGGTTTTCCAAAACCTCCTTGTGATTTTTTGCGCTGCCTATGGAGCTAACAATGCCCTCGCCAACACGAGCGATAACCGTTTCTTCGCCTGCGCCGCCAACCAACTTGCGAATGCTGGCTCGCACGGTGATTCTGGTAACCGCCTGCAACTGAATACCGTCTAAAGCGACCGCACTTACCTTTGGCGTGGTAATCACTTTTGGATTAACGCTCATTTGCACGGCTTCAAGAACATTTCTGCCTGCAAGGTCTATGGCTGCGCTTTCTGCAAAAGAAAGATTGATATTTGCCTTGTTTGCCGCTATAACAGCCTGCACAACCCGCAGTACATTGCCACCGGAGAGGTAATGCGCTTCCAGCAGATTTGTTTCTACAGGAATACCAGCCTTAACGCTCAAAATCCTAGATTCAACAATCATGCGCGGATTAACCTTCCTGAGCCGCATTCCGAGCAACTGAAAAATGCCCACGCTTGCCTTTGAAAACAAAGCCTGCAGCCATAAGCTAAAGAAACTTGCCAAAAAATAAATTAAAACAAGGGCTACTACCCCGAGTACAAGCATACCTATAAGAGTGACTTGAGCCATTTACAAACTCCTTTGAATGAAACGATTGTAATATAGAAAAACCCCCCCTTAAAATTTCTAAATTCAAATAACATCAATATAGGCAACTTATTATGAATATAGAGGAGTAAATGAGACGATTAACTTTATTTTTATTTGTTTTCTCTTTTGCAGGAGTGTGTGCAACGTTATTTTTTGCAAACAAATTTGTGGACTTTTCCATACTCATTATGAAAGAAAACATTGAACGGCATTCCATTGCCGTGGCAAAACACTTAGCAGATATGGTTAGCGTTGATGAATTGGACAAATACCGCGAAAAAGCAGATATGCAAACGCAGTCTTACAAAAATTTGCGTGAAAAACTGCGAAACTTTGCCAAAGAATCTGGTGTTGCTTATGTTTATTTTATACGCCCCGAAGAAAATTATTTGCAATATATAATAGATAACGATTTCAACGATTCAACGCGGGTAGGCTTAGATACTCCCCCTATGGGCTACGAAAAGCTGCCACTGCTCAAAGATGTTAAAGAACAGGGCAAAGCCCTATATACCGGTCTTGGCAATTACGAAGTGGATTGGGATGGACTCTCCACTGCTTATGTTCCGATGTACAATAAAAAAGGCAATTTAAAAGCCATTGTAGGCGTGGATATAGAGGATAAGCACATTGTTCATGCCGAACAGATGGTATTCAAACTCATAACATTGCAGATTATCACGGTTGTAATAGTATTCATAAGCGGGTTGCTTGGCATTTTCGGTTTTCGCAACGAAGCGCGCATTGCAGAGAAAGCCAAAATAAACGCAATTAACGCTAATGCCTCTAAATCCAAATTTTTAGCAACCATAAGCCACGAAATACGCACGCCCATGAATGCCATAATAGGTTTTTCAGAAATTGAACTTTTGAAAGAAGAAACCCCAGCAGGAATAAGGGAGACATTCCGCAAAATACATAATTCTGGTTATATGCTCATTGGAATTATCAACGATATTCTAGACCTTTCCAAAATTGAAACAGGAAAATTTGAAATTATCCCTATTAACTACGATATGGCAAGCCTCATCAACGATGCGGTTCAATTAAATCTTATGCGAGTTGGCAGCAAACCCATTGAATTTACGCTTAAAGTTGCAGAAAACCTGCCCGCAAAATTGTTTGGAGACGAACTTCGCATTAAACAGATACTGAACAACCTGCTTTCAAATGCCATTAAATACACAAAAGAGGGAAATGTAAACATTTCCTTTGCTCTGGCTCCTCGCAACAAAGAAACCATAAACCTTGTGATAACCGTAAGCGACACAGGCCAAGGCATGACAAAAGAACAGGTAGAACATTTGTTTGATGAATATTCCCGCTTTAATATGGAACTCAACCGCGCAATAGAAGGCACGGGGCTTGGAATGAGCATAACACAGCGCCTTGTGGAAATGATGAACGGAAAAATTATTGTTGAGAGCGAGCCCGGAAAAGGTTCAACATTTACCGTGCACATTGCGCAAACACTAATAGGCAGCGAGGTACTTGGCAAGGAACTCGCAGAAAACCTGCAAAGTTTGCGTTATTCCGGCGAATCTCAGCTCAGGGAAATTCAAAAAGTGCGCGAATATATGCCTTATGGCAGCGTGCTTGTGGTTGATGATGTGGAAACCAACCTAACTGTGGCAATGGGTTTAATGGCACCTTATGGCTTAAAGATTGAACTTCTTGCAAGCGGAATTGAAGCTCTTGAAAAAATAAAAGAAGGCAATGTTTACGATATTGTGTTTATGGACCACATGATGCCAGAAATGGATGGCATTGAAACAACCAAAAAAATAAGGGAAACGGGCTACACAAAACCTATAATCGCATTAACGGCAAATGCAGTGGCCGGGCAATCCAATGTGTTTCTCAAAAATGGTTTTGACGATTTTATTTCCAAGCCAATAGATATTAGGCAGTTGAACAAAGTATTGAAAACTTGGATTCGCGACAAAGCAGCCCCAGAAGTTGTGGAAAAAGCAAAACAGGAGCAAAGCACTGCCAAAGAAATAATTCCTCAAACAAAAACCGATTTGCTAAATATTTTTGCAAAAGATGCCAAAAAAAATCTACCCATTATTGAATCCACTTTAAAAAACATAACCAAAGCAACAGAAGAGGATTTACGCCAATTTACCATAAAAGTTCACGCAATGAAAAGTGCTCTTGCAAATATAGACGAAAACGAAGCATCAAAACTAGCAGCCGAATTGGAAAAAGCCGGAAGAGAGCAAAATAAAAATATAATTGAGGCAGAAACTTTTGTACTCATTGCCAAGTTAAAAGATATAATAGCAAAGATAGATGAAACAGCAGACACAGGAGCAGATGCAGACGAAAACCCAGCCTATTTGCAAGAACAACTGCAAATAATAAACGTAGCCTGCGAAGTTTACGATGTGGAAACTATCGAAATAGCCCTTGAAAATTTAAAGAAAATGAGATGGACAAAAGAGACCAACATTCTTTTGGATAAAATATCCGAGTATATTCTGTTCAGCGATTTTGAAGCCGCGAGCAAAATTTCATTTTCTAAATTCAAATAACGTCAATTATAGATAGGCAAATATTATGAAAACTGTTTTTGTGGTAGATGACAACGCAGAGGACCTAGCAGCAGCGAAACAAGCCTTGAGCGGTAGTTATCAGGTTTTAACAATACCTTCCGCAGAAAAAATGTTTTGGTTACTTTCCGAAACAACTCCAGACATAATCTTGCTTGATATTGAAATGCCAGAAATGGACGGTTTTGCCACGCTTGCAAAATTTATGGCAAACGAATACGCGTCAAGAATCCCCGTTATGCTTTTAACCTCCTCTGCAAATGCCGAAATAGAAACAAAAGGGCTTTCTCTTGGCGCGGTGGACTTTATTTCCAAGCCATTTTCTGCACCACTCATGCTTAACCGCATTAAAAACCATTTGCGCATAGGCGACTTGGTAAAAAAACGAACCGAGCGCATTGAGCAACTGCAAAAAAGCATTGTGTTCACATTTGCCAATATAGTTGAAAGCCGCGACAAAGTTTCAACTGGACATATAGCCCGTATATCGAAATACATAAAAGTTTTAGCAAATGCCATGATAGCCAAAGATGTTTACCGAGACGAACTTATTGACTGGGATTTGAATACAGCAATTACCGCTGCTCATTTGCACGATGTTGGGAAAATTGTAGTATCGGAAGTGATTTTGAACAAGCAGGGTAAATTAACTTATGAAGAATACAGTGAAATTAAGCGACACACCACAGAAGGCGAAAAAATTATTGAGCAAATGATAGCCCAAACCGGTGATTCCCTATTTTTGCACCACGCCAAACTTTTTGCCGGTTCCCACCACGAAAGATGGGACGGAAAAGGATATCCACGAGGTTTGCAAGAAGAAGAAATACCTCTTCAAGGGCGTGTAATGGCCATTGTGGACGTGTACGATGCGCTTGTATCTGAAAGGCCATATAAACCCGCTATTACCAGCGAAGAAGCAGCAGAGATTATTAAAAAAGATTCGGGAATAGCTTTTGACCCACTTATTGTTAATGTTTTCTATGAAATTAAAGATGAATTCGCAACCATAGCAAAAGAACAAGTTTAGATTATGATTTGGGAAGCCATGAGTGATATTAATACCGAGTTAAGGAATAGCATTCTTTGCATTCCTCCATACCAACATTGCATTACAGAAGAATTCATTGGAAAAATGTACAAGAAAAAAAATAATGAAAAATTACTGGTTAATAATATAACCGACATTATTCTTTCTCCTTGGCAACGCGCATATCAAATGGAATTTCGCTATAAAAAAACAAGAATATTTGAGCCTTTTATACCAGTCATGGAATATGGTGTATTTTCTTCTGTGCTAACAGACTGGGTGTGCGCATATTTAACCCTATTGCCTGTTGTTGAAGCAAGCCTTAGAAGATGGATGAAAGAAGAAAACATGTCTTTGAAGAGCCTGCATAAATTCTACTATACTTTTGGCAAATATTCCAGAAAATATATAGAAGGTCACGATGATGAAAAAGAGAATATAACAAAAGAATATATAAGATATTTAAAGCACGGTTTTAGAATGTTATTCATGAGCTTTGAAGAATGTCACAAAAAAAATTTTAAAGAGATTTTTAACCGGAACTTAGCCCTGCACAAACTGGAAGGGGCAATGGATACGCAAGAAACTTTGCACAACGTTACAAGAGTTCTGCTGCTTATGGATGTTATTTCTGAATTGTATTTGATGCAGGAATCAGATGATATTTGGCAAGATTGCATTTCGGCAGACCCTGAACAGGACATCGATTTTCAACTGCGCTGGCACTTATACGAAAAAAAGGCAAAAGCGAGAACTGGTCACAATGATTTTTTAATTGTTCAAAACGCCCTTGTGGGAAAATCTTCTGCAAAAAAGAAAAAGGAGTTGCTCAAGCGGCTGAAAGAGGATATTGTGTGAGTAAAGTCGCCAAATCCTTGCTGCCCCTCGCACTCGCTGTTTGGGTTGTTCATGCAGTACTCAGGGTTTTGCTATTGTTCAGGGTAAATCCTTATGGAACGCCTTTTGTAAATAAACCAGACTGGTATATATTTCATGCAATAACTTGGGACTATATGTGGATTGCCATATCGCTTGCCGTGTGCGCACTCATAATCCGCCGCTACTATAAAATTGCATTCATCGCATTCCATTCCATAATTCTTTTACTAACCTATCTTGACCAAGAAACCCAGCGTTTTTTGGGTTCGCATGTTTCTTTCTCTCTTGTGAATGCCTATAAAGACCCTTCCAGCGTTGAAATATTCTGGGAATATTTTGCCTACGACCAAAGCGTGCCATTTTTGCAGGTTGCGGTGCTTTTGCTAATGTTTCCGTCTTTTTATTTTTTGAATAAACTTTTCGCTCGCTATTTCAACAAAAAAACATCTTTCCGCAGTATTTTCATAGGTGGAACCGCTTTCTTTTTGTGCTGCTGGCTATTCATAAATGTTATTTGGACAGGAGGTTCACGCAGAGCAAAATTAACCCCAGTTGTGGATTTAATCTATAAAGAAATAGTTAGCCTTGCAACAAATAAAAAAGAAAGTTTGAGCGAAGAAGAAATTCTTGAATACCAAAACTTCTGGAAAGAAATAGACGATGGCAACTCCAACATATCCTTCTTAAAAGAATACCCTCTATGGAAAGAATATCCCAACTCTCAACTCTCAACTCTCAACTCTCAACTCTCAAATTTTATAGTAATATTCCTAGAATCGCACCGCTACGTTGATGTAAAAAAATCCTCTCCGTTTTTAGATTCGCTTATGAATGCGAGCTTAAACTTTATCCGAATGCACGTGAGCGGCTTGCCCACCACCGGCGGCTTGCTCTCTAGCCTCACCGGAATTCCAACCCATTCTTCTTTAACGCAGGTGACAAGTTTGCCATTTATAAAAATGCCGAGTTTTGCCCATTACCTGCGCGGGGCTGGCTGGCGAGCGGATTTTTTTTCAGCGGCAGATCCGGCATGGGATAACTTGGGTGTTTGGCTGGAAAAATGGTACGACAAGCAGCATTACAACCGTGAACGCGAAGACGATTCGCTTTTTTGGGATTATGCAAGCATGTTTGTAAAAGATTCCCTTGCAAACAATAGCCAGCCTTTTTTGGCTACATTCATAACCAGAAGCAACCACTATCCATTTGATTTTGCCGCAAACATGCCCAAAAGCGAAAAAGACAAATCCATACAGGAGAGAATTATTTACACCATGAACTATGCAGACAGGCAGCTTGCCCGTTTTGTGCATTCCATTCAAAATGAGCCTTGGTTTGAAAACACATATTTGATAATTTTGGCCGACCACGGATTTCCCCTTGGCGAAAACGGAAATTCCACCATTAGCGGAGGCGCTTATTATTCTTCAACCCATATTCCCTTTATTATAGCAGGCAAAAACATTCCGCAAAAAACAGATACCATTTCGGCAAGCCAAATAGACATAGCTCCAACCATTCTGGAACTTGCCGGCATAGAAACGTCAAATCCCTTTATGGGTCACAGCCTGCTAAAAAAACGCAAAAACTTTGCGCTCGGCACCCACTTTGGCTACAAAACTCTGAGCTACGGCAACTTTCGCCTCATATACAAAGCAGGCGCAGAATCGCTGCTATTTGAAAACTCCGACTCATTGCAAACCAGGGAACTCTCAAAAGAAAACAAGGAAACTGTCTTGGAAATGGAAAAATTGGTAAATATGTTGATTAAGGTGTCTGATTTTTCGCTGGAAAATGATATTGTGGGACCGAAATAACAGAATAAACCCAAATTTTTGATTTTTTTACTATAATAGCCACTGATTAACTCTGAATTTCGCTGTGGCGTTTCCCCCGTTAGCTCTCCGAGCGGAAAAAACGGGGGGACAAATGGTGATTTTTGTTAAAAAATCTCCATTCAAGGGGGGGAATGCTGATTGGATAAAATTGAGGTTGTGAGTTAATCAGCATTTACTCACTGTTGTCCGTTAAAAGTTTTTAGAGAATTTGCTAATGGGTCAAAAAATAGATAACAGAATCTTCATTTTTACCGGACAGCCGGCTTTGCATTAGACAATC
>Ga0182472_107383_pt1 | contig 11037 bp, 7 predicted proteins | sample TergutNc150P3_FD_120804 | JGI IMG/M metagenome (GOLD analysis project Ga0182472, IMG submission 120804)
TAATACCTATGCTATGTGCCAATACGGTCCAGCTCCCTACACCAGTGGCGGCAACCTAAAACCCAAATGCACGGGTGTTGTTAAAGGCTTGGCAGCGGCAAATTTGAACCCTCAAACAAGAAAAATTGAATGTGGCAACTGCACAAAGAATGGTTGCTGGACAAACGCAGACTGGTTCAAAAAAGCCTTTGAGGAAACACCGGGCGTTAATGTTAGGCGTTGCTACGATATGCCCTTTGCTCAGGTAAAAACTGGTACCGCCATAGGTAGCTTTGAATTTGACAGCGATAGAATGTTGAATGCAAATGGTAGGCTAGTGGGTGGATTTTTCCCTGCTATTTTGACCTCTAGAGGTTCTGATGATTATAGCAGATGCCCCAATTGCGATGCCAAACGTGATGCAGATAGATTCCCTCCTCTTATAAAAGCAATAACTAAAGAAAGGTTTGATGCTTACGACAGCAAAGAGGGTGATTTCAGTGATGGAGACACTCCACCATTAGGTTCATTTAATTTAACACCAGCTGCGGAGTCTATTTACGATTGGAGTGCAAGAGATACGGCACAATGGTATTTGCATGGAACCACGGCAATCAAAAATACTTATGGGAGCTACACAACGTATGCCACCGCTGCCCAAGCAAATCAGCATTTCTGCTTTGAGAGCCACGCGGATTTTATTTATGACCCTGCCCAAGAGTTTTATTTCAGCGGTGATGATGATATTTGGGTTTATATAAACAACAAATTGGTTATAGATTTGGGAGGCAACCACATGGCGGCTCCCGGTCACATAGCATTGAAATCGTTGGGGCTAACAGAGGGAGAACGCTACCCAATAGATATATTCTTCTGCGACAAGCGTACCGCTAATTCCAATGTGCGTATAACCACCAATTTGTATATAGCTCAAAAGAGCAATTTTCACAACACAAACTTGGGTGCTAACAACTTTATTTGTGCAAAAATTCAAGGTGGCGATTGTGCTAGCAAAATGGGTATGGGAATCACAGAAGATATATGTGGACCTGCCCTCGTAGCAACGGGCTACAAAACAGAGTTTTATATGACAAGGCGTGGAGCAAGCAGAGACACTATATGGCTGTCTCACACTAAAAACCTAGAAAACTGCGAAGGTGCAAGTGCCAATGATTTTATATGCTATAGCGGCATCAAAGTGAACAACGCCGTTTATAGTTGCGGGGGTCTTGCCCAGTGCAAGGGTAGTGCAGAGGCAAGCGAAAAGGTAAGCGTGGCAGGAAACTTCAATGTATATGTTCGCTTGATGGATCCTAGCGGAGTGCAAGTACCCGGCAGCAAGCCCATTTTAATAGACCAATTTGGGAGCGAAGCACCGTCCATTATCATAGACGCAACAGGTTTCTATATGGTAAATCATAACAACCTCCAAGACACTATATGGCTATCTCCTACTAAAAACCCAGAACATTGCAGTGGTACTGGTCCCAGTGATTTTAAATGCTATGGTGGCATAAAGGTGAACAACGCCGTTTATAGTTGCGGAGGTGCAAGTGAGTGCAGAAACAACGCAACTGCAACCGCAAATGTAGACATAACTGGAAACTACGATGTATACGCCCGCTTAATGCAAGACGGAGTTCTTGGCGAACTACGTTTAATAGACAACATTTCAAGCGACATCATAACTCCTATCTTGCCTCGCATATTAACAAGCAACATAAAAGCAAGAACAAACGGCAACACAATTCTACTAGAAAACCTACCGAGCAAAGCAAAAGTAGAGATATTCAATCTCCAAGGAAAGCTCATATATTCAGCATATCCTGAAAACCTTAAAATTTTGAAAATAGGGGTTCAAACAAAAAGAATGTACATAGTGAAAATATCGCTTGGCAGTGAAAAAATGGTATTAAAGGTATTCTAATTGCGCCACCGGTTGCGCAAACCCGTCAAACTCCGTGTTCCCAGGGGTTTGGGTGGGTAAACAAAAAAGGGAATTGGAGTCATCATGAACAAAAAACGTTTCAAAAGCATATTTGCTACTGCGGCATTGTGCTTGTTTCTGGGTGCTTGTGCAGCACCTATACCAAAAGGATCCCCATCTTTTGCTTTGGTTTCCAACCAAGAAGAAAGAATGAAGGAATTTTATGAACCTATGGGACAACCTATAAAGGAAAAAGACTGTAGCTTTTCCATTTTTGAAGGGTTTGTCTCTTGGGGTGGAAGTAGGAAACCTAATGAAGAGGCTGTACTTGTAAGAGTTTTGGAGAAATATAACGCAGATGCCTTGATGAATACAGAATTCAAGAATTCGTTTATTTATGTTCCAATTTTTTACCATCATTTCTGCACATCAGTCACCGGTACACCAGTCAAACTAAAGGGGTAAACAATGAAACACATTCTACTAATTTCAGCACTTTTTCTCATTACAGTTTCTTGTAGTGTTAAGACCCCACACCACTTTTCATCCACTAAATCTACTTTCCCAGCTTACCAAGAGGTTGGGCAAGTAAAAGTGGAAGCATGCAGTGCAGCATATAATACTAATAGCAGCCAAGAAATTCGCTACGACCATTCTTTTGCCACAGCTATGAGCAAGGCTAAAGAATTGGGAGGAGACGCTATTATGAACTTTGAAATAATACAAGGGAATTATTTTGAATCTCCTTGGTATAGCAGAAATTGCTACACTATATTTGGAACGGCAGTAAAATTCACTGGTGCTTCCTCTTTCTCTAATTTTTCAGACGCTGTACCATATACTGGCGAAAACCCGCAATAACACATTATTCTCCGCAAATTTGCGGAGAATATTTTATATATTACCATATAATATATGAGCAACCATTATAACATGCCTAAATTGCCAACGGCGTCTTCGCCGCTAGTTACAATTACTGTGGATAACAAAGAAGTTCAGGTTCCTAGCGATACAAACCTCATAGAGGCTCTTAAAGCTGTTGGAATAGAAACTCCACATTTGTGCTATCATGGGTATTTGCCCGTTAGCGGGAACTGCCGCCAGTGCTTGGTCGAGGTAGACGGACCTAGAGGAATGGCACTCACCATTGGCTGCTACACACCTATTCGTGCAGGCATGAAAGTTGCAACCCCTGCAAGCAGCCCACGTGTTGCAGAAGCTCGCAAAGCAGTTTTGGAATTTTTACTTGTAAATCACCCGTTGGATTGCCCTATATGCGATAAAGCCGGCGAGTGTATGCTCCAAGAAAATTATATAATGGCAGGAGCTTCAAATAGCAGGTTAAATCCTGAAGTTGGAAAACTTTACCACGGAAACCCCGAACACTCTTCCACAGATAGCAAAGGGCAGCATAGAGGTGGCAAACGAGTTGATTTAGGACCAAGAATTGCACTAGACGAAGAACGTTGCGTTCAATGCGACAGATGCGTGAGGTTTATGCGCCACATTGCAGGAGATGAACAGTTGCAATTAGCCTCAAGAGGCGGACATACCTATATTTCAACGTTCCCAGGCGAAAAATTAGACCATCCTTATGATAGATGTTTAAGCGATATTTGCCCTGTTGGAGCATTAACCGACAAATCTTTCCGTTTTAGAAAACGTGTTTGGGCTTTAAGCAAAATTCCAACCATATCAATGGACGATTCCCTCGGTGCAAATATATGGGTAGATTATGCAGACGGAATTGTTTATAGAATTATGCCGCGTTGCAATGCAGAAGTAAATAGAAGCTGGCTTTCTAACGCTGCTAGAGATGTAGTTCAAAAAGTACACGAAAACAGGTTGCTAAATGGCGATATTCCTCGTGCTTCGCAAATGATAAAGGAAACTAAAGGAAAAATAGCCATAGTTCTTGGTGCCTCATGCACAGTGGAAGATATTGACGCATTTAAAAGACTTGCAGGCAAGGCTAGTAACAAGGTACAACTTTTTGGCGGTTCTTTTTTGCCAGTTCAAGCCGCAGATGGCATTGCCCGTTCTGGTGACCCTGTTGCAAACAGAGCTTGCCTTGAAAAAGCAGGTGTTAATGCAAATTTGGCGGAATTTTCGCAGAAGGCAAAAGAATTTGAACTTTTAATAACTGTTTCCGCAGATTTATGGGACTACGCCCCAAAAGATGCTGCTGCTTTGGATAAAATTGAAAAGCATATAGCTTTAAGTCCATTTAACGGAAATACCGCAAAAAAAGCAACTCTTGCAATAGGCATTCGCCATTGGATTGAAAACTCCGGCACAATGGTTAACTGCAAGGGATTGGAACAAAAATTGCAAGGAGTTCCAACAAAAGAAGCAGCAATGGTAGAAAGCGCAGCGAACATAGCGAACACGCTATGGGAGCTGGTATGAATTATGAATAAATCCTTTTTTCATTTCATATTTTGTGCTACGGTATTTGCAATATCTGCTATTATATTATTTCCCACAGAAGACATAGCACAAAAATCTGAACTTCCTGTAATTGGGCAAAGTGCGCCTCGTTCAGTTGTGGCGCAAATATCCTTTGACGTTCTAAAAAGCCCGCAAGAATTAGACGAAGAAATGAAAAGAGCCAGAGATAAAGTTCAACCCGTGTTTGAATACAGTGAAGAAGCCACTAAAAAACTTTCTGAAAACTTTGAACTGCTTATATCGCAAATTGAAACTTATGGCAAACTGCAATCAGAAATATCAAGTGCAACAAACGTAGAACACAAAAAAATAGCTCTTGCGGGAGATTTATATCAAGCCATTGTTCGTAAAATTTCATCTGCTGCTTTAAACAAACTTGTTCAAAATGTAGCAGCTATAGATACCTTGAAGATCATTTTTAAAACTATGCTTTCACAGGGTATTTCAAATACTTTAATAGCAGAGAGAGCAAAAGATGTTATTATGTTTAAGGAATCTCGCAATTTAAATTCTGTTAATTATATATTGTATTCAAAGCAAGAAGTTTTGCTAATCAAAAATGGCAAAGACTCAATTGTAGAAAGCTCTTCCATTCGCCTAAAAGAATTTTTAATAGATGCTGTTTTGGACAAGTATAAAAGTATTTTTAATTCAAACCCAGGAATAACCAGTGCATTTTATGAAATTCTGTATGTATTCGTATCGCCAAATATATTTTATCTGGACAAAGAAACCGAAACACGTAAGGCAGTTGCTGCAGCGCAGGTGAACCCCTCAAAGGGTATGATTCCTCGCGGAATGGAAATAATATCGCAAGGTTCAATAGTTACAAAAGAAACTTTAGAAAAGATTAATGCTATGCAGAATGCCATTCAAAGAGATTCAGTTGCATTTTTTTATACAGCTACTTATGGACAATACATACTGTATTTTATGCTTATTTCCCTACTTTCTTTTTATTTGTGGTATTTTCGTTCAGATAAAGCTGCCCGTCCTTTGCAAATATGGGCAGTTGCTATTATACTTATAACCCAGCTTATTCTATTTCGCATAGTTCACGATTTCTTTTCTCTATTTATTCAAAACGAATACCTGAATATTGTTTGGTTTTATCCCTTTGCTTTTGCTCCTATTTTAATATCTGTTCTTTATCCATTTAGAACAGCTGTAACGGTATCTGTTTGGAGTTCGGTGTTAATTGGAATTTTTGCATATTACGATTTATCACTTTGCATAGTTGCGTTTTTCATATCGTTTGCCATGAGTTTTATAGTTAACAATATAAGATACAGAATAAGATTTATGCAGGCTTTTGGAACCGGGCTTGCTATTTTTGCCATGTCGCTTATGGGAATTTTACTTTTGCGAAATAGCGTATCTTGGGATGTTTACTGGCAAAATTTTTTGCTTGGCGCAGCAAATTTGCTGTTAAACGTAACTTTTGTATCTGTTTTCTGCAATGTTTTTGAAAGACTTTTTCAAATAACAACAAATTTAAGGCTAGTGGAACTATCTGATTTCAATCATCCATTGTTAAGGCATTTATCCGAATATGCTCCGGGTAGTTTTCATCACAGCATTCAAGTTGGAAATCTTGGCGAAATAGCAGGTGAACGTATTGGAGCAAATACTCTTTTAATAAGGGTAATGGCGCTTTATCACGATATTGGCAAAACAATGCGACCAGAGTACTTTACGGAAAACCAAAGATTTGGCTACAATCCTCACGACAACTTATCTCCTTACGATTCAATAAAAATTTTAAGGGCGCATGTTGAAAGAGGAGTGGAATTTGCCGAGGAATACAATTTGCCAGATTCCATTATAGCTGGCATAAAAGAGCATCATGGAACCAATGTGGCACTTTATTTTTACAACAAGGCTAAAGAGATGTACACCGACAAAGAGATAAAAATCATTGATTTTCGTTACAAGGGTGCCATACCGCATAACAAAGAAACTGCGGTGCTCATGCTCGCCGATGCAATAGAAGCAACAAGCCGCTCAATGCAAAATGCTAAACACGAACAACTGTTGAATATGATCCAAAAAACCATAGAAGACAAGATGTTTGAAGAACAACTCAACGATTCTGGTTTAACCATAAACGATTTAAAGGAACTTGGAGAGGGGTTTTTGCAAGGTTTAGAGGGTAGTACGCACACAAGAGTTCAATACCCTACAAGCGTATTTTCGAAAAGACGGCAGGAAAATGGAGAATTAAAAATTTGAATTTTACAGACAAATATCAGAGTGTAATTGAAGAAGCCAGAAGTTTGGTTAAACCATCTTTGGAACTTTCAGATAAAATGATGCGCAAAGTTGCAGAAAATTCCCCAAAAGGTTTAAGAGAACGCATCACTCAAACGGTGGAGAAACCTGGCAAAAGGCTTCGCTCAATCCTGCTTTTTTTGCTGGCGCAAAGCAATGGCGAAACAACAAATTTGGAGAGAATGGCGCGTGCCGCTTCAAGCGTTGAAATGCTACATTTGGCAAGCCTAGTGCACGACGATGTTATAGACCGCAGCGAGTTTCGCCGAGGCGTAAGCTCGTTGCAGCACGCTTTTGGTAACAAAATAGCAGTTCTTGCAGGTGATTATATGCTTGCACAATCACTTGTGTTTGTAATCAACGAAGAAGACCGCCGCATTCCATACAGCCTAGCAAATGCCGCAAGTTCCCTTGTTGCCGGAGAAATTCTAGAAGTAGATTTATCCGGAAATATAAATATTTCTTTTGAAGATTATATACGGGTAATAGAAGGAAAAACTGCTTCTTTACTTATATCTTGTGCACAGAGCGGTGCTATTTTGGCAGGGTATAACACTGAAGTAGTTGAAGAATGCGGAAATTTGGGGTTAAATTTTGGCATAGCCTTTCAAATAATAGATGATATTTTGGATTATGGCATTGGTGCAGAAGCATTAGGAAAAAATAATTTTGGCGATTTACAAAATGGTTTAATAACACTTCCGCTTTTGCTTTATTTTCAAAAAAATCCAAAAGAGGAAATGGAAATGCTTGTTAAGAATGCTACGAATCCTGATACGGCAACTTTAATTGTTGAAAAACTGAAAAATGCAAATTGTTTTGAAGAGGCAAAAATAATAGCTTGCTCGCATTTATTTAAAGCTATGGAAATATTGGAAAAATTGCCTAAAAATCATATAAACACTTTGCTCAAGAATTTTTTTGAGGCAATGGCAGAGAGGAGGAACTGATTTTATGTTTCAAATTGCGTTGAAAGAGCTTAGAGCCGGGCACGTTCTTGCCAGAAGCATTTACCGCGATACTGGAGAAATAATGCTTTCTAACGGTTTTAGAATGACACCGGATGTAAGCACAAAACTTGCCGCCATAGGCATAGACAGAATATGGGTACAAGAAGAGGGATTGGAAGATCTGGAAAGCGAAGATTTAGTTCCAGAAGCTACAATCAACCAGAGCGTTCTTTTGTTGAGGAAAACAATTTTAGATTTCCGCTCAAAAATAGGGCTTATAAAAAACAATTCAGAAGAACCAGTTCCCACCCCCGAAGAAATTCTCAGTAAACCAGAATCAATAAAAGAAGCACTTAACATTGCGGCGTTTAGAAAAGTAGCCGCAGAAATTTATCAGGAACTTAAAAAAGCAGACCCTTCACTTTTGCATGTAACAGGCACTCGCTCTCTTGGAAATTTTTACGAGCAACAGTCCATAGATTGCGCCATAGTTTCTGCATTGCTTGCCAAACGTTACAATTTTAACCCAGACGAGATAGAAGACATAATTTTGGCAGTATTGCTCATGGACATAGGTTACTTTATTTTGCCAGAACACGCATTGAGCCTGAATTCAAAACTATCTCTGCAAGAATTAGAACTTAAAAAACAACATCCTAATTATGGTTATGAAATTATCAGGATATGCAATCTCTCTTTGATTTGCGCAAATGTGGCTTTGCAGCATCACGAGCGGCAAGATGGCGGCGGCTATCCTCGCAAACTAACAGGAACAAATAGCCCGCCTGTGCGCACAACAGGACCAACCATCAAAGGAACCATGAATAGATATGCAGAAATAGCCGCAGTAGCCTTGGATTATATTTCTCTCATATTCCCGCCACCTGGTGTTGCCGCCCAAACACCAATAAACAGCATAAAATTTTTGGTGCGGCTTTCTGGTGCAAAGCTAAATTCCTCTATTGTAGAAACTCTTATTGCGATGATTCCCGTATATAGTTCAGGTGATAGAGTAAAGGTCACTTCAGATGAAACGGGAGAATTAAAGGGCTTTATAGGCATAGTTATGCGCTCAAACACAAAAGAGCAGAATAGACCATCCATTGTTTTGATATATAACAGAGAGGGTGAAAAAATTCCGCCTATTACAATAAATTTGTGGGAGAGAAAAGATATAGAAATAAGTGAGGCAAAACTAGGCGAAGGCGTTGCTCAATCTGAAGCTGTTGCACCAGTGCCAGCACCAGCACCAGCGTAGCACACTTTGTTTCGCCCTGTGTTCTTGGCTTTATAAAGAGCTTTATCTGCCATATTGAAAATATCATCCACTGATGATTTTAAAGAAGGAACAAGGGAAGCCACTCCAATGCTTATGGTTGCAGAAGGCAAGTTTGGTACTATCATTTTCTGCACGGATTTGCGAATTTCTTCTGCGCGTTCCATAGCACCTTTGCGGGTTGTGTTAGGGAGCATTATCACAAATTCCTCTCCACCCCATCGCGCTAAAAAATCTGCTGGTCTTCTCAACATAGAGGTAATTTTTTGGGCTAACATGCGCAAAAGAACATCCCCTTGGGTATGTCCATAGTCATCGTTATATACCTTGAAATGATCTATGTCTGCAATGGCTAGGCTAAAAGAGGTTTTATCTCTGATTGCCCTTAACCATTCTAAATGAACTTTATTGTCAAAACCTCGCCTATTGGGAATGCCAGTTAAATGATCCATTAAGCCAAGCTCTTCTATGGCTCTTATTTGCTTTACAATTATCCTTTGGTTATTTACCCTCACCTTGACTATTGAAGACATAAACGGCTTGCTTATGTAGTCTACGGCTCCAAGCGCAAAAGCCATTTCCTCAAATTCAGGTTTGTCCGAATCGCCTATGAGAATAACGGGAATTCGCATAGTATCTTCGCTAGATTTTATTTCCTTTAAAAATTTATGACCTTCATGGTCACACATTGCGCAGTCTAAAATAATCAAATTTATGCAGTCTGCATTTAGTGCAACCAAAGCCTCGCTTGTGGAAGTAAGCACTTTTATTGTGTAATAAGGTGAAAGAATACCGCTTAGAATATCCAAACCAGTATAATTATTGCTTACAGCAAGGATAGTAAAATCTTTGTCTATCTCCATTGGTTATCCAATCATCATGCTTCCCGTTTCTATTAGCCTTTTGTGGAAATTAAAAGCTTTGTCTAGAGAATGGGGAGTATGCAATGCGGAGTGCTTTATGCCATATTCCAAATATTCCTGCAAAAGAGGGCGATAAGTTGGATGAGCGCATTTTTCAATAATCAAGCGTGCTCTCTTAATTGGAGCAAGACCTCTTAAATCTGCTAAACCTTGCTCAGATACGAATATCATCGTATCGTGTTCAGTGTGGTCTGTGTGGCTCACCATTGGAACTATTGCACTTATTTTCCCGCCTTTTGCAGTGCTTGGGGTCATAAAGAATCCGAGCAAACAGTTACGGGCAAAATCTCCAGAACCGCCAATGCCGTTCATCATTCTGGAACCATTTACATGAGTGCTGTTCACGTGACCAAAAATATCGGCTTCTAGTGCAGTGTTCATGGAAATCACGCCAAGCCTGCGAATAACTTCGGGGTTATTGGAAATTTCTTGGGGGCGCAAAACAAACTTGCTCTTCCAGTTTTTGGTGTGAGCATTAGACTTGTACTTTTCTTGCCCGGCAAGTGAATAGCTCACAGAAGCACCGCTTGCAATAATTAGCTTGTCTGCTTCCAAAATATCAAAAACGGAATCTTGAATAACTTCTGTGTAAAGAGCCACAGGTGCTTGGGCTGGATCTTTTGCCATTGTGCCAAGCACTGCATTTGCCACATTGCCAACTCCGCTCTGGTAAGGAACATCATTTGGCAAGCGACCTTTTTTGCGCTCGTGTGCAAGGAATTCTAAAATATAGGCAGCTATGGCATGAGACTCCTCGTCTGGTGCAGCAAATGGTTTTAAGGAATCTGGCAGCGTTGTTTCTACTATAGCCACTATTTTGTTTGGATCTACCTGTACATATTCCTTGCCTATTTTGTCTCCGGCAGAGTGAATTTGAATATCTCCCCTGAGTTCAGGGATATATACATCGTGCAAGCCTATTAAGGTATCACCATAGTGGGTGTTTAACTCAATTATAATACGTTCTGCGGTTTGCAGGTATGTTGGAGTGTTGCCTCCACAGCCGGTTAGATAAATTTTGCCATCTGGCGTTACATCGCAGGCATCAACTATTGCAAGGGTGGGTTTTGGAACAAAGCCCATGCGTATCATGCGCGCTGAATGCGACAAGTGCATATCTATGTATTCGGTTAAACCTTTGTTGATGTTGTTTCTAACATCTGCATGGCTTTGGTATGGCAGGCGCATTTTCATTATGCCAGCGCGGGCTAAAACGCCATCGCACTCGTCTCCTATAGAGGCTCCGGTATAAAGCGATAT
>Ga0182472_107384_pt1 | contig 11015 bp, 12 predicted proteins | sample TergutNc150P3_FD_120804 | JGI IMG/M metagenome (GOLD analysis project Ga0182472, IMG submission 120804)
TGAGCCGCTAAAAATGCAAAGCACAGGCTGGCATCCTCTTGAATGGGCACCTGCAAGCCGCATTATCCCCACGGAAATTTGCCCTTGGCGCGGGCGTGAATTGAGGGGTGAAACGCACGATGAAAGCGCGTGGAAGTTGGAACAGGAGTTTGGAGCCCTTGGTTCGGCGGGGGTTTTTAGCACTGCGCCCGATATTCTGACCTTTTTGGAACATATATTGGAAGATGATTTTTTGCTTGAAAATTTGACGAGAAATGCGTTTGAGGGCGCATGCAATACGCCCCTACAGGAATGTACTGCGCTTGGTTTTGAACTCAATAATCCTAAATTTATGGGAAATTGTCCCTCCCCCACTTTTGGGAAAACTGGTTTTACTGGAACTAGCTTTATTTGCCTGCCGCAGAAGAAATTATGCCTTGTTATTCTCTGTAATTACACATATCCCACGCGAAAACCAAATGCAGATAGAATAAATGCATTCAGGGCAAGTGTGGCAGAGCTATTCTATAAAATTTTTTAAATTCTAACTATGTTCAAAGCTTTTCCGCACATTGCCTCTATAGATATAGGGAGCAACAGTACAATTCTTTTGGTTGCAAAAAAAGAAGAAGATAATTTGTGCGCCTTGGTGCAAAAAATTGAAGTTTACAGGCTTGGAGAGGAGAATCTAGAAAGGCTTTGCGAAATTTTGGCAAGTTTCAGAAATTTGGCGCACTCACTTGGTGCAGAAATTAAAGCCGTTGCCATGACAGAAGCTGCAAGAAAAGCCAAAAATCAAGAAGAACTTTTGCAGACGGTAGAAAAAGTTCTTTGGGTAAAGCCTCGCATAATAAGCGGCGAAGAAGAAGCCGAGCTTTCTTACAAAGCGGTTTCAAAAGTTTATGGGCAGGGGATTTTAACCGTTGATGTTGGCGGTGGTTCAACGGAATTGGCAAATGGGAAGAATTTTTTGAGCCTCCCTGTTGGCGCGCTTGAACTCTATGAACGCATGGGTGCCATACCTGGTCCTGAATACAAAAAATGGTCAAAGGATTTTTTTAAGGAGATTAACATAAAACCATTTGCGAAAAGGGAATCTTATTTTGTTGGCGGAACGGCTGTTGCTCTTGGAATGCTTGTTAAAGAAATGAAGATTTTCAATGCGAATGCTTTAGAAGGAGAGTCTATTTTTGTTGCTGATATTGAAAGAGTTATAATACATTTAAGCGGTTTGTCAAAAGAGCTAAGAAACACTATGCCCGGTTTGGAAAAAGGCAGAGGAGATATTATTATATGCGGACTTTATTGGATTAGGTCTCTTTGCGAAAAATTAAAAATAGATTCTATAAAAATTTCAACGCTGGGTTTAAGATTTGGGCTTTTAATTTACTAGTTTATTCCCCCATGAGAATTATGGAAAAATTAAAGTTACATAAATCCAAAAGCCTTGGACAAGCAGTAATTTTTTTGGTTTTTATAGTGCTTTTAGTGTCAGTTGGCTTGTTTTTGTTTTTCAATTTTACAAAGTTAAAGGAAGATGTCATAGAATGGAATTTGGAACAGATGCATACTCTGGTTTTGGCATATTCAGAAATTTTGAAAGGCGACAGTATAGAATTGGACTTTCAAAGAAGGGAAAAAGGTATTTATTATAATGAATGGAGTGACATAAGTGATAGCCTGCTTAAAAAAGCGAGAATAAAATACCTTTATGTTATGAATGCATCTTATAACGATTCAATAGAATTCTATATAAGCGCAAGAGACCATGATGGAAAAATTGATTTTTTGGAAAAAACAGCAACTATTGATTTTGATACTAGTATTATAAATAAATTGAAAAACAAATCAGAGACACATGTCTGTAAAATGGGTTACTATCCTGACTATGGAGGATGGCTTGCATATTCTTATGTACCTGTAAAAAATTCAAAAGGCAAAATTGTTGCTTTTGTTGGTGCAGACAAGGAAATGTCCGATATCAATAACAACATAAAAAAGGTTGAAGCCAAACTTCTGTTTACGAGTATTTTGTTTCTTGTGGTAGTATTTGTGCTGATGACTTATTTAATCAGAAGAATATTTATTTCGCCTATAGCAAAGATAATTGAGGCTGCAGATAACTTTAATCTATTAAATGTTTCCTTCAAAAATTTAGATCTAACCTATATTAAAGAATACGATGCCCTTATAGATAGCTTTAGAAATATGGAGAGTAAAGTAAATTATGCAGTTACTAAGAGTTTCACAGATGAACTTACAAAACTAAATAACCGCTACTTCTTTACACTTTCATTAGAAAACATTTTAAAACCAACAAAACAAGAAAAGAAAATCGCTTTTTTAATAATAGACCTTGATTCTTTTAAACAGATAAACGACACGTGTGGACATGAGAAAGGTGATTTTGTTCTTAGAAACACGGGAATCATTTTGAAACAAGTTTTTGGAGATTTACCAGGAGTTGTGGTTCGCCTTGGCGGTGATGAGTTCGCGGTTTGCATAAATAATCTTGAAAATAAACAAATTATTGAAGATAAATGTAAACTTCTTAAAGAAGAACTTTCACAGATAACTTATGCTGAAAATAAAACTGGTGTTAGTGCAAGCATTGGAATTATCATAACCAAATTTAGCGAAATTGTACCTGTTTATACGGAAATATTTTCTGCTGCAGATAACAATCTTTACAAGGTTAAAGCAAAGGGGAAGAACGGTTACTTTATTTCGGAGATTTAACCAGTGGAATGGATTTTAAAGGCTGCGCAATTTGAGGAACCTCTTGTGCAAGTTGCAAACAATGCAAAAACATTGCCATTAAAAATAAACTGGCTGTTGCTCGCTTGCGCTCTAAAACAGGGAATAGGGCTTGCCGAATTGCAATTTTTTTTAACTGAGTTGCAAAAAGAGATAAACGATATTGCAGAACTCCCAGTTCCTTCGGAGAATTTAGTTTTGAGCATAATTTCAAAATGCAGGCTTAAAGATTGGAGCCTTGCGCCGCAAGCGGCTGGCATAATCTGGAGCGTTGGCAGGTTTGTTCGTGCTAGGGAAAATAGGCTTGATTTGTGGGTAAAAAATAATTCTCCATCTACTATTTGGCAACAGTGCGGTGAAATTTTTTATATGGGAAAAAGCAATCCGCTTAGACCAAAAGTTTTAGGTTTTTTATTTCGCCTATCTTTTCTCTCCAATACAGGTAAGGGCGTTTTGCCTCCCCTTCCACACTCTGCTGGAGCAAGAAGGTGGTTAATTCAGTCCGGCATTTACAATGCAGAAGGTTCTCCAAAAGAAAAACTCAGAGATGCAAATTCTCTTTACAAAGAATTATCTCCAAAAAATCCCACTCTTGCCTGCCACGCTTTGCAGTTTTTTGCAGAGCCTGTGGATGAAAACATTTATTTTTGCCAAAGAGTTTTCCCGTGCAATTTGTGCCCTGTGGGTGGTTTTTGTATATTTCACAAACAATGATTCTTTCAATTCTCGATTTGTTAGGGACTTTTGCTTTTGCCATAACTGGAGCGGTTAAGGCGGCTAGGCGGGAGTTGGATTGGTTTGGTGCCATTGCTCTTGCTATTGTAACCGGTGTGGGCGGTGGCATTGTGCGCGATGCCTTGCTCGGCAATCATCCTCCCATAGCACTTAAGGAACCTATGTACGCCATTGTTTGCATTTCTGCGGGAATTCTTGTTATAGCGGCTCAAAAAAAAATAACATCGCTTTGGCTTTTTGTTATGATAATAGATGCCATTGGGCTTGGGGCTTTTACCGCTATAGGCGCAATTCATGCAGAAAATGCAGGAGCAGGTGGAGTTGTAATTGTTAGCCTTGCGTTACTAACGGCTGTTGGCGGCGGAATGCTCAGAGATATTCTTGCAGGTGAAATTCCGCAGGTTTTAAAAAGCGATTTTTATGCAACTGCGGCACTTATAGGCGGTTTGTTCTTTTGGATTTTTGGTCTGTTCACCAGTGAATACCACGCAGTAAAAGTAGTTGGAACAATAACCATAACCATAATTTTACGCTTTTATGCAATGTACGCCAAATTAAAACTGCCAAAGGTACATTAGCCACTTTTACTAAATTCCTCTTATGGCAAAATATTTATGCGTTAATATAGACCACATTGCAACCATTAGGGAAGCTCGCAAGGTGCGTGAGCCAGAGCCTGTTGCGGCGGCTGTTATAGCCGAGCTTGCTGGTTGCAGAGGCATAACCGTGCATTTGAGGCAGGACCGCCGCCACATAAACGATGGCGATGTGCATTTGCTGCGGCACACAGTTGTTGGCTCGCTGAATTTGGAGATGGCACCTACGGCAGAGATGGTGCAGTTTGCAAAAACCGTGCTTCCCAATATGGCTACTCTGGTTCCAGAAGGTCCCAACGAGCTTACAACCGAAGGTGGGTTAAACGTTGAATCAAAAATTTCTGAAATCACAACCGCGGTTCAGGCATTGCGCAGTTCTGGCATACTTGTTAGCTTGTTCATAGACCCGGTAAAAGAGCAGGTTAAAGCGGCACGCAAGGCGGGCGCAGATTATGTTGAACTCCACACGGGTTCTTTCGCAGAGGCTTTTGAACGCCGCAACGAAAATGAAATAGAACTTGAAATTTCAAAATTGCAAGACCAAATTACCCTTGCGTTGAATTGCGGATTAAAGGTTAATGCCGGGCACGGATTGAACTACCGCAACATAAAACGCATAGCAGGGCTTAGTGGAATAGAAGAATTCAATATTGGGCACAGCATTGTTGCCCGTGCGGCAATGGTTGGAATGGACAAGGCTGTGCGAGAAATGCTCGCTTTGATAGGCAATTAACGGCGACCTTTCACTGTATTCTGCACGTTTTCTGAGAGCAGCCTTTCGTAGATAAAATTGCAAAGCCTGGCTTGACGTTCTTCGTTTAAGCCAATGAATTGCGAACTGGCTTTATAGTTTAAAATGGAAATTATCTTTATATCCACATATAAATCCAAACTTTTGGCAACCAAAAGGCAATTCATAAGAACATCGCCAGCTACCATTCTTTGCACAGGCGTTTTTTCTGGGGACCATGATATTTGCAAGCCACCCATTGATATGTTGCTTACTCTAACCGGATATTTTTGCCCGCTTTTTGCCGTTATCAAAATCTGGGCATTTTCGTAATCTGGAATTTCAATGCGAACAAATTGTCTTTTATCGTGAGTATCGCCAAGGGTTTCGGCTACAGCCTCTATTTTATCTATGAATATTTGCTGGCTTGAGTTTTGCAAAATAAAATTTGAGCAACCACTCTTTATTAAATCTGCAATGCACTCTTGAGTTGGCTTGTTCAGAACAACAATGGGTATAATAGCACGCATTTGCGCATCTTGCCGCATGAATTTCAGAAAGTCCATAATGGCTGTGTCTTCTGGAGAATAAGAACACAAAAATATGGGATACTCGCCAGATACCAAAGCCAGAGTAGCATAAGATATTGATTCCACTGCTTTAGGTACAAACTTTTGATACATGAGCAAACGAATATACTTTTCGGTGTCCACCGCATCGGTTGAATAAATGAGAATTTTAGAACCTATTGACATAACTATATCACTTTAGGGATTGTGAAGTGGTGGTTTTCTTCCTGTGGCGCATTCATAAAAGCCTGCTCATAAGAGAGACCCTGAAATTCAGTATCTTCTCTAAGCAAAGACGGAGCTTCTGCGACCATAGGCTCAACATTTTTTAGATCCAGTTCTTTAAGATTTTCCATAAGCTTTAGCATTTCTTGCAGCCTTTCGTTGGCTTGCGTAGCTTCTGGCTCTGAGAGTGTAAGTCTCGAAAGCGTTGCTAGCTTATTTATGTCTATGGATTGTATCATAGTCTTAATATAGAAATTTCTACATTGCCATTATGCTTTTTGCATTTGCTGGTTCCGATGAATTTGCCAAAGATTGCAGAATTGAAAAATTCTGGGCGGAATCTTTGGTAGGAGGCTCGTTACGCAAGGTCTTTTTTGCAACCGATAGCCCAAAAGAAGAGAATTCCTTAGTCGCCAACGTGGCTCAGGCTTTAACCCCTTCTTTTTTTGAGCCTGCGGCAAGCGTTTTGATTAGGCACTCCGAATTTATGCCCGCCGAAGAACAGCGAAACCTAGCCAGCCTTTTAACCGATTTATGCAAGGGTGGTAGCTTCCAAGGAAATTTAGCCATTGATTATTTTAAACCAGATAAAAAAAGCTCTTTGTGGAAATTTCTTGATAAACAGGGAGTTGTGGAAAATTTTGAACCTCCTTCCAAATATGGCGATGCTATTCCAAAATGGATAGCTGGGCTGGTTCAAAAAACTTTTCAGAAAAAGATAACTCCAGAGGCTGCGCTCTACATTGCAGATGCCTTAGGTACAGACACTAAGCGCATATATAACGAAATAAAAAAAATATTCTTATACGATAGCAACATACAAGAGATAAACATACAACACTCTCATTTGTTCATAAAACAAAATAGGGAAGTTAATGCTTACGAATTGCAGGATTCTTTTGGTTTTAGGAATTTGCGGGCATTTTTGCCCAAATTTCGCAGAATTTTGGCAGAAGAAGGCGACGAAGCTTTTATGCCTGTGGTGGGTGCTCTCAGAAGCCACTGCCTGAACCTACTGCATATTCAAGCTATGAGAGCCAAGAAAATTTCTGAATACGAAATAAAGGCTAAGATTTTGCCACCCAATCTGGCTTTTGTTTACCAAAAAAACCGCTTGCCAGAGCAGAGTTCTTGCTGGTTGCCCGGCAGCCTGCAAAAAACAATTTTGCGTTTGGATGAGATTTCTTATGGCAAAAAGATAGGTTATTACAGAGATTTGTCATCATTTGAACTTGCAATTTGCTATATTCTACTAGACAATGGCAACGCGTAAAATTTGTCTTGGCGTAGAAACAAACCAAGATGGGCTAAAAATCGCTCTGGTTGAACCAGAGCGTAAGCATATTATTAGGGTAGATTCTGTTCCAACGAGCGGAAATTCAATAGATGATGTTTCAATATACTCTTCTGTTTTAAATTCTTGGATGCGTAGCAACATGCTCCCAAAAATAAATTCAATAGCTGTGACTTTCCCTGCTTGCAATGGCATAATGCGTCTTGTTTCCATTCCAAAAGAAATTGACGATACCTTTAGCTATGTAAGCTGGGAATTTACTTCTTCAATAAATTCCAATATAAACGATTACAAAATGGCTGTGGCTTTTTATCCAAACCCAAAAAAGCCTGAATGTGCTATTGTGGTTGCAATGCGCAGAAGGACTGTAGATTCTTTTCACTCCGCAGAACTCGAAAGAAGCGGGTTTAGACCTAACTACCTAATGGCAGATATTTGCGTTTTGCACAATCTTTTGGAATCTTCAGAGGGTTTGGGGAGCCAGCCTAAATGCGTGTTAAAGGCAGACGAAAAATTTGTTTCGGCATTCTGGAGCAACGAAAGCGGTCCCGTAACCATAAGGCTTTTGCCCGGAGATTGCATTTCTCCTAGTGCAGTTATAGGCATTTTGGAAAGCGGTTTTGGAGAATTTCCCAAGGCAAAAAAAAGTGTTAGGCTTTGCGGCGAACTTTCTACCCGTACAGATTTTGCAGGTGAACTTGCAAGTTTGGGTTCTAAAGCTGGCATGGAAATTCAGCCATGGAAACAACTTTCAAAATTTTCTTTAGAAAAGAATACTGATTTTTCAAAATTATCGCAGTGCATGGGAGCCATTGGGGCAACCTTGTGTTGTTAGTAGGAAACAGAAAACGGAGTTTTTAGATGATAAAATCAAATCTAATGTCATCTCGTCCTGAAAAAGCCGCACCAGCACCAGCACCGGCTGTTCAGCGTGCTACTAGAGAAACAAAGCCAAAAACAAAATCTTCAGAAAGAAAAAAAAGCAGCCTAGGCGGTAGTTTGCTTTTTATGATATTTCTCTTTTTGATAGCTTTGGTGGTATATTTGGAAACTTTTGGAATACCGGGCTTTTTACGCGGAACCCTACCCCCAGAAGTTGTAGATTTTTTGGGCTTAACTGAAGAAACCACTGCAACGCAAGTGTTGCGCCGAGCTGGTGCTCCACAGTTAACAGCTCACGGTACCAGATTAGACGACCCCAGCATTCCACTAGATGGCTCTGTTGAAGAAATTGTTAAAACCATGCGTCCCGATATTTATTTCAGAAATAAGGTGATTGTAGATTATAAAGAACAGGCTTTGATAAATAGAATTCCTTACCAAAAACAGGCATTTCACATTATGCTAGGCACCTTCTACAAAGCAACCCCAGATGGAGATGGAATAGGTTATTTAGACCTTGCCTATCAGGCTCCCAATTTTTATTTTGCTCGTGTTGTGGCAGTGGATGCTCGCACTCGTAATTTTTACAGGGACCAATTGAGAGCAAAAGTGGTAGATTTTATTGAAGCAGATTCTGTAACCACCAAAGACGGTTCTATTGAATTCAGCGTATATGGCAATTTTCAGCAACCAAATATTACAGAATTGAAATCTGGGCAATTAGTGCGACCTTCCAAAATAAATTCAGAATTAATGGCACTCCGCACCTTGGCGGTTGCTAATCAAGTACGTTTAGCAGGGCTAGAAAAATTCACAGAAGATGAATTTCAAACGCACCGCAGAATAGTAGTTAAAACAACTACAGAAGCCGATTATCCTTCGCTTTTAAACTTCGCAGAAGCTCTGCAAAAATCTGATATTGCTTTTGGAGTACAGCAATTTGTTTCTAGACCAGCAGGTCCCGAAAAAATACAATCCACCTTAGAATTTGTGTTATATGCAGCAATAAAATAGCAGAAATGAACTCACAAGGACTTTCACCCCGCATAGCAGCTTTGCACGCTCTTTTAAACTGGAAAAAGGGGGAAGGTTTTGTACAAAACAACCTGCAACATACATGCGAAAATTTACCACAAAACAACAGAGCATTGGCTTACGAAATTGCACTCGGAACTTGTCGGGTTCTAACTGAATTAGATGAAAAATTAAAAACACTAATGCGGGAACTCCCAAAAGAACCTTGCAGAACAATACTGGAAATTTCCCTTTACCAATTATTGCACACCCGCATTCCATCTTATGCCGTTGTAAACTCTGCGGCAAATTTGGTTAAGTATATGGGCTTAAATGAGCACAGTGTGAAATTTGTAAATGCTGTTTTGAGAAATGCTGTTAGAAAAAATTATGTGAATATTGAAAGCGAAAATGCAAAAGCCCCAGACCAGTGGATAAGGGTGAACACGCAAAAAACAAACATTGAAGAACTCATAGCAAAACTAGAATTAAAAGACCCAGAAATTTTATTCAACAAATTCATTTTAATTCCAAACACAAGAGAAATCCTAAAAAATCCCCTATTCAAAAAAGGTTTTTACTCATTCCAAAATCCCGCTTCTTTCTTTATGGCAAGTTTGTGCGAAATAAAAGCCAGACACAAAATTTGGGACGCTTGCGCCGCTCCGGGCGGAAAAACCGCTATGCTTGCGGAAGAACATCCAAACGTTTTTTTTGTAGCCTCTGATTGCAGTGAAAAAAGAGTGGAAAAAATATTGGATTTGCAAAATCGTTTGAATTTAAAAAATATAAGCATAATCATTGCAGACGCAGAAAATCCACCTTTTTCGCAAAAATTTGATTGCATTATTGTAGATGCCCCATGCTCAAACATGGGCGTAGCCTCAAGACGCCCAGAAGCCTTGCAAACTTTTTCAAAAGAGAAAATTTCAGAACTATCAAAAAAACAATTAGACATTTTACAAGGTGCCTCCACTTCGCTTAAAGAAAACGGAGTTCTAATCTATTCCGTTTGCAGCCAAGAAAAAGAAGAAAGCATAGAAGTGATAGAAAAATTCATAAAAAACAACCCAGCTTTCACCCAAGAAGAATCCATACTAACCGACTCCCCCAACATAGACAAATTCTTCATAGCAAAACTAAGGAGAACCCAAAATTGAGAATCCTGAAAATCCTGTTCATTCTGGTTCAGGCAATTTACGCTATTTCTTTAGACGCTGGAATAAATTATTTCCCTGGTGAGTTGAACAAACAAATAAAGACCGCTCCTTATGTTGGAGCGGAATTGGGATATGGACTTTCAGATTATACCAGCCTATATTTGCAAGCCGCGTTCAGCTATCTAAAATTGAAAGAGAACATAGATTTTCACGGGTTGTATCAGTTTATAGGCAGGGCAGGTGTTGAAAGTTCGGAGCAATTATTCAAATATGCTTCTGCAGGCATTGGAATAAGCCTAGCTACTCTTAGAGGCAAAAAGGCAACCAAAAATGCGGAAAACTACATGCTTTCCACAAATGAATCCGAATTCGGTTGGAATGCTCGCTTGAAATTAAACCTACTGAGGGTAAAAAAATTCACTTTTGGCACAAAATTTCACTATGATGAGATTTGGACTAAGCCTAAAAGCAGTTCTTTGCTGCAAGCTGGGGTTTTTGTCAGTTATGGCTTCTAAAAATTGTTTACAAATCACCCCCCAAAAACTCCAGCAAATTAAAATGCTTTATCCCATTCCTTGAATTACCAGAAAATTCATCCATAGACACAACGAATTTCGGGTAGTTATCCTTTATCCTCTCCAAATTGCCAAACTCGCGTTCTACGGTTTTGTTATCGTGCAATAAATAGCAAACTTGCACATATATTTTTTCACCTTTTTTTCTCGCTATAAAATCAATCTCCCTATCGCCATCGCAACCTATAGCAACCTCATAACCACAATAAAGCAAATGATTGTACACAGCATTCTCCATTATTTTGCCTATATCTGTTTGCTTGTACTCAAAAATGGCATTTCTGAGACCAATATCCTCAAAATAAAATTTCTCTCCTATTTCAAAAACTTTTTTGCCAACAATGGCTTCTCGTTTAACCTTGTGTATAAAAAAGGCATTAGCTAATTTATTCAAATAATCTATAACCTGCGAAGCGGCTATGCTCACTTTTTGGGATTTTAGATAATCGCTTATTTTTTTCGCAGAAAATAATTGCCCCGTATTATCCGCCAAAAACAG
>Ga0182472_107386_pt1 | contig 11007 bp, 9 predicted proteins | sample TergutNc150P3_FD_120804 | JGI IMG/M metagenome (GOLD analysis project Ga0182472, IMG submission 120804)
ATAGCGAAAATTTTTGCTAAATCATTCCATACTTTTTCGTTGAGCAGTTCTATTTTATTTTCTTTGAACATCCTAACCATATCTGGATATTTAGCCGCTCCAACGCTAAAACCAAAAACGGCGACTAGCGTGTACATAAGGCGATAGCTGTAATTAAGGCTTGAAATACCGTGAGTTCCAAACACTGAACCAAAGCTGCGGATTGCAAATTCAAGCGCAAACATTGAGCCTGCACCTAAAACCATTGGCAGCAAAAGTTTTACGGTTTTTATTAATTCCAAATTTTTTGGATTGAATGTGAAAAAATATTTTACTCCGCCTCTATAAGAACCTATTATTTGCAAAACAAAAAATCCTATGAACGCGCCAATTGGAACTCCCCAAGCAAAGCCGCTTACTCCGCTATCTTTAAATAACCAACCAAAAAATACTATACTCGCATTGTAAATTATGCCTGTTAGCGATGGGATTAAAAATTGTTTGCGAGCTTGCTGGGCAGCTATCAAAAAACTTCCTGCAAAAAAGAATAATTGACCCGGCAAAATTATTCTACCAAAATAAGTTGCAAGATTTAAAATACCTTCACTTGGTGGCATTGCCGTTAAAAGTAAAATTAGTTCTCGCATAAATATAAATGCTGGCACAGCCAAAACTAAAAACAGCAAACCAAAAACATTGAAAATATTGCTAAATGAACGCCATCCTTCATTTTCGTTTTGCTTTAACAAATGTGTTGTAAACAGCGATATAAAAACTATTGACAAAAAACCTGTGCCTATTAAGTGATTCAAAATGTCTGGAATCATAAATGCTAGGTCAAGGGCATTTTTTTGTTCATTCACGCCTGCAATTTTTGCGAGAAGCATTTCGCGCAAAACACCAAGAACCCTGCTTGCAAGCAAGCTAATGGCTATGATTAGTGATGCTTTGTCCATTTTATTTTTATAAACGAAAAATACGCAAGAACTGCGACTATTCCGCCAGCAAAATCTGCAACTAAGTCATATAAATTACCAGAGCGACCTGGAACAAATGTTTGATGATATTCATCGCTTGCTCCAAAAAGCGTACACAAACTAACAACTAGTATGCTATAGGTTAAAGGTTTTGCAAACCAATTTTTATTGGGAATCCATATGCAAAATGTTATTCCTAAAATAAAATAAGCTATGAAATGTTTTATTTTGTCACTGAAATGAACCAAATTTAAAAAAGGGTCATTGCCTGGCAATGTTGAAAGCATAAAAAGCGTTATCATAACAAAGATAGCTGGGATTTTTCTTAATATTCTCTTCATTTTCTGATTTCCACGTGCAATTAATGTAGTAAATTCTCTAGTGAAGCTATTGGTACTTACTATATTCACTATTCAATGAAACATTTAGAACGCAAAAAAAACTATTTCTATACATCTTTTCTCACCCTCCTCCTCTCCATAGGAGCCTTTTGCGCATTCAAGGCACTGTTGCCGGAAAGTCTTTTTGCCAAGCCAATGTATAACGATAAAGATGACAATATTGTCATTGATAGCTTGATGCTTATAGCTATGGCTGAACCGACAAAAACAGAAGTTGATAATACCGCTGTAATAGAATATGCGCCTTTTGACGGATTGCTCCGCTTTTTTCAGAAACTTTTCACGCTTGAAAAAACAAAAAAAGGCTCTGTGCGAATAGCGTATTTTGGGGATTCTATGATAGAAAGCGACCTTATAGTCCAAGATATACGCAAGAATTATCAAAAGAAATTCGGTGGGCAGGGAATAGGATTTGTCCCGTTCAGCAGTTTGGTGCATTATTTAGGCGGGTCTATACGGTATGAACATTCTCCAGAGTGGGACACATATTCTAATTTTATCTTGAAAAAATCACCTGCATCACTAGGGATAAGTGGCTCTGTTTCCTTAGCAAGTGCCGGCGCTTCGGTTTGGACACATTACAGGAGTGGCTATCTCCCTCTTGTGAACCCAACACTCTTCTACGGCTATTCTAGCAACAAAAATGCTAAAATGACTATCACTACCAACAATGGCGCTGCGGACCCAGTTTTGTTAAAACCTAATGGAATTCTCAATAAATACTCCTTGACTTCGTGGCCCAGCGAATTGAAAATTCAATTTGACAATGCAGACTCCATTCCCTTTTACGGGGTTAATTTTTCCGGCAGTTCTGGAGTATATGTAGACGATTTCGCGCTTCGCGGCAATGCAGGCATATCGCTTGGAAGCCTCAATATAGCTCTGATGAACGCTTTTCAGCGAGAGTTTGATTACGACCTTATTGTATTGCAGTTCGGGGTGAATGTGTTAAAGATAAGGCCAGGAACAACAAAATACGATTGGTTTACAAGCAAAATGACCAATGTTGTAAACCATCTGAAAAAATGTTTTCCGGGTGCGGACATTTTAGTTATATCGCAAGCCGATAAAGCTATAAAATACGGGACGGAAATGAAAACCGACACTACGCTGACTGCGCTAATCAGGGCGCAAGAAAAATATGCACGCAATACAGGCTCTGCTTTTATTGATTTATTCCAGATGATGGGTGGGGAAGGGTCTATGATTAAGTGGGTGAGCGAGACTCCAGCGCTGGCTCAAGCGGATTACACTCATTTTAACAGCCACGGCGCAAAAAAAATCGGCAATCTCATTTTTGGGAAATTGGACCAAGAATATGAAAATTTCAAAATAAAAAACAATTTACACGAGGAGAAAGATAAAAATGAATAGCAAAATAAAAAGCCGAGTTTTTTCAATACTCTTTTACTTGGCGGCAGTTCCGAGCTTATATGCTCAAATGCTGCAAATGAGCGATGTGGAGCAGCATTCGATAAAAAATGCACCGCTCTTATATCCTTTTTTTGAAAAGCTTGTCCAGTTGGAGAAGAATAAAGAGGGGAAAATCAATATTGTCCATATTGGTGATTCGCATATTCAAGGCGATTTTTTGACAAATGCAGCGCGTAAACTGCTGCAGCAGCAGTTTGGAGATGGAGGGCGTGGATTTATATTTCCTTACAGCCAGAACAAACCAACTAACAAGCCTTACTATTTCTCCACAAATGCCATTTGGCAAATATGCAGGAACAATCAGCCTTTTAGATGCGAGCCGGGTACAGAGTTCGGATTATCCGGTTATGGGTTCAGCACCAAAACGGAACCATTTGTCTTTTCGGTGGAGACAAACGAAGAGATGTATAAGTTTAATACAATAAGAATGGTGTTTCCAACAGCCTCATCTTATCAATTGGTAACGGTCGATGGGGATAATAAGCCGATAATGCATAGCGAAAGATCTGGCGTAAATATTCATAAGGTTAAAAGCGGTGAAACTTTGGACATCATTGCGAAAAAATACAATGTTTCTGTAGCGGACATTAAGAACGAAAACAATATGAAGTCAAACAGAGTTAATGTGGGAAGAAGTTTGCGTATTCCCGTCACTATAATTCAAACCAGCGTAGATATGTCTATGTTCCGTCCGCTAGAATACCAGTTGCAGGAGCCCTTCGTTTTGACGTATCATCAGGAGAAGCCAATTTCTGCAATATACTTGCTTCCTGCTAAAAAGCAGAATCGTTACAGTCTCAATGGATTAGTTATTGAAAATGATGCTCCTGGTCTTATCTATCACAATATTGGAACAGTCGGGTCTATGGCAGTCGATTTCAACTCAAATATCTTGTTTTTTGAGCAGCTTCCTATATTATTGCCCGACCTTGTTATAATCTCGTTCGGAACCAATGAATCGTACAATAGCATTTCTGTGGAGAGATTTATTGGGCAAATGGAGCTATTTATAAAGAATATTAAAATATTTTGCCATAATGTTCCGATTTTGGTAACCACACCGCCAATTTCGCTGTTAAAGCACAAAAGATTTAACACATATATCTTGGAATATACCAATGCCTTGTTGCGGAAAGAAAATGTTGCCCTTTGGGATTTATACTCTTTTACAAAAAAGCCTATGGGAGCAGAAGAAAACATTGCGGCAACGAAAATCTCTAAAGATTACGTGCACTATACTGCCGAAGGGTATATCGACCAGGGAACGGCACTTGCCAACGATATTCTTAATGAATATAAATATTATAAACGGAGCCGTGAATGACCAAATGAAACGCATAGCAACAATACTCTTTTGTTTGGTGGCAGCTTCTAGCCTATATGCTCAGACTATAAAAAATGTATCGCTCCTATATCCTTTCTTTGAAAAACTTGTGCAACTGGAGAAGAGCAAGAAGGGGAAAATCAATATCGTTCATATTGGAGATTCGCATATTCAGCCCGAATTTTTCACAAATGCAATACGCGAGCCCTTGCAAAGACAATTTGGAGATGGAGGGCGTGGATTTATATTTCCTTATAGCGTAAACAAAAAAGTTGGCGGACCTTACCATTACGCCACAGATTCCATTTGGCAAATATGCAGAAACCATCAGTCTTTTAGATGCGAGTCGGGTACAGAATTCGGTTTGTCTGGCTATGGGTTCAGCACCAAGGCGGAATCATTTGTTTTTTCGGTGGAAGCTGGCGAGAATAGGTATAAATTTAATACAATAAAAATAGTATCTCCAACAGCCTCATCTTATAGCTTTGCAATGGATGCTGGGGATAATCAGTTGCAGGAGCCTTTTGTTTCGGTGTATCATCAGAAGAAACCAATTTCTGAAATATCCTTTCTACCGAATAAAAAACAAGAACTTTACAGCCTCAATGGGTTAATTGTTGAAAAGGATGGTCCGGGGCTTATCTACCACAATATTGGAGTATTAGGAGTTATGGCATCTGATTTCAACGCAACTCCCTTGTTCTTTGAGCAACTTCCCGTGCTGTTGCCCGACCTTGTTATCATATCGTTAGGTACCAATGAATCGTTCCATGACGTTACGGCAGAAGCATTTATTGAGCAGATTGAACTGTTTATCAAGAATGTCAGAACCTTTTGCAAAGATGTTCCAGTTTTGGTAACTTCACCGCCAATTTCGCTGCTAAATGGAGGAGAGTTTAACACATATATCTTGGAATATACCAATGCCCTATTGCAGAAAGAGAATATTGCCTCATGGGATTTATACTCTTTTACACTTACGGCAAAAAAAATAGCCGGCGATAATATACACTATACCAAAGGGGGTTATAACGACCAAGGAGCAGCGTTTGCAGGCGACTTTTTTAAAGAATACAAAAATTATAAACGGAATCGCAAATGATTGATATAAGCCAATTTTTTAACCCATCTTGGTTTGTGTATGACCCAAAATCCCCATTGCTGTTCAGTAGCGGTTTGTTTATGGGATTGTTCCTTGCGTTTTATCTGATATATATTTTTACTTATAATTTCAACCGTTTCCGCACAATATATGTTCTGCTCTTCTCGTTTTTCTTTTACTACAAAGCTGGAGGAATGTATTTCATATTGCTCATAGTCTGTTCTTTTCTCAATTATTTCCTATCCAAATTTTTGCACAAAGCGGAAAATCCGACAAAAAGAAAAATTTTAATCACGCTTTTAGTTGTAGTAAATTTGAGCATTCTGGCTTACTATAAATACACCAACTTTATTATAGGAAATATCAACGCGATTTTTAACGGGGATATTTCATTTCAGAATATTATATTGCCTATAGGTATTTCCTTTTTCTTATTTCAGGCAATTAGCTATGCCATAGATGTTTACAGAAGGCAAATTGAACCTGCGAGAAATCTGCTGGATTTTTCCTTTTACCTTTGCTTCTTTCCGCAGTTGGTAGCCGGTCCTATAGTCCGTGCCAAAGAATTTTTGCCGCAAATGTATGAAAAAATTAATCTGACAAAGGAAGAGATGGGTAGGGCACTTTTTCTTATTATGGCAGGGCTTATCAAGAAAGCGGTCATCTCGGATTATATTTCGCTTAATTTTGTGGATAGGGTATTCGGTGCCCCCAATAGTTACACTGCAATAGAAAATTTGTTGGCAGCTTATGGATATACAATTCAAATCTATTGTGATTTTTCTGGTTATTCCGATATGGCAATCGGTTTGGCTTTGTTGATGGGCTTCAAACTCCCAGTCAATTTTCATACTCCATATAAATCAAAATCCGTCACTGAATTTTGGAAGCGATGGCATATCTCTCTTTCTTCGTGGCTCCGCGACTATCTGTATATTTCGCTGGGTGGCAACCGCAAGGGGAAGGTTCGCACTTATATCAATTTATTTTTAACGATGCTCATAGGGGGATTATGGCATGGGGCGGCGTGGAGATTTGTTGTTTGGGGCGGGCTGCATGGTATGGCTCTAGCTGTTGAGCGCGTACTTAAGCCCTGCATTAAAATACCGCAAAATATATTCACACGCATTATCGGCGTAATTTTAACTTTCCATTTTGTCGCTTTTGCTTGGATATTTTTCCGTGCGCCGGATTTTAGTACGGCTATGGAACTGATTGGGAGGGTAAGTGAGCTGAGTTTTAAGGCGGAGCATTGGCTTTCGGTGCTTGCTGCATATAAAAATGTTTTGATTGTGTTGCTAACGGGATTTATTATGCATTTTTTGCCAGACAAGTTTGTGCAATGGTTGCAGAAGATTTTTACCGCTCTGCCCTTTGTTGCAAAAGCCTTAGTTATCGGGCTGGTTTTATGGCTGGTGTATGCAACTGCATCTAGTGAGATTCAGCCTTTTATCTATTTTCAGTTTTAAATATGTTTACTATATTAAAATTGGTTGGTATTTCTATTACTATTATGGGAGGTTAGTATTATGAATTACTCTTTGGAATTTGGTCGCAAGCCTAAAGGTAGCGGGGGCGACGGGTTTTTGCCCGCGTCTGACCAAGATGAGGATTTAGATGAATTCGATGAGCTTGGCGAGGAAGAGGAAGATATGATAGAAGACGAAGAGAGCTTGGATGAAGAACTTAACTTTGACAAGCCGCATTTTCATCGTTTGGGGCTGGATTATGAAGAAGAGGAAGAAGAATGAATTTTTTTAGAGCTATTTGCGTATTTTCGTTGTCGGCGATTTTATTTTCAGCGTGTTCAATTGCCCACAAGAGCGAAGCCGTTGCTATGGAACATTCAAAAACCGTTGCCATTAAAACGATGGAGTTGGCAGAATTCGCAGGGGCAGCAGGCAAAGCATCTTGGATGGAATATGAATCTGGAAAGCGAGCAGCCGAGGCAGAGGATATATTGGCTGCTATATATTATTTTGACCTTGCCTTATCTGAGGTCTATGCTGAACAACGCATGGATTCTCTTGGGCAACCAGAAGATTCGATGTATTTTTCCGCAATGCCAAGGCGAATAATATTGGATTTGGAGAGCCTTTATCCCAAGCTCCTTAATCAAGTAACTCAGGAACAAGCCTTTTCTCTGCTAAACGATTACGAAAGCATTTATGATTTTGAAGAAACCCCGCTGGACAGCACTGAAAAAGAGGCTATTGAAATTTTTTTGGACACTATGGATATATCAAAACTTTCGTTTCCTATTGTAGTAAACGAGCGCGTTATGCAAGAAATTCATTTCTTGACTACGAATGCAAGAAGATTTACCGAAGGCGCTCTTTCTAGAAAAACCACTTTGGACAGCATGATTTATTCAAAGCTGAGAGCGCGCAATATGCCAGAAGATTTGGTTTATTTAGCATTTATAGAGAGCGGTTTTAAGATAAATGCCTATAGCAAGGCAAAAGCTGCTGGCGTATGGCAGTTTATACCGTCAACGGGCAAACGCTATGGATTGTCTATAGATTTTTGGCAAGATATGCGCTATAATCCAGAGCTTGCCACCGATGCGGCTCTGGATTATTTATCCGATTTATACGCTGAATTCGGCGACTGGTATTTGGCAATGGCAGCTTACAATTGCGGCGAGAACAGAATTAGACGGCTTGTAAACTCTGCGGATACTTCCAAGAAAGTTTCTTACTGGGATTTGCAGTTGCCTCGCGAAACAATGCTTTATGTTCCTAGAATTTTGGCAGCCGCCCTTATAGGGCATTTCCCGGGGCATTATTCATTCACCATTGAAAAACAAAGCCTTGTTCCTTTTGACACCGTTACGATAAAAGATTGCATTCCCCTTGACAAAGCCGGCTCTGCGGTTGGCGCAAGCGTTAATACTATGCGCGAGTTGAATCCGGAACTAACGCGCTGGTGTACTCCGCCAAATTTGAAAACCTACACAATTAAAGTTCCCAAAGGTTCCAGAGAAAATTTTTTGGCGGCTTACGAAAAAATGGACAAAACCCAGCTTGTGCGCTGGCAGCAATATAAAGTGCAAAAGGGTGATAACATAGGTCAAATATCAAAGATTTTTGGCTTGAAGGTTGCAGACATACAGGCAGCAAATAATTTGAAGAGCACAAAACTTAGCGTTGGGCAGGTTTTGATAATTCCAATGCCTGCCGGAGCCAACCCTCCCGAAAAGCAAGTGGAAAAAAAAGAAAGCGCAGCCGCCTTGGCAAAAAAGCAGCTCTTTGATGCCCCCACAGAAAAAACGAGCATTAGCGTGCGTTCCTACGTTGTTCGCAAGGGCGATAATTTGAGTTCCATTTCCAGACGGTTTGGAATATCTGCGCAAAGTTTAATAACTTGGAATAACTTGCAGAACAAAAAGGTTGTGATAGGGCAGCGCCTTTTCCTGCAAGACCCCGCTTTTGCCATTACCCCAAAAGAAACGCGAAGCACGAGCTATATAATAAAACAAGGCGACAACCTATGGGATATAGCTCGCAACAACAATGTAACCGTTCAGCAACTGCTGGAATGGAACCCGGGTTTGGATAAAAAAATCTACCCGGGCATGAAGATTAAAATTAGCGACTGACAAACCACGAATTTATATCCTTGCCTTCTGGCAAAAGGTCTAAAGAAAAAGTTTCCAAGCCAGCCGCCTGCAACATAGCAGAAATGCGAGCTTCGCTTGCCTTGCCTGCGGCATCGTTATCTAGGCAGAGTATAACTTTTTTGTTCTTAAACATTTCCACCCACTCCGGTTTAAATGAATTCACGCCCGGTATGCCAACCGCGCTGAAATTATGCCCCAAGAGCGTTAAGGTATCTATGGCTCCTTCGCACAGATAAACAATGCCGGGCTTTCCATCTAAAACCTCTTTGTTGTATGGAAAGGGAATTGCTTTTTGAAGATTCAATTCTTTTGGCACAACATCTTTATCTATTGCTCTGGCTTGAAAAAAGAAAGGGCGATGTTGTTCATCTATGTATGGAATTATAATTGGATGCCGGCCATATCTCAAAATTCCTTGGCTATTGAACAAGCCGGCATATTGCAAATCTTCCAGCGAATATTTTGCCCGAAGTTCACGGCTTGTTCGGTGGTAATCATCTATTAAGCGCAAAAGAACCTTGTCCCAGACGGGTTTGTAAATATGCCTATTTGCAAGCCACATAGCAGCTTTGCTATTCACCGGTATGGGCGAAAGCAAGTTTAAAAAATCAAGTATTATTTTTTCTTTGAAAAATTTTGGATGCTCTGAATTATCTTCTTTTTTGTTTTTTTGAGGAATGGATTTTTGCATATCCCTTTTTATAGAAGGAGCATCGCCCTTTAGCCATTTCACAGCCTCTGCAAAATTCACTCCGAGATACATTTGCACAAGTGAAATAACATCGCCTTTAACGTTCTCGCAAACAAAGCACTTAAAATAACCTTTTTCTTCATTAATGCTAACCGATGGCGTTCTATCTCCGTGAGCATGTCGCTCTGGGAAAAAACAACGGAAACGCCCACCTTCAACCGACAATCCAAGTCTTTTAGCAACAACCGTTATTGAAAGCGAAGATTTTAACTCCTGAATTTCGCTATTGATTGCCATAGTTACGGATAAGGTAGTAAACCAACTCCGCGAAATTTTCTATATTTACGCACATTATGTCTTCCATACCTAAATCTTATCCCTCAAGGTGGTCGCAGTGGCAGTGCGGCTAGCATTGTCATTGTTTTGTAAGAAAAAGGAATATATATTCGCTGACAATTGTCTGAACCAGAATTTACAGAATTATTACAATTCACAGAATTTTCAGGATTTCACCCACAAAATGGAGGTAACACACTATGATAATACAATATCATAAAATCGCATTGGTGGCAGGTTTCGGGCTTGCTATGGCATTCACGTTCAATTCCTGCGCTTCAAAGGCGCAGCAGGCGGCAGCGGGGGGTTTTGAGACGGTCAAAACACCTGCTACCGAATTGGAGGAGATAAAAAGGGATATGGAGAGCAAGCTCATTCCCTGCGGCATAGGCATGGGGGAATCCAGCGATGAGATGGTCGCTAGGAATGTTTCCGGCGATGAAGCCCGCACGGATATGGCGAAAACACTCAATAATTTCGTGGAACGACTGAGCGAATCGTATGCTCAGAATGTTAGCAACGAGGCTAAAAAGATATGGGAAGAAGGCGTGAGGCAGTCAACACATCAGGAGTTGAATGGGGCTACTTCCTACAAATCCATTACCCAGTTCAACAAGGAGAATGGTCATTACAAGATATATTCACTTTATGTTATGAACCCCGATTTGCTCAAAAAGGCTGTGCAGGCTGCCACTTCAAATCAGGAGGAGCTTGAGCTTAGGGTTAAGAAAGACGATATGATGAAGAAGCTGGACGAAGGCACGGCTGCCTACAATGCAAAATATAAAAGGTAGGATGTGCCTGCTAATTTAGTTTTCATTTTGCTGTTTTTTGCTATTGCTGCCTACGGGCAGCAAACTTCGGTTGCCGTTTTGCCTTCCGAGGGTGCCACAGGCAATGACGAGCTTGAAGCACTCACGGACGAAATGCGCGAGGCGGCTTTGAAAGTCTTGCCTACGAGTACCTTTACTCTGTTGAAGCAAGATGTTGTTGTTAAGCGGCTTGGCGGCGCGGAAAATTACATCAAAAAATGCAAGGAAAGCTCTTGCATTGTGGATTTGGGCAAACAAGCGCAGGTTGACTATGTAGCGCAAGCAAGCGTGCGCAAGTTAGGCAACAAAATTAGGCTTAAAGTTGAGTT
>Ga0182472_107387_pt1 | contig 10994 bp, 9 predicted proteins | sample TergutNc150P3_FD_120804 | JGI IMG/M metagenome (GOLD analysis project Ga0182472, IMG submission 120804)
TGCAGCCATAAAATTGCCGCTTAGAGTCTCAGAGCGAGGCTCAACGAAGCGGGTTTTTAGGCTGAGGGTCATATTTAGTAGTGAATATAGAAAATTTCATTCCATTCTACCAGAGTTTACGGCAGAAACTTGATAAAATCTCTCCTTTTCTCTCATAATTTTGCGTTCCGTCTTGTTATTGTGGTCATAACCGCACAGATGTAAAAGACCATGTATGAGCACTCGCTTTAACTCGCCGTAATAAGTGTTGCCGTAAAGCGGGGCTTGTTTTTTAACCTGCCCTTCTGCTATGTAAATTTCACCTAAAAAAGCCGGTTCATCCCATACAAAAGAGAGGACATCGGTTACATGGTCAAGTTTGCGGAAATTGCGGTTCAATTCTCTTTGCATTGTATCCTCGCAAAGGATTATATTTACAAGCGCATTTTTTTTTTCCTTTTTCAACAGAGCCTCAACTACAAGCCTTAAACGCTTTTGCCAAGGAAAACTTTTATTTGGCAAGGATGAGAAAAAATTACAACTCATACCATTTTTTGAACACTTCAATAATCTGCTCCGCCTGTGCTTTGCTGCTAACATTGAATTTACTGCGTTGCTTATACACACCCGCAATTTTCTGATAGCGGCGGAGCGAAACTTTGGCTTCACCAAAATTGCCATTTTTGTCTTTTTCTTGATAAAGAAAGGCTATAGTTGCCCAAGCGCCTTTTGTGAGATATTCCTTTGCAAGTTCTTTAACCAAAACTTCACCGTTTTCGTCCGCTTGCTCTACTGTTGGTTCTGTGTTTTCTGTTTCCATAGAGGGAATATAGAAAAATATGGGAATTAAATCTGTGCTTTTACTATATTACGTCTATGAATCTTAGGTACTGGAAGTTATGAAGCCATTAATTAAATACAGGGGTGGGAAAACCAACGAAATTTCAAATATTGTACGTCATATACAGAAGTACAAAGGTAGATACATTGAACCGTTTTTCGGAGGTGGAGCGTTATATTTCCATTTAGAACCTGAGCGAGCCATTATTAACGATATAAACTCCAAATTAATGGCTTTTTATATGGGGGTCAAAAATAATTATTCAAAGTTACGCAATGAGTTAGATAAAATCGAAAAAATCTATGAAACCAATCGCAAGCAATTTGATACACTGAAGCAACAGGAACCAAATAAAAAAGTTGAGGATAAAAATGAAGCACTGTATTATCAGATTCGCGATATGTTTAATGAACTTGCTGAAAAAAAATACTCTGATGCTTTGCTTTACTTTTTTATAAATAAAACCGCCTATTCAGGAATGATCCGATATAATTCAAAAGGCGAGTTTAACGTACCATTCGGAAGATATACACATTTGAATACTACATTAGTAACCCAAAAACATAGTGATTTATTGGCAAATGATGAAATATATAATGTAGATTACAAAGAAATTTTCGATAGAACTTTGCCCGATGACTTTATGTTTTTGGATCCTCCTTATGATTGCATTTTTTCCGATTATGGAAATGAGAAATATAGAGATGGTTTTAATGACGATTGTCATATTGCTCTTTCCAAAGATTTTAAAAATTTGAATTGCAAGGCACTGCTTGTAATAGGAAGAACTCCATTGACTGAGAAATTATACGGCGATATGATAATTGATGAATATGTAAAAACATATTCTGTGAATATTCGCAATCGGTTCAAATCGGTAGCAACTCACATTTTAGTTGCTAATTATAAAACAAATTGCCAAACACTTTTTTCTAAACAATTGGGATAACTGATAATATATTGATATGACGAAAAAAATAGATAGCAAAGTATTGTTCATCACAACATCTCCAAGAACTCCACTTCGGATGATTCCTGAAATTGAATTATTAAATACTCATTTTGCTGGTAAAAAATGGAATTCTGAAACTCAAACAGTATTTATGCAATTACTGCGAGAAGAAAATTTTTTCAATGGAGAAGGAACAAATGATCCTGCTTTTAGTGCCCGTGACCGAATAAACAGAGCACCAAAAGCTTTAGGATTTGTAACTCTTTCTCCTGTAATCAGTTTAACATCAGCGGGACAAGAATTGATACAAGCAAAGCGGAAAGAGGAAATCTTTTTACGACAGCTTTTGAAATTTCAACTACCTTCGCCATATCATAAAGCGGCTGCATTTTGGGTAAAACCATATTTGGAAATTTTTCGTTTAATTCGTCATTTTGATTCTCTGAATTTTGATGAAATTATGCTGTTCGGTTTACAATTGGTTGATTATAAAATTTTTGATAACATTGTAGCGAAAATAGAACGATACAGAAATACAAAAGCAAAAGCAGAACAAAATTATAAAAAATATAGAAAGGATTATATTTTCAATGAATTAAAAGAAATTTACCGCGAAGAAATAAAATCAGGTAGTATTCAAACACGTGAAAGTAAAGATATTTCTCTTGCTAAATTTTTAGCGACAAAAGCAAACAATATGCGTGATTACACTGATGCTTTATTTAGATATTTGAGAAGCACAGGTCTTATAAATATTTCGCATACAGGAAAGTCTATATCTATTGCGTTGGAAAAAATTCAAGAAGTTGATTATTTTTTGAAATATATTGACAGAGAACCTTGTTTCATAGATGATGAAAAGCAATATGTTACATACTTGTCAAATTCTGAATTGCCGCAACTATTTACAGATAATAAAGAGTTGCTTTTAAATAAAATTCATAATAATTTTCCTTATGCTTCAATTGATACAACATCTTCAATATCAAAATTAAAAGATATTTTTTATGATGAAATAAATAAACGTAAAGAAACAATTATAGAAGAACAAATTACGGCAATAAAAGATTACCGTTTACATGATGACATAAATATTATATTTAATCAAATAATAAATAAATCTCTTTATGATATTCCTTTGATGCTGGAATGGAACGTATGGCGTGCAATGACTATGTTAGATGGTGGACAAATAACTGCAAATTTGAAATTTGATGATTTCGGCAATCCTATGTCTACAGCGCAAGGTAATATGGCAGATATTGTTTGTGATTACGGTGATTTTGGCTTAACCGTAGAAGTAACTATGCAAACGGGACAACGTCAATACGAAACAGAGGGAGAACCTGTAACTCGCCATCTTGCGAAATGGAAGAAAAAAAATGAAAAGCCTACCTATTGTCTTTTCATTGCCCCAGAAATAAATGAAGCTTGTATTGCTCACTTTTATATGCTTCACAAAACAAATATTAGTTATTATGGAGGGATTTCAATAATTCTCCCGTTACCATTAAACGTATTTCAAAAAATGGTAGAAGATTCCTATAAAGCTTCTTATACACCAAAGCCGCAGCAAATAAAACATTTATTTGAATATTCAAACAAAATCGCCACTGAAAGTACAGATGAAAAAATATGGTTTAATAAAATTACAAATAAAGCATTAAATTGGCTGGAATAAACAAAGCGTATGGAATACAGTAAAACGGGCATGCCTCAACGGCTGGTAATTCCTAAAATTTTACTGTAACATTTTAAAATTTACTATATTCATTAGACAATGTCCAAAAAGTTTGAAATTTTCATTTCGTATAGGCGCAAAGGCGGTTATGATACCGCCAAATTGCTTTATGACCGTTTAAGAATGGATGGTTATTCTGTTTCTTTTGATATAGATACTCTGGAAAAGGGGGATTTCGACAACGAGCTTGAGCAAAGGGTATATGATTGCAAAGATTTTTTACTAGTGCTGAACCCCGGCGTTTTTGACAGATTTTTTGACCCTGAATGTGACCCTAAAGAGGACTGGGTTCGCCAAGAGATAGTATGCGCTTTGGAAAAGAACAAGAATATTGTTCCGCTTATACTGGATGGCTTTGTTTACCCTAAAACTCTACCGGAAGACGTTAAGAATATAACCAAGAAAAATGCCATAGACCTTAACCCCAAGCATTTTGAAGGTGCTTATGCGCGAATGAAGGAAAAGTTCTTGATTTCAAAGCCTAGCTGGGTAACAAGAAACAAAAAATTGATTATTTTCTCTCTTCTCGCCGTAGTTCTTTTGGGGATAGCTACTTACATATACAAGCAAAACGCGCAATATGCAGATTCAATAAAAATAGCCATACAACAGCAGGACTCTATAAGAAGAGCCGAATTGGCTTTGAAAGAAGCCGAATTGGATTCAATAAAGCGATATGCGCAATATGCAGATTCAATAAAAAATGCTCAGGCTGCCGCTCAAAAAGCAAGTTTGCAAAAACTTGCGAGCTCTGGCACGGGAACAGAAAAGCCATCTCCATCTGTGCAAAAATCTTCGAGCAAATCCATTCACTGGAGTGCTTCTGGCGATGTAATAGGGCAGGTGATGTATGAAAAGTTGGCTTCTGCTGGTATAAAAAAAACAAAATGCTCCGATAACGGCATGGTGGCAAAACTTAACAAACCAAATTGCAAAACCAATGACTTGGCAAAAATTATATGCACATACTCCCCGAAAATAACTATTACCGACTGCGACGACAAATTGATTACTACCTTGGATTCACCTGAAAATTTCAAAGCTTCTCCGCAAGTAAATGAAAATGCGGCAAAAGAAGAACTTGCGAACAGCTTACGCAGCGCGAATTTCGGTGCCTGGATTTCGGCAATGAAGGGACTTTAGCAGCATGGTTACTGAACCCTGTCAAACCACACGCCTCTGAAAGTTTGGAAACGCCAAACTTGCTTGCCTTTAAGCGTTATATAATATTCCGCACGTGCGCCATCGCTTCTCACGTAAACAACCTGATAACAATCAACGCCTTGAAGGCGCATTTTTAATCCGGTGTAACTGGCGGCGATTACCCAAGCATCTGGAACATAGGAAACCTCCCAAACGGGTGAGAGAATTTTAAAATCTTTACTTGAGTTGGTAGAATCTATTTTTTCGGTTAAAAAATAGAGAAATTCCTCTGGTACCGCATCGTTTTCAAAGGTGGTTGTGCTTACGGCAGAACTCTTATTGTCGCTCCAATAAGCAGCGGCTGGAGTTTCCTTATAATCTCTAAAACTCCACTCAACGGTATATAAACCGCTTCTGATAGAATTTTGCCAAACGGGATTCTTTTTAACCGCGTTATAAACTCCTGTTGAGTGCATTGAAAAGGAGGTATCTTTTGTGCGGTAATACAATTCCGATGAAAACTCAATGTTATCACCTACTTTTTTAGTATGAATTCTGGCGGTTACGGGATAAAGTTTGCCGTTTAATGGGAGGTCTGCCGAAAACCAAGCATCTTCTGCTCTCGCCAAACCGAGCGCCAAAATCAGAAGGCAAATGAGGAAAAACGGTTTAGCCATTGTATAATAATGGATATTAACCCTCTACCAAGCGCTCCGCAAGCTCTTTGCTAAACTCAGGCGAGTTATAGTAGCCGCTCTCAATGCGTTCCTTGGCAACAGTTATTTTTTCTTCCCTGATTTCCGGCAAAGCATTCGCTCTTGCTTTTACCAAAGCCTCCGCGGAATTGCTTTTGCCAGCATCTACGGATATTGAAACTTTATCATGGACGGCTTTTGAAGCCTTCTCCTTTTTTGCATTGGCAGAGGCTTCCCCTACTGTGGCTTTTTTAGCCCATTCGGTTCCATTTTGCACGTGAATGTCTGAAATTTGCATAGCCATTACCTCTCATATCATATATCGGTAGAAGATAGAAAAAACTTTAGTCTTATTACTGATAATGAAACCATTCCTTAAAATACCTATCCCAATAATGCCTATTTGCATCGTAGCGAAATTTACGCTTTTCGGCTATCTTTATTTTTTTGAAGTAATAAAAATCAACCTCTGCGTATGCGGAGTAAATCTTTGCCGTATCGCCGCGAAATTCCCTCAAATCCCTGATTACGAAATATGGGGTATCCAAAACATTTTCCCTGCTGGAACCTTTGATTATCTGAGCAACCATGTTCTCCAAATCTTCCTGCAAGGTATTCTCCAACCGCTCATGCACCCTGAAAGCAGGGTCAGCACAAGAGGCAAATATAAGAAATATGAAAAAAAAACAAGGATATGGGATGTACATATCCAGTTTCTAGAACGAGTATGTCGCAGAAATTCTGCTAATCAAACGACCGCCGCCTTGGAACAGATTGCGGAACAATAAGTCTTCGGCTACGGAGAAATCTACTTTTAGCTTTTCTTCAATATTTATTCCAAAGCCAAAGCCTACATTATCATCCCTAGTGCCATCATTAGGATAGTTGGTTACAAAGTAGTTTCCGTCTTCATTACAAGATTTTCCATTTTTGGCAGATGGGCATAGAATATTATCTGGGGAAATATCTGATGCATTGTAGTCCGCATAAGCAATGGTTTTCTGTCCGCCAACGCGCAAAACAAACCAATCCCACCAAATATTTCTTTCAATACCAAAATTAATTGTTCCACCAATTTGTTGTAATCTAACTTTTGAATCTGTATCCCAACCATCTCTGAAAATGGTATTATATACGCCCGGAGCTTCTATAGTTTCCCACTTCCAATTATTATCTGCCGACTGCACATTATAAAAACCGGTTAAACCAAGCCAAAAGAAACCTCTATTAAATTTAGTATCAACGCCCAAACCCGCACTGATATCCGTTTCGCTACGGCCCGGGGCATTCATGTTGCGCATAGAAGCCGCAGGAATAAGATGCCCATCTATAGAACTTATTCTGGAGAACAAACGAATACTCGCAAAGCCGGAGAACAACTTGTCATCAAACAGAGCATGGTCGCTTGGTCCATACTGAATGCGAGCTGCTCCGCCTGCAAGCTCAAATTGATAATCGTTTGAGAGTTCAATATTCACACCTGCGTCTAACTGCAAAGCAGAGGCAAAGGCTTCGCTGGTTATTTGACCATTATTGGCTATACCATCTTGATGCGCTATGTATACATGCAAACCGATAGCCGTGCCACTAAAATTTGCTCCTAAAAAACCATCAAAATTAGTTATCGGAGTGGGAGTTTTATTTCGACTAGTTTGGCTATAATTAGATATATAATCTGGGAAATATTTCAACAGCCTTTCTTCTTTGCGGCCAAAAATGCCGCCAATTGAAACAGCATTGCCACCACCTATGTCAAGCGAGAACAAGCCGCCGAACCAAGGATCCCATGGATCTTGATTTTGACCGCTTTGAACGTCGTTGGCTCTACTGTCATTATAAACACCGAGCTCACCCATAAGGAAATTCGGATAAAGGTTCATATTTGCTGGATTATCAAAAATGGATATATCATCCATAATGAACCTGGTGCTCTTTCCCATAGATTCTACACGGGCATTAGTTGCAAAAACCGCTACACTACCAAACACAGCGACTATGGCAATGACAAAACGTAAAGTTTTCATTCAACATCTCCATTAAAAGATAATATTATAAAAGATAAGGTAGAAAAATTTAAATGTTTACGTCTTCTAAACGTACCGAACCCACCTTGCTCACGCCTTTTATTTCCTGCGTTACACCATAAAGCTTGTCGGACGCTGCCATTGTTCTTTTGTTGTGGGTAATCACAACAAACTGGGTCTGGTGGCTAAAACGGCGCAAAAGCCCCATAAAACGCCCAATATTAGCATCATCAAGCGGTCCGTCTATTTCGTCCAATATGCAGTAGGAAGATGGTTTTACCATGTAAAGTGCAAAGAGTAGGGATGTAGCGGTCAAAGCCCTTTCCCCACCGGATAAAGCTCTAACGCCCATCATTTTTTTGCCCGGAGGGCGGGCATTTATCACAATTTCCGCTTCCAACGGGTCTAAATCACTTTGCATGGAGAGCAGAGCCTCGCCTCCAGGCATTAAATTTGTGAATACATCTTGATAATTGCGCTGTATTTTGCGGAAGGTATCTAAAAAGCGGTCACGAGCTACCAAGTCTAGCCTTTCCATTGCCGTTAAGAGGCTATTTTTTGTTTTGCTGAGGTCATTATATTGAGTTTCTATGGAAAGTACCCTTTCTTTCTCAGCCTCAAAATCCTCTGCGGCAGTGGCATTAATCGGACCTATGGATTTTATTCTTTCGCGCAAATCGTGCATTTCAACATTTGCTTCCCGTTCCTCTATCTGCACAGGAACAAAATCTTGTTCGGCAGTTTCTTTTTCCAAGTCAAATTCATATTCTTGGAAAATTCGCTCCCTAACCCTTTCCAGAGAATTTGAAGAACCCTGTATTGCAAGTTCTAAATCGTGGGAATTTTTCTCTTTTTCGCGCAATGAACGGTTTATCTCTCTAACTTCTGTTCTCCATTCCTCTATATCGCCACTCATCACATTGTACTTCTCACGCGCTACATCTCGCAAATTCTCTCTCTTTGTCAAAAGCTCTTGCTGACTTTCTATTTGCAGAGCCTTGTCCTCAAGCTCATTTTGCAAAAGTTTTGTTCTTGCATTTATTGCCTCAAGTTCTTCGCCACGCAGAACAATGACATTGTTGATGGTTTTAATTTGCTCTTTTACAAAGCGCAGACGATTTTCCTTTTCCGAAAACTGCGCTCTATTTGCGCTTAAAGAATTTGCAACTTCGTTTATAATTTCCTCTTGATTTTTAAGCAATCTCTCCTGTTCCCCAAGTTCGCCGTCTATGCGTTCAAATTCATGCTCCGTCTGTTCAAGTTCAAGCTCTGCTGCATTGAGTTCTGCATTTGAGCTTCTGGAATTTTTCAATTCCTGCAAACGAACTTCAAAACTCGAAATTTCCTGCTGTGTTTTTTCTTTTTGGGCTTTTAGCGCAAAGATATTTGCCTCGGCTATTTTCAATTCGGAATTTGCCTTTATCGTATGCGAATCCAAATTTTGTTTTTCTTCGGCGATATTCGAAATTAAAACGGACAGTTCCTGTGATTTCTCTTTTGCCGCGGCGATTTGTGTATTTATGGAATTTATCTCTTCGTTCAGAGAGGATATGTTCGTTTTCAGGTCTTTTATCTCTGCGTTTTGTTGTAAAATGCCGTAACTCTCTTCCGATTCCTTGCCTATTTGAGCCAAGCCTATGGAATTGACGGCTTGGCAATTCTCTGTGCAAAACCACAAATCTTTGCCGGCATATTCTTTTGCGAGCCTTGCCGCTGTTTCAAAATTTTTTACCAAAAAATATTTAGAGAGCAGGGAATTCAAAAGAGCAGAGGAATTTTCGCTACATTTTACCAGAGATGTCAACGGAGCTATTATATCTTGGTCGCTAATTTTTTCTGAGATATCAATTGAAGTTTCCGAAACATTCCAAGCGAGCAAGGCTCGCCCTGAATTTTCACCGCTCAAGATTTGCTCGCAAGCTAAGGCGGTTTCTCTATTTTGCATTAAAAGGGCTTGCACCAAAAAACCCAGGCAAAATTCAACCAAGCCAGCATGTTTGCTATCTAAGATTTCTATTTGATTTGAAAGCAGGGTTATTTCCTCCGCTTTCTGATTCAAGAGCAATTTATTGCCTTCCAGATTTTTGGAATTTTTTATGCTTTGCAGGGTTTCCAAGCGGGATTCCAAGCGAGCTTTTTCCCTAATGGCTTCCAAGTTTCTATTTACCAAGGAATCTAAATTTTCGTTCATAGTCTCTTTTTCATTTGCTAAAACGTTTTGTTTTTCCGCAAGAATTTCGGATTTGTGTTTGTTTTCGTTTATCTCGTTTTCCTTATTATTCATCAATGATTCGTATCCCTGAATTTTGGAATCCATGTTTTGAATATCATTAGTTTCCGATTGTATTCGTTTTTCCAGCATCTCTATTTCGGCATCGGTTCTTTGCCACAGACTTTTGAGTTTCCCCTCTGTTTGAACGAACTGCAATCTTTTTTCTGAAAGCTCTCTGTGCCTTTTGCGCAGGTCTTCTATGGAATTTCGCAAATTTTGCAAAATTTCAGTTTCTTTTTTGCTCTGTGCCTCCATTTCCCCTAATTTTGGTGTTGCGTTTTTCAATTCACTTTCCAAATGTTGCATTTCATCTTTCAATGCCAAAATTGCATTTTCGCTCTCGCTTATTTCACGCTCGCAGCGAATTTTATTTTCTCCTTGTTCTTTTTCCCTATTTTGCAAATGGATATAGGCTTCGTTTAGTTTTGCCGCTTCTGATTTTGCATCTGAAACTTCTATTTCGCATTCTCTTAAATTTTCCTCATCGCTGGATATTAAAAGGCGTTTTTCCTCTATTTTTATTTCCAGTTCGGTCAATTTCATCCTCAAGGTTTCAACTTCCGTTTCCCCCGTGATTTTGGCGGCGGAGAGTTTTTTTAGAGATGCTTTGTCATTCGTATATTTGCCGAGGTTTACGGAGACATCTACCTCTTTCAAACGGGTTTTCAGTTTGCGGAGTTCCTGTGCGCGGACGAGCATTCTCTCCTGTTGCCTGAATTGGTTTTTCGCGTATTGCAAATCCGTTGATATGCGGTCCAAATCTATCTGCACTCTTTCAAGGCGGGCGGCGGCTTCTTTTCTCTGCTTTTTGTACTTGCTCACGCCTGCGGCTTCTTCAAAAATTGTCCTGCGTTCATCCGCTTTGTCACTGAGCAAGGCGTCCACCATTCGCTGGTCCATTTGGGAATAAGAGCCTGAACCCATACCGGTATCTGCAAATAGATTTCTTATATCTGCAAGCCTACATTCTTGGTTATTTATCAAGTATTCGGATTCACCGTTGCTAAAGGCTTTTCTGGTTATCATAACCTCGGAGTACTCGGAGGGCAAAAGCCCTTTATCGTTTTCAATAACAAGGGAAACTTCTGCCATGCTCTTAGCGGGTCGCTCCGCAGTTCCGGAAAAAATAACTCCCTGCATTTTGTCCATTCTGAGCAACCCAGCTCGTTGCTCGCCCATAACCCAGCGTATTGCATCCACTATATTGGATTTGCCGCAGCCGTTTGGACCAACTATAGCGGTCAACCCATTCCCTTCAAATAGTATTTCCACCTTTTGCTCAAAAGACTTAAACCCTTGAATTTTCAACTTCTGTATTTTCACGGCAGAGTTAATGTAGAAAAAATT
>Ga0182472_107390_pt1 | contig 10948 bp, 8 predicted proteins | sample TergutNc150P3_FD_120804 | JGI IMG/M metagenome (GOLD analysis project Ga0182472, IMG submission 120804)
TCAAAATGCGAACTCTTTTTGGTTGAGGGCGATTCCGCAGGTGGTTCTGCAAAGCAGGGTCGCACAAGGGAATATCAGGCTATTCTCGCTTTGAAGGGAAAAATTTTGAATGTAGAAAAAGCAAATGATGTTCAAATTTTCAGCAACGATGAAATTAAAACAATGATTCAATCCATTGGCACAGGCATAAGAGATGATTTTAAAATAGAGAAACTCCGCTATCACAAAATAATAATAATGACCGATGCCGATGTTGATGGTTCTCATATTCAAACATTATTGCTCACATTCTTTTACCGATATATGCGACCTCTTGTAGATGGCGGTTATGTTTATTTGGCAATGCCTCCGCTTTACCGCATAAAAATGGGCAAGCAAGAAACCTATCACTTTTCAGACGAAGACAAAGACGAGGCAATGCATTCTATAAAAGCTAACGGAAAAAAAGCCGATTTGCAACGCTACAAAGGTCTCGGAGAAATGAACCCCGACCAGCTCGCAGTCACCACAATGGCACCAGAAACTAGGGTTTTAAAACAATGCTGCGTTGAAGATGCAATTATGGCAGACCAAATTTTCTCAATGCTAATGGGAGACGAAGTTGAGCCTCGCCGCAAGTTTATTGAGGAAAATGCTTACAAGGTGCTAGATAAGTTGGATGTGTGAGATAAATTTTCTATATTTCTCTTATGACAAAAATCAGATTTTTATCAGCTATTTTATGTGCTAGCGTATTTTGTTTTGCCCAAAACGTAAATAAGAATAGCAAATCGGTTATCGTAAAAGTTGATGGTTTGCCTGCTCAGTACACATCACTGAGAGTAGATACACTTTCGCGTTGCATACAAAATCTTCCAGATCCAGCTAAAATAGTTGCTACAGCCGATGGTAGCACGGAATATTTAAAAAGAATTTCTGGAACTGCTAAAAACGATTATGTAAAGGTTTGGAATGCAAAAGTTCAGCTTATTTACCAATGGAAATACAAACTTCACTATTTGCTTATGCCGCAAGGTGGCTTAGAGGTTCAGGCTCCAGTTTTTCACGAAACCGAAGGAACCATGCCTGTTTCAGAAGCAATAATGGGAGACCCGCAAGACAGCGAGTTTTTTGCCTTTTCTAGCCCACGGCGTTATTATTTTGATTCTCAAGAGGCAGCTCAAAATTCTGCTGTGAAAAGAGCAAAACAGAGAATATCGGAACTTAAAGGTTTGGAGTGCGCAAAATGAGCAGTAAAAAAAATTTGGTTGAAAATGGCGATTTTTCCAAAGGCTTAAAAGGCTGGAAACCTGAAAACTGGAATGGAAAATTTTTTGCAAAAGTAGAACACAAAGAAATGAATTTTGAAATACTAGAGCCTGGCAAGGAAAGTTGGTCTTTGCAATTTTGCGGGAAAGTTTCTTTAAAAGAGGGAGTTCCTTATATTTTTGAAATGAAAGCTAAAGCCATTTCGCCACGTACCTTGAATGTTAATATAAAGAAAAACGAAAAAAAATATTTGCCTTATGCCAATGGAAGAATAATAGATTTAAGCACCGACTGGCAAGATTACAGTTGGAAATTCACAATGAAAGAAGCCGATGATGCAGAGGCTCTTTTATCTTTTGACATGGGTGGGAATGCCATTGGATGGAGCTTAAAAGATGTTTCTTTGAAAGTGGCAGAAGAGGGAGATTTAGGGCGCAGCTACAGAGTGCGCATACAAAAGAACAGCGGTTATTTCAACTCACCAAATGAACCTTGGGAACTTTGCTTTTATTCCTTGGAAGGCAAACTGCTTAAAATATTAGACAAAGGCAGAGGCGGTGAAGGAATGAGAGCATATCCGCGCATAGACAAAAGCGGAGTGTTGGTTGTTAAAGAGGTAAAAGGATAAACATATCTCGCCGCATAAAACTCCACATAAAAGCCCCTGCACACATATTCAAAGCCGGAGCGCACATTGGTTTTGAAAACGTACTTGCAAAGGAACTTTCAATGCTTGGCATTAATTCTTGCGAGCAGCAGATAGGAGCGGTGTGCTTTGAGGCAAAGCTTGAACAAGTTTGGCAAGCAATAGTTCTCTCTCGTTGCACTCGCAGTTTTGAAATGCTTGTTTCCGAATTTCATTGTGAAAATTTTGGCAAACTTGAACAAAAAATAAAACTCATTCCTTGGGAATTATATTTGCCGCAAGAGGGGGAATTAAAAATAAATGTAGCCTGCGAAAAATCCAGATTATATCATAAAGGGGCTGTGGCAGAGAGAATAAAAAACAATGTGAATTTTGGCGGGAAATTAAATGTGAAATTTAAAGATGATATTTGTTCTGTGTGGCTGGATTTATGCGGAGAGCCGTTATACAAAAGAGGGGAGAGATGGGTTGAAGATGCGCCTTTGCAAGAGAGCCTTGCTGCAAGCATTTTGCTTTATGCAGATTTTGCAAAATACGAAAAACTAATAGATCCAATGGCTGGGAGCGGAGTATTTTCTTTGGAAGCGGCGAAATGGTGTTCCAATTCCGTGAAGCTAGAGAGAAATTTTGATTTTATGAAAATGCCCGCATTTAGAGAAGCTGCTTTCAACAATTTTTTGCAAAAAGCCGCCCCTCCTTTTTCAGGGAAAAATATTGAGATACTTTGCAGTGATAAAAGCGAAAAGGCAATAAAAACCATAAAACACAATGCAAAAGATTATCTAAATGCTATTTCAATAAGCAAAATGGACTTTTTTTCCCTTGCACCTGCCCAAAACGCTCTTTTGGTTATAAATCCGCCTTATGGCAAGAGAATGGCAAAGGAAAAGAACCTTTGCAAAGAGATAGCTAAAAAGATTGAGAAGGATTTTAGCAAGTGCGGTGCAGTGGTTTTGTGCCCTACTTGGGAGAATATGGGGGAAAATTATTTGCAGTTGCAAACGTATAATGGGGGGTTGAAAATTCACTTAAAATCATACAACGTGTTGTAATCGTTTAGCAAAACTTCGTCATCAACTGGTTTGGGAGGTGGGGGAGGTGCATTTTTTTGTCTTTCGCTTTCAAGATAGTAGTTTTCGCTTTGCTCTTTTACGGAAATTTCAAAGGTTTCAACTTTAATGCGCAAACGTTCTAAATCATTTGCATCTATTGCAAGTTGTCCTCTTAACTTTTCCGATGCAGACTTGCCCCAAGGAGTTCTAAAATGTTCCTTGCTAAGCTTTGTGAAAATTTCTTTTGCGCTGTCTAGGTTGCCTATTTCATCTGCTAAAATACGTGCTTTTACATACATAGCCTGCAATGCAAATTGCGTTTCGGGAAAGTTTATTGTAACAGAATCATAAAGAGCAATTGCGGTTTTATATGCAATATCAGTTTCTTCAATTTTTTCTTGTGGAATTTTTTTAGCGTTTAACAAGGTTTCTTCTGCTTTTAAAAATGCTTCGTGTGCTAAATCATATCTTGTTTTTGCGCTCACCTGCAAACCCATATTTGCTTGTGCCTGTTTTGCATAGTCTGTTTGAGGATAATTTTCAACTATGGCCCTGTAAAGCGGGTAGGCATTTGCGGTATCTTGTTTGAATTCATCGTAAATAAAGGCTCTTGTGTATGCGGCTCTGGCTTTTAACGCCGAGTCTGTTAAAGCTGAATCCATTTTTGCAAGCAATACCAATGCACTATCGGTTTCCGAGAGTTTAAACAAAAAAAGTTCTGCAATTTGAAATTCCTGTGGAAAAAAAGGTTTTTCTTGCTTTTGATGTTCCACTACAGTGTCTTTCAAAGCTAATAATTGTAACAAGGCAACTTTGCGGCTGTAACTATCTCTTCCCCATTGGCTAGAAGACTTGCTTTGATAGCTTGAGTCGTAATGCAAAATTGCGTTTGGATAATTTTTGTTTTTTTGTCTAAAATCGCCAATGCCAAAAAACGCTCTTGATGCTGTTTCACTTCTGCGTTTGATATGGGCTACATCTTTCAAAATTCCAATTCCTTTTTCATCATTTATGCTTAAAAGAATTTCGCCTTGCCTTATTAGGCTTAGAACTCTTTTATCTTTGAATGCGGCAGAATCTGCCAAATTTTTATATTCACTTGCCGCCTCTTTTGCATTTGCTTCGCCGAGCATTAGCAAGCATTCAATTGCAGTGCTTTGAGCTTTGTATCTCTCCAAATCTGGCAAAATAAAGAGTTCTTTGTTTAAATAATGCTCTCTGGCTTTTGAATAGTTTTTTTGTTCATAATATAAATCTGCAAGCCGAATCCTCGCCTTTGCCCTTGTCCAAGGAGTTCCAAAATTCGTGACAAGCACTGCTTCTAAAGAGGCAATGGCATCTCCTGACAAACCGTCTTTTTCTTGTAAAATAGACATCAGTTCCAAAGCTGGCAAATGATAAGGATGTTGTTCACCTTTTTCTAAAACGCGTTCTGCAGAAAATTTTGCCAAAGCATATTCTGTATTTTTGTAAAGGCAATAAGCCTTTTCGTATTCGGCTTTTGGCATGGAATCGTATTGCGGAAAATATCTTTCAAGTTCATCGTACTTTTCAATAGCTTTTTTCCATTCGTTTTTGTGGCGAAAAGCCTCTGCCATCATAAATACTGCTTTTGGAACTTGTTTTTCGTTTTTTGGAAATCTTTCCACAGTGCGAGAGCCTTTTTCAATAATTCTGTCGTAGAGCCTTTTTTCTTCGCCTGCTCCCAAAATAGAATCTCCTGGGAGCGAATCTAGCCTTGCCTGCCTTAATACTCCAGCTTCGTCATAAGCCTGTTCCATATTCCACGCATGGTTGAAATATGCGCAACAGGTGCAGCCAGTTGTCTGAACCAGAATTACCAGAGCAATAAAAAGAATGCCCATACGTAAAATCTTAACCATTCACTCTCTCCAACTTGGCACCTAAGGCGGAGAGTTTGCCTTCAAAGTTTTCGTAGCCTCGGTCTAGGTGGTAAATGCGGCTTATCTCTGTTTGTTTTTTTGCCACCAAGCCTGCTAAAACAAGGGCAGCGCTTGCTCTCAAGTCACTTGCCATCACTGGTGCTCCTGTTAGCTCACCACCTCCGTTTATTAGGGCGGTATCTTCTTTAAGGGAAATATCTGCGCCAAGCCTGTTCAGTTCAGAAACGTGCTTGAATCTGTCGTTGTAAATGGTATCACGCACAGAGGAGGTGCCTTTTACCGTTGCGAGGAGTGCCATTAACTGTGCCTGCATATCGGTTGGGAATCCGGGGTAGGGCATTGTCACAATATGGGCGGGCAAAAGCTCACATCCTTCTGCATCCAGTTCAACCCAATTGCTTCCTTGCGTTATTTTGCAGCCTATTCTTTCAAAAACTTCTAAAAGAGCACCTTGGTGGGTTGGAACCATATTTGTTGTTTTTACTTTTCCCCTTGTTATTGCTGCTGCTGCCAAAAAAGTGCCAGCTTCTATTCTGTCTGCTATGGTTGGCCCATTGCCGGGGTTTAGGTTTTCAACTCCTTCTATAATGAGGGTTCTTGTTCCTATCCCATTTATTTTTGCTCCCATTCCAGTTAAGTATTCCGCAAGAGCAGTTATTTCTGGTTCTATGGACGAATTTTGCAAAACGGAAGTTCCCTCTGCAAGGGTTGCCGCCATGAGAATATTTGCGGTTGCTCCAACAGAACTTATGGGGAACGAAAAAGTGTTTCCTTTAAGCCTGCCGCTGCTGAGTGCTTCTACATATCCGTGAGTTACATTTATTTTTGCGCCGAGTGCTTCCAAGCCCTTCAAATGCAAATCCACAGGGCGCGGGCCCCAAGCGCAACCTCCGGGCAAAGATACTCTGCATTTTCCAAATTTGGCAACCAAAGGCCCAAGCACATAAAAACTTGCCCTCATAGTTTTAACAAGTTCATAGGGAGCTTCCAAATGATTTATATCGCTTGAATCTATGCTAAGGCAATCCTTGTCTTCTTTTATGCGGCAACCAATTACCCGCAAAACATCAGACATTGCATTTGTGTCTTTTAAGTTTGGAACATTGCTTATTTTAGAAATTCCGTTTGCAAGCATTGCCGCTGCCATAACAGGCAACACCGCATTTTTTGAACCAGAAATACAAACCTCACCTTTAAGAGGCCCATTTGGAGATACTAGAAAAGAGTCCATTGTTAGGAATTTAGGAAAATTCTATCGGAACGAAAATATTTGTAGCTACCATTTCAACCTTCATTTTCTGTTAATTTTATTGTCTGTGCAAGATTGTATTGCAGGATTGTATTGCAGATTGCCACATTTGTCGTAAACCTTTTTGTCAGCATAATTGCAGAATTGCGTTTCAAGGTTGTATGTCTGATCGCATTTTATGTAAAGTTTATTATCCGTATGGCAGAATTGTATTTCTGGATTGTATTGCAGATTACCACATTTGTCGTAAACCTTTTTGTCAGTATAATTGCAGAATTGCGTTTCGGGGTTGTATGCCTGATCGCATTTTATGTAAAGTTTATTATCCGTATGGCAGAAGTATGTTTCAGGGTTGTACCACGTTTTGCCACAATTGTTGTAAATCATATTAAGATAACAGAACTGCGTTTCGGGGTTGTATGACAAATCGCATTTGGTGTAAACTTTTTTATCTGTATGGCAGAATTGTGTTTTGGGGTCATAGGTCTGGTCACATTTTGGTTTTGTATCACTTTCCACTTTATTGTGAACCTTATTGGTCGCATCGCAGAATTGTATTTCAGGGTTGTATTGCAGATTGCCACATTTGTCGTAAATCGTATTAAGATAGCAGAACTGCGTTTTTAAGTTGTATGTCTGTTCGCATTTGATGTAAACTTTTTTATCTGTATGGCAGAATTGCGTTTCAGGGTTGTATTGTTCACTGCCGCATCTGTCGTAAATTTTTTTGTCGGCATAGCTGCAGAATTGCGTTTTTGGATTGTATGGTTTATCACATTTTAAGTAAATCTTTTTGTCTGTATGGCAGAAGAATGTTTCTGGGATGTATGTAAAATCGCCACATTTGTCGTAAACCTTTTTATCTGCATAATGGCAGAACTGTGTTGTTGGATTGTATGGTTTGTCGCATTTTAAGTAAGTTTTTTTGTCTGTATAGCAGAAGTATGTTTCAGGGTTGTATGTCTTATCTCCGCATTTGTCGTAAACTTTTTTGTCAGTATAATGGCAAAATTGCGTTTCGGGATTGTATGTTTTATCTGTGCATTTGCTGTAAAGTTTGTCGGCATAACAGAACTGCGTTTCAGAATTGTAGGTATAATTGCCGCATTTGTCTTGAAGTTGATTTGAACGGCATATCTGCGTTTCTGGGTTATATGTTTTATTATCGCATTTGTTGTAAACTTTATTGTCCGTATGGCAAAATTGCGTTTCTGGGTTATATTGCGTATCACCGCATTTGTCGTAAATCTTTTTGTCAGTATAATTGCAGAATTGCGTTTCTGGATTGTATGTCTTATCATCGCATTTATTGTAAATCTTGTTTGCATTGCAGACCTGCGATTGAGAGAAATATATTTTCTCTCCGCAACAAGCTTGCATTTCGGGATTATAGGGCAAGTTGCCACAAGTGTATAGGGTACCATCTGTAAAGCGGCAGTAATGTGTTGCGGGGTTATATATTTTACCGCCGCATTTGAAGTAAATTTTATTATCCGTACAGACCTGCATTTCAGGGTTATATGGTCTATTGTCGCAGGTATATGTTGTACCATCTGTAGTACGGCAGTAATGTGTTGCTGGATTATATATTTTATTGCCACATTTTGGATAAAGTTTATTGTCCGTATGGCAAAGTTGTATTTCGGGGTTATAAATATTGTTGCTGCATTTGTTGTAAATTTTGTCGGTATAGCAAAACTGTGTTTCTGGGTTATAGGGCAGATTTCCACATTTGCTCTGAATGCAACGAATACTGAACAAGTATGGCATACAACGGGGTTCTCCATATGGCACACAGTGTTCTTCTTTGTAATTGCTGCCCCCAATATAGGTAAGCCCATCTATGTCACTGCTAAAATGTTGTGTACTTTCCGTAGCACACCACCATACGCTATGGGTACCGGCACTGGAAAAACCTAAGGGGGCTACAGTAGGAGGAATCATATAGAAAAGACCTTTCCAACCGCCATAGCCGCCGGGTAGAGCAGCAAAACCATAAGTATCATCGCCGTTGCCGTTTTCCCAACCGCCTTTTGCCTTCAAATGTTTTCCATCCCGGTAATCAGTACTCATTAAGGTACTCCATTCCTCATCTGTTGGCAAATGCCATTCGTTTGGGCAGGCTTTTTTAGCTGTTTCCCAATCATAAAGTCGTCCGTATTTCCGGCAATTTTCTTCTTTGTTCTCATAGCATACAGATTTACCTATTTTTATATTTAGATTCTCAGCCATCCAAATTTGGCTACCTATTTTCACAGTTTTGTATGTATTCCTATCTCTTGTATCAATAAAAGACCCCTTTTGTTGCGCAAAAACCATTATGCTAGACAACGCTAGCAAAAATATTACTTTCATATGTTTCTCCAAACTTAAATAATGAACTATGGCGTTAAATATAGTAAATGCAAATGATGTCGGTGCATGATCCTTATTTTGTGGCGTTTACTATATTTATGCCTATGTTTTTAAGAGAATTAAATATAAGATATAGAATGATGCGGTCAAAAATAATCGTTTTTTTGCTGCTGTTCTTGCTGCTTGCCGTGCCAAGCCAAGCGCAAATGAAACTTGCGGTGCTTGAACCAGGAGGCAAAGGGCTTTCCAATGACGAGCAGTGGATGCTTTCGCTGGTGCAAAGCTCCATAGCGGCGGATTTCAACAAGTATTCACACATAACAATTATAGATAGGCAAAACCTTGAAGCAATCATGGCGGAGTGGAAACATTCGCTGTCTGGCATAACTTCGGATGAAGATGCAATCAAGATAGGCAACCTTACAAACTCCAGTCATATACTCACAGGTAAAATAACCAAAACGCCTAAAACCTTTATGCTTGAACTTGCGATAACTGATGTGGAAACGGGCAAGAGGAAGGCTTCGTATTCACCAAAAGGAATTACTCCAAGCCAAGTGGAAGACCTTTCCGCTCTCAAAGAGGCTTCCGCAGACTTGCTAAAGCAATTGGGCGTGAACCTTACGGAAAGCCAACTCGCGGAATTGAGGGGTCCAGTTGCTACTGCGCAGGTACAGGCACAGACCGCACTCGCTCACGGCGTGGTTGCGGAGAGGCAGGGAACAAATGTTGCTGCACTCAGCTACTATTACCAAGCTACTGCCTTTGACCCCACTCTGCTTGAAGCCGTGAAGCGTTCATCGGTGATGTCCGCAAATATTTCTGGTACAAATCTTGGCGATAATATCCGCAATGATATTGTTTGGCGGAAGAAGTGGGTGGAGCAGTTGAAGGAAACCGAAGAAACTTTTTATAAGATAATAAACTCTGCTCCTCCGCCATACACGTTGTATTATTCCACAGTCATTGAAACCAAAAACATCAACTATCAAAAGGAAACCGCTGATCTAAACATCTCCTTGAACCTGCTTGCAAATACGGAATGGTTCAACGCTATGCGGCGGGCACTTAAAGCTGCTCAGGCGGTATTTGATGGATTGAACGCAACGAATAGGAAAAAAGACTGGGGGCTGGACAAATGGCCAAAGCAGGGAGTGAGTGGGACAAATCCATTTGCTGCAGAAGAGAGGTCTGGTGGTGGTTACGCGCGTTATTATGATTATAGTAGGAAGCAGTATGATATTCCTGTAGAATTTGAGTTGGTGAACCAGAAGGGGAGAGTGATAGGCAGGCAGACAGTCAGGTTAAATCCATATTTCATAATTGGCGAAAATTTCATTATTGATTTAAAAAATGAGTCTAGTATTTTAACCTTCAACGAAGTTAAGGCTAATGACATTAGCGACAACCTGACCATTCGATTAGCTTCTGTGAACGGTGCACCGCCCAAAACCGCAAGATTTCCAATCACCGCTGTATCAACCAAAGAATTTCTAGAATATTCAAGGCGGACAGCCTTCACTGATTCCAGAGATGGCAGAAAATACAAAGCCGTTGAAATCGGTGCTCAAACCTGGATGGCGGAGAACCTAAATTTTAATACGGAAGGCAGTAGGTGCTATGACGATAAGGAGGAAAATTGCCAAAAATACGGCAAGCTTTACGACTGGAATACCGCTATGAAAATTTGCCCGAAAGGCTGGCATTTGCCAAGCAACGAGGAGTGGAAAACACTCATAATATTTGTTGGAAGCTCTGAAGGAACTAAGTTAAAGTTTACAAATGGTTGGGATAGCTATGAAGGAAAATCTGGCAATGGCACAGATATGTACGGCTTTTCCGCCCTACCAGGAGGCTACGGCTACAGCAGTCGGGATTCAGATGACGACCAAAATTTCTTGAATCTCGGTAGTCTTGGCTTCTGGTGGAGTTCCAGCGAGAAAAGTAATAATCTTGCCTGCTACTGGGAAATGTACTATAGTAAAGAAAGAGCATACGACTCTTATTATGGTGCATATAAGGAGGATGAATTGCGAAGTGTTCGTTGTGTGAAGGATTAAGGCTGAATATTTCTATATTTAATCGTATGCAAACACAAATGCTCAACTCGTCTGCTTTTTTGCCAGAAATGGAACGAAAAAGCATAACTTTAACTATTCCAAATAAGAAATATAAATTTTTTTTGGAATTGCTGAAAAACTTTAGTTTTATTCAAATAAAAGATATATCCGATGGTGATTCCAAAGAACAGGTACTTGCAAATTTAAAACAAAGTTTTAAAGATATGCAGGCTATAAAAAAAAATAAACTAAAAACATTCCCTGTAGAGGATTTGTTTAATGCCTAGCAAAGTTAGGATTACAGAGCATTTTAAGAGAGAATTTAAACGACTATCAAAGAAGTATATATCTTTGTCCAGCGATATGCGAGAATTAGTAAAATCTTTGAAAGAAAATCCTATAATAGGAACTCCGCTTGGAAACGATGTGTATAA
>Ga0182472_107392_pt1 | contig 10926 bp, 9 predicted proteins | sample TergutNc150P3_FD_120804 | JGI IMG/M metagenome (GOLD analysis project Ga0182472, IMG submission 120804)
TGGGGGGGGGGGGGGGGGGGGGGGGGGGGGGGGGGGGGGTGGGGGGGGGGGGGGGGGGGGGGGGGGGGGGGGGGGGGGGGTGGGGGGGGGGGTGTGGTGGGGGGGTGGGGGGGGGGGTGGGGGGGGGGGGGGGGGGGGGGGGGGGGGGGTCAAAGTGTTAAAAGCAAGATGCTTAGTTGAGAGTTGAGAATGGAGAGTATTTTCCATTACCAGCTTCGGCTGTTCACCAGCAGATAAGAAATATAAGGCTGTTTCTACTCTCAATTCTCAACTCTCCATTCTCAATTAGCCAATAAGTTTGCCATTACCTTGCTGTGGAAGCTCTGTAAATTCATTCGCTGTTGCTGCGTGTGCAAAAATCATACTAAAAGCAAATATAGAAAAAATCTCGTGCCCGTAAAGGCATAAGTAGAGATTTTTTAGCCAAAAAAGCTGGCTAAATTGTGAAAAATTCCCTAAATAAGCCTATGGCTATGAGGCAAAGCGTAAATTATGTATGTAATTCCCATAATTTTCTACTTTACCATCAAACATCAAGGAGGAAAAAATGAAAAGCAAATGCTATCGTTTATCGCAAATTTGCATTGCCGCTTTAGGGGCTGTTCTTTTTGCATGTTCAGCCGGCAGTGCTACCCCAAGTTCTTCAAGCACTACTCAGGCAAAAGAGATTGAAGTTAGGCAAGTTCCGCAAGCTACAAAAGCTGTGACTCCGCAGTTGGAGGCATTTCGCTACGAGCTGGCAGACCTAGCAGACAATCTAATTCCAGCGGTTGTCAGCATTCAAACTGAGACTACCGTTAAGGTTCAAAACTTTGGCGGCTTCTTTGGCGATGATTTTTTTGACCAATTTTTCAACTTTGGCGCACCTAGGCAGCAAAGACCAAAGGAAAGCGAAAGAAAGCAACAAGGGCAAGGTTCTGGCGTTATAATCAGTTCTTCTGGGCAAATTCTAACCAACAACCACGTGATTGAAGGCGCTGACCAGATAAATGTTGTGCTTTCCGATAAAAGAGAATTCAAAGCAAAAATAGTAGGCACAGACAAGCAAACGGATATTGCCGTTCTTCAAATTGAAGGCGAAATAAAAGATTTACCCGTTGCAAGCCTCGGAAATTCCGATGCCCTGCGAGTTGGCGAATGGGTGATTGCCATTGGAAATCCCTTTGGGCTTTCGCAAACGGTTACAAAGGGAATTGTGTCTGCAAAAGGCGTTCACAACCGAGGCATAACCAGCTATGAGAATTTTATACAAACCGATGCCGCTATAAACCCCGGAAACTCAGGCGGCGGCTTGTTCAATTTGTCTGGAGAGCTTATTGGCATTAACACTGCGATTTTGAGCAGGAGCGGTGGCTTTCAAGGGATAGGGTTTGCAATTCCGGTGAACTTGGCAAAAAGCATAATGGGCGATTTGCTCTCAGCCGGGAAAGTTAGCCGCGGGTGGCTTGGGGTTAGCATTCAGGACGTAAGCTCAAATATCGCAAGAGCTTTGAACTTAAAGCCAGCGAAAGGCGCGCTTATCAGCGAGGTTTTTGAAAATTCCCCTGCGGATAAAGGCGGGCTGAGAATTGGCGATGTGGTTCTTTCCATAAACGGAAAAGCCGTGGAAGACGCAAACGATTTGAGGAACACCGTTGCGATGCTTCGCCCCGGAGAAAATGCCGATTTTGAAATTTTGAGAGACGGGAAAAATTTGAAACTGAAAATAAATATAGCCCTGAGAGATGAAAATAATCTTGCAGGAGCTGTGCCTAGCTCAAAAGACAATGATAAAAAAGCTGAGAGCGGCAAAAACGATTGGGGTATCAAAGCGGCAGAGCTTACAAAAGCCCAAAAGAAAGAAGCTGGGCTTTCTGAGTCTTCCGCTGGCGTCTTGGTTGTTTCCGTTGAAGAAAAATCTCCGGCAGCAAAAGCAGGCATAAAAAGCGGTGATATAATTCTGGTTGCAAACCATAGGGGAATAGCAAGCGTTAAAGATTTTAATTCTATTTTTAGCGAAAACTCAAAAACAATGCTGTTATTGATAAGGCGCGATGGCGGCCAGTCCTACATAGTTTTGGAAAAATAAGGGATAGGGGCAAAATGCGTCCGGTATCTCCAGAAAACGAATCGGCGGAAGAAGCGGCAACGGAACAGAGCCTGCGCCCGCTTTCGCTTGCGGATTTCACCGGGCAGAATACATTGAAGGAAGGCCTTTCTATAGCGGTAGAGGCGGCAAAAAAAAGAAAAGATGCCCTTGACCACTGCCTTTTTTCCGGGCCACCCGGCTTGGGAAAAACAACGCTTGCTGGAATAATAGCCAAGGAAATGGGGGTTCAAATTCACATCACCAGCGGCCCTGTTTTGGAAAAGCCAAGCGATTTAGCCGGGCTTCTCACAAATTTGCAGCAAGGCGATATTTTATTTATAGACGAAATTCATCGCTTGGGTCGTGTTGTTGAAGAATACCTCTACCCTGCTATGGAAGATTTTAGGCTGGACATAATGCTGGATTCTGGCCCTGGAGCTAGAAGCGTTAACTTGCCGCTGCGCCCCTTTACCCTTGTGGGCGCAACCACTAGGAGCGGGCTTTTGACAAGCCCTTTGAGAGACCGCTTTGGGCTATTGTTCCGCTTGGAGCTATATTCTCCGCAAGAACTTTTAACCATCATAAATAGGTCTGCAAAAATTCTTCAAATTGAGATTGAAAGCGATGCCGCAGTCCTTTTAGGCTCTCGCTGCCGTGGAACGCCTCGTGTTGCAAACAGGGTTTTGCGGAGGTGCAGAGACGTTGCTCAAGTTCGCGGCGGCGGCAAAATCACCGCCCAAATAGCGGAAAAAACCCTGCAAATGCTCACTATAGATTCAGACGGGCTGGACTCAATGGATAGGCGAATTTTGGAATGCATAATAGACAACCACAACGGAGGCCCAGTTGGATTGAGCACAATTGGGGCAACGCTTGGCGAAGAACCGGACACAATAGAGGAAGTTTATGAGCCTTATCTTATACAAAAGGGTTTTTTGGCACGCACTCCAAGGGGCAGGACTGTAACCTTGAACGGCTATAAAAAATGCAACCGCATTCCGCCTGCTAAAATGGAATCGCAACCAGAATTATTTACTATATTACCTTCATGAAAAAAATACTCTTCTTATCCTTGCTGTTTCTTGCGCTAGTTTCTTGCGCTAAACCTGCTCCCCAAAGCTCTGAGGCACTGGCTGCCGAGATTGCTGAAGTCAAAAGCGTGCTAAAATTCGTTGTTGAAAGAGGAATGGGAGCTTCTTACGACCAAATTAAAACGCAAATTGAAAATGCCAACAAAGTTTGGGATTTAAAAATTGATGAAAGCCCTTCCATAGGCAACCCAAAGGCAAAAATAGTGATTGTTGAATTTAGCGAATTTCAGTGCCCTTACTGTGCAAGGATTACCCCTTACCTAGACTCTTTGACCCACGCCAATCAAGACAAGATTCGCCTTGTGTATAAAAACTTCCCACTCAGCTTCCACGCAAATGCGCCAGCGGCGGCGGCGGCGGCAATGGCGGCTCAAAAGCAGGGCAAATTCTGGGAATATCGCTGGGCACTTGCTCCGCACTACCAAAGCTTGATTGACTCTACATTCATAGCTATTGCCGAGCAGGTTGGCTTGAATATTGAGCAATTCAAAAAAGATATGGTTTTGGATGCGGAAAAGCAAGCCATAATAGACCGTGATATGAAGCTCGGAGCAGAAGTTGGAGTTCAGGGAACGCCAAACTTCTACGTTAACGGAAAAAGACAAGACCGGTTTAGCCCTGCTCTAATAGATTCGCTTATGAAGGAACTTTATAATTAAATGAATTACGAAGATGCCGGCGTGTCGCTCAAAAGAGCGGACGCAGCTATGGTTGGTGTCAAAAAATCGGTTCGCACAACTTTCAATGCGGGAGTGCTCGGCGATATAGGCAATTTTGGCGGACTTTTCACGCTTGAGCATTTGGGCTTAAAGCAGCCCGTTCTTGTATCTTCGGTTGATGGGGTTGGCACAAAATTAAAAGTGCATTTTGGGCTTAAAAGCCATAACCTGCCAGGGCAGGATATTGTGAATCACTGCTGCAATGATATTTTGGTTCAGGGTGCGCGTCCTCTTTTCTTTTTGGATTATTTGGCAACGGGACGTTTGAAAAGCGGAGTTTTGGAAGCTGTTGTTGAGGGTATGGCAAAAGCTTGCCGAGAAAACGACTGTGTTTTAATAGGCGGCGAAACTGCTGAGATGCCGGGTATGTATCACGAGGGTGAATACGATATTTCTGGAACAATAGTAGGCGTTGTTGAGCGAGACGAAATTATAGATGGCAAAAAAATAACGCCAGAAACTGTTGTTCTGGGAATGCCTTCAACAGGCTTGCACACAAATGGCTACTCGCTTGCTCGCAAAGCATTGCTGGACGTAGGTGGTTATAAGCTGGATTCAAAAGTAAACGGAATAAACGGCACTATAGGTGAGGCCTTGGCTGTTCCTCATCGCAGCTATTACCGTTCTTTAATAGATTTAGTTCATGCAAAAAAATTGCAGGGCTTGGTGCATATAACTGGTTCTGGTTTTCAAGGCAACATTCCGCGTATTCTGCCAAAAGGCGTTTCCGTTCAGATAAACCGTAGCACGTGGAAAGTGCCGGAAATTTTCAATTTGATTCAAAAATGCGGAAAAGTTGAGCTGGATGAAATGTATAGCACGTTCAATATGGGGATAGGGATGCTAATATTTGTTGCTCCAAACGATGTCGCTGAAGTTCGCGGGCATTTGGAAGCCAAAGGCGAGGTTGTTATTGAATGTGGAAAGGTCGTTGAGGGGAATAATACGGTTATTTTTGGCGATTAAGTTCCATTATAACCGCCGCCTCTCCATTTGCATAGTATTTTTTTCTCTCCGCGATTTTTTCAAATCCCATTTTTTTATAAAGGGAAATTGCCGCGATGTTGCTCTCCCTAACTTCCAAAAAAAAATTCTCAATTCCCTGCTTGGCAAGCTCATCGCAACAATATTCCATCAGCATCTTTGCCAAGCCCTTGCCTCGCTCGGCAGCTTCCACCGCTATGGACAAAAGCTCGCATTCGCCGGCTGCTACCTGCCATATAGCAAAGGCTTTTTTCTCCAAAACCCAAGAAGTGGAATTTGGCTTCCACAACGGCAAATTCGCCGTGCTCTGAATAGCGGCAATCCATTCTGAATCCTGTTCTGTGGCGAGTTGCATTTTCATTTAGAAATTACTATTTTCTTAACTATGAAAACCACCATTGAAATAATAAAGATGTCGCTAGGTGACCCTGTTACCATAGCCGTGCTTTTAATACTCGCTTTTTTTTCACTAATCGCGTGGGGAATAATTCTGACAAAATATTTTTCCTTAAAAAGTATGCAGAACGCAAATTTCAAATTTTATAAAACATTTGAACGCATAAAAAACTTTGTGGATGTTGAGGCTTTCTCCGTAAAAGCCGTGGAATGCCCGCTGAGAGCAATAACGGACGCTGCGCTTGAAGAAGCTAAAAACCTAAGCCCCTTTGTGAGCGTTGATACTATGGTCCCACGCTCGGAAATGCTAGAAGATACTATGCAGCGCGAAGTTGAAGCGTGCAAAATGCAAGAGGATTCCAAACTCACTTTTCTCGCTATGGCTTCCAACGCCTCGCCATTCTTTGGGCTTTTTGGAACGGTATGGGGCATAATGCAGTCCTTCTATGAAATAGGTTCGCACGGCTCTGCGGATTTGAGCGTTGTTGCGCCCGGCATAGCAGTGGCTCTGGTAACCACCGTTGCAGGCTTGATTACGGCAATTCCATCATCCATCGCTTTTAACTATTTTGTTTCTCGCAACAACCGCCAAGAGGTTTTTTATTATAACTTTGCCTCTCATCTGCTGAGTTTATTCAAACGAGGAGATTTGCAAGCTATAGAAAAAATCCAAGCACTTAGAGAAGGGCAAAAATGAAACGAAGCCGCAGCAAATCTCTGAACCAAGAGATGAACCTAACCAATATGATAGATGTTGTGTTTGCCATTCTCATTGTGTTCCTAATTTCCGCACCGCTTATGAGCCAAGGGATAAAAGTGGATTTGCCAAACGCCGAAGCCCCTACTTTGGAGCAGAAAAAAATGCTCAAGGTTACTATAACAAGAGACGAAAAGATTTTTGTGTCTGATATGGAAGTGCATCTAAACGATTTCAATGAAATTTTCAAATCCCTTTGGCAAAATGATATGCCGGTTGTGATAAATGCCGATGAATCCGTGAATTATGGGATTGTTATGAAAGTTGTATCTTTAGCGCAGGTAGCTGGCGTTAAGCAGCTCGGTTTTTTAACTTTGGATAGGGATAAGAAAAAATGAGCGGAGTTTATTCTTTTCGCGGCAAAAAACCAGTTATCGGTGAACGGGTATTTATAGCGCCGGGCGCAAGCGTTATAGGAGAGGTGGAGCTTGCAGATGATGTCTCCATTTTTCACAATGCGGTTTTGCGCGGAGATATAAATAGCATAAAAATTGGCAAGGGAACAAATATACAAGACAATTCAACCGTGCATTTATCTAGCAATAAAGGCGTGGTTATAGGCGAAGGAGTCACCGTTGGGCACAATGCAATTGTACACGCCTGCGACATAGAGGATTATTGCATAATAGGTATGGGTTCTTGCGTTATGGACAACGCAAAAGTTGGGCATCACAGCATTGTGGGTGCAGGGACGCTAATAACAAGCGGCAAGGAATTTCCGCCGTATTCCCTAATAACCGGAAGCCCCGCGCGAAGGCTTCGCGATTTGACAAAAGAAGAGATAGAGCATTGCGAAACAAGTTCAAAACACTATGTTGAAGTTAAAGATGAATTTTTGCGTTAAGCATATTTTTCTGTTTCTTTTGTTCCCATTGAGCATTTTTGCCCTTGAAATACAGCTTGATGCTTCTGATGCCTTCGTTTTTACAGACCAAGTTGCAAGCCTGAATTCTGAGCCGTGCCAAAACGACATTCTTTTTGCGCCGGAAAATTCATCTTTTTACGGCAAAGCAGACACTTATGGAATCCCATTTAGAATTTACACAATAGCTCTGCCAAACTCCAATTTGCCAAGCGTTAACTTGGAAAATATCAAAAGCGAAAAAATAAACGGCAAGCCGTGCGGTGCAGAGCAAAACCCCACTTCTTTAAAAGTTGGCAAACCCTATCTAAAAGACAATTTATGGAGAGTTAAAATAGAAGTCCCTCTCCTTTATTCCAATGGCAATTTATGGAATTTGCGGAGGCAATTCAGAGTTAGGGTAAATTTCAACGGGAGCGCGAACAATTATTCCATTGGCAAAAGAGCACTCTCTCAAGTTGAGAATAAAAAAGCTGCTGCGAGATTCGGAACGGAGGCAATGCAAGCAGGCAGCCGCACAGCATTGAAGAGGTCGGTGGCAGGCATAGATTGGTTGCTGAGAATGGAAATAGGAACCACGGATTTGTCTGCTATGGCAGATGGAATGTATGCAATTTCTTTTGACGAATTAAGAGCGAAGGTGGGGAGTGATATAGATGGAATTAGAATTCCTAATTTAAGGCTTTTCGGAGCATCTCCCGATACCTTATCAGAAATAATAAGTGCGGAGGAAGTTTTTCCAAATAAGGTGGAAATTCCGATTTTGGTGAAAGATAAAAATGGAAACAATATATTTGATAATGGAGATTCAATAATATTTTTCGGTTATGGCACATCGCTTTGGAAAAAAAGCAGATCTTCAAGCGGAATGGATTATTATTTTTCTCATTCACCGTATAGTTATTATCAATACTTTTATCTAGGTGCGGATGGAACAACGGGAAAAAGGTTGGAAAGTTCCATAAAAAACATAAGCGGCGCAAGAGACATAACTTGGAAAAAGTATGTACGCTCGGAGAAAAATTTGCTTTTGCGAGATGCTTATTTCGGAGAAAATTCGGTAAACGAACATACAGGCAAAGAATGGTTTTGGAAATGGGGCAAAGCTAACGTAGAGCCATCCGAGTTCCAAGAATCCGTGAGAAATTTGACTAATATACAAGGGAATTCCGTTCTTATTGGAGTGACATTTCTTCCAAGACGCTCGACTAGCTTAAATCCGCAATTTTCTTCACGCCCTTGGAAAGAAAAAATACGAGGCATAGATTTTAGATTTTCCTTTCAAGGGCAGCCGTTGCAAAGCATAGACACCATAGAAAGCGGGACATTTATTTTTAGAGGTACGGGAGCGCTTTTAAAAGATAATCTCTATAAAGTAGAAATTTTAAGCCAAAACGATAGATTTAGCGGATTATCCGTTGCCTACAATTACGAAGTGGCACAGCAGAGTACGGGCGATGAATGGCTGTTTCCAGGAACAGAAAGCGGTGCGGTGAAAATTCCCGTTTCTGCTGGTATGGAGCTTATAAAAACGGAGGACTTTATTCCGGTGGAAATTATAGAAGGTACTGACGGCTATGCAAATGATATAATATCAAGTAATAGGGACACAAAATATTTTTTGCATAGAAAAAACAGCTATAAAAAACCTGCCGTTATTGAAGCAATCCCCAGCAGAATAAGCTCTATTTCAGAGCCACAGGAAATTCCTGCCCAAACCGAGTACCTGATTTTGACTTCTGAAATTTTGCAAAGCACTGCGCTTAAGTTAAAGCAATTCAGAGAGAGCGGAGATGCTCCGATAAGATTAAACACGGCGATTGTGCTTGTAGAAGACATTTATATGACTCGCGGAGCACAGAAAAATTCACCTGTAGCTATTAGGGATTATATAAGATATGCGAAAAAACTTTGTCCGGATTTAAAATATGTTCTACTAGCAGGGAGTGGAAATTACGATTACAGAAAAATCAGGGTTAATTCAAGAGTTAATTTAATTCCGCCTTATGAGGCAGAGGATACTTCTAGCGATGATTTTTTTGTAATTTTGGAACCTGGGGAGAAGGTGAGGTTTGGAGAATATAATTTGGATTTAGCAATCGGTCGCCTTCCCGTTTCTAATGAAACTGAGTTTGAAAATTATGTTCAAAAGATAATTGATTATGAAAAAAAAATCGTTATGAATAACGGAATTTGGCGAAACACGGTTATATTTAACGCCGATGACCAACTGCAAGGAACTATAGAAGATAACATTAAGCATACTAAACACATGGAACAAATAGCCCTCAGTGTGGATACACTTGCAAAAAAACAGGGTTTTGCCATAGACCAGAGAAAAATTTCGTTACTCCAATACGAAAAAGACGGCAACGATAAAAAACCGGATGCTACCAGAGAATTGCTGCTACGTTTAAACCAAGGCGCTCTTTTCACTTTCTATTACGGGCATGGAAATTTTGTGCAGTGGGCAGATGAAGATTTATTGAACATATCATCTCTGAACTATATAAATAATGCGGGAAGATACACGATTCTAGGTTCTTTCTCGTGTGCGGTAGCTCGCTTTGACGATGCCAACGCCGCCAGCCTTTCCGAAGCATTTGTAACCACAAAATCTAGAGGGGCAATAGCCGCAATAGGTTCTCTTAGAGATAGTTATTCCGACCTCAATGAAAACATTTCAAAAAAGGTCTTGAATAATTCCCTATTCATTTCAAACATCCTTTTAGGCGATGCTTTTTTAAAAGCAAAACAAGGATTTTCTTCCTATAGCCGTGAGAGATATAATAACGAGAAATACGTGCTTTTGGGCGAACCTGTTTTAAGTATGCCAAGGCAGGGCATTGAGCTAGTGTTGAACAATGTCCCAGATACAATTCAGGCTTTGCAAAAATTAAATATTTCTGGCAATGCTTTTGTTGAGACGGGGATGGTTCGTGTGCAGGTTTTAGAAGGGGAAAAATATAGAACGCTTTCGCAAAATTTAGGAAACGGCATTATTCACAGAGACACAATAAAAGTTCCGGGCAATCCTATTTACAGCGAAGAATTGCAGATAAAAAACGGCGCATTCTCAACGGAATTCATCACTCCGCGTAAACTGTCGCTAGGCGACACATCTGCGCAAATAAGGCTCTGGGGCTACAAACCTGGTTCAGCCGAAATAGGGAGAAAGGCGATATATGGCATAAAGCTATATGGAACTTCGCCCGATGCGAGTTTAATCAATGACAACACTCCGCCGAGCATAAGAATTTACCCGTGCCAGCGTTCCGGGATTGCCACTCCTTATGCGGAAAATACGCGAGTGAGTTTGGAAATAGGTTCTTGCTTGGATGTTGTTATAGAAGACGACACTGGCATAGATTATAGGGAGGAAGCGGACGAAGGAATTTCCTTTGAGGTTAGCCCTGTTGAAAACCGCTGGCATCCTTGGCCATTTTTGGAGCAAACCGGAAAGAAAGCTATTGTTAGAATGAATTTTGGGCCGTCTTACGAACCGGGCGAATATGTTTTTAAGGTTCTAGCTCAGGACATTTTAGGCAATGCCGCATTCCGCTCCCTCAGGGTTTCGCTCAGTCAAGAAAACGAAGAAGGCTTATCCGGTGTTTTCAACGCGCCTAATCCAATGAAGAAAAAAGGAACTACTTTTTATTTCAAGGACTTATCCGGCGATAGAAGAATCAGCAGCGTAAGGATAAAAATTTTTGACCAAAACGGCAAACTCGTTAAAACAATAGAGAATGCAATTTCTGGAGTCACCCATTGGGATGGCAGGGATTCAAGAGGCCGTTTGCTCGCAAACGGGCTTTACCACTATGTTGTGCAAAGCACCGTGCAATCAGAAAACGGCAGCCGAAAAACTTTTGAGAAGAAGCAGAAGTTGGTTATTTCTAGGTGAATGAACGGTAATTTTCTAAATTCCTCCCATGACCAAGCCAAATTTGCTTCCTGAGTGGAAAGCTCTTGAAGCCCAAGCACGCATCGCGCAAAAAACAAGTATGTGCGAGTTATTCAAAGCGGACCCCAGCCGAGGGACAAATTAT
>Ga0182472_107396_pt1 | contig 10889 bp, 6 predicted proteins | sample TergutNc150P3_FD_120804 | JGI IMG/M metagenome (GOLD analysis project Ga0182472, IMG submission 120804)
ACGAAAAACTGCACAAAAATCTCATTTATTCCAATACCCACCAAATCTTTATATTTCAGGTATGTTTTATGAGTAGAGCTAACCCCTGCTTTGCTTCTAATTCCATAACTCGTTGCTTCTGCATAAGGAGGGTTTATATAGACGATAAGTTTCTTGCGTTTTTTGGGGTCGTCAATAATTTGTTGCAAGCCTTCGGGAAGTTTGTTAAAATCGTCATTTAAAAAATCAAACTGAAAACAATGCTCTTTCAGCAAATTCGCCCCGTTTTCTATTCTATCGTGCATAACATCCACATCCGCCTTGTCAAGCGTTGATGCCCATATATTGTATTTGTTTGTTAGCCCTGCCAAGAGATTGCCTGTCCCTGCTGCACAGTCCCACACATAGTATTCTTCTTGCCAATTCTCGCCTAGAACTTCCGCTATATATTTCTGTGAAAGCTCAACCCAAATCTGCGGCGTGAAGAAACTGCCTTTACGTTCCCGTACATCTTGCGGAACAAGCAAGTCGCGGCGTTCAATGATAAAGTCCCAGTAATCCTCACGTGGCGGACGCTCGTAGATTGCCCAAAAAGTATTGTGTGCTTTTTGCTTGTCGGTAAATTCTGCCTTTTTGCTGCTAAAAAAACCTGAATCATCTAGTTTTTGGTCCAATTCGTAATAATTTGTTTTAAGGAGAACGAACAATTTTTCTTTCAGGGTTTTATTCTCACGCGAAAGTAAATCTGCTAAATAAAAATCGCCGTCTATAATTCCGATTTTCTTGGCGGCAGCCCAATTAACAGATATCGTTGGCTTCACAGTTTCAAGCCACTTGCTATAAACGCTTATGAAATTGTTCTTGTCTATCCTGATCTTGGAAACATCGTTTTTTCCTATAAGGAAATTTTTGAGGATAAATAGCTTCAAGTTCTTTTCATCGCTGAATTTGAAAAGGTAGGTTCTATGCGGATCTCCGTTGTTTATTATTTTATTTATTTGGGCGTAAATTTGCTTGAACTCGCGACTATTGTGGTTGGATGGGGCTACATTCCAGTTGAAATCGTTTTGGTGAAAAACGTCTTGTATGTCAGAGTATGGAATGAAAGCTATCTTTTCGCAGTCAAAACAGCCCAAAAATTTTGGTGGCAGAATTTTGTTGAATGTTCTGGCTTTCCCTATGGTGAGTACCAATTGAGTGAGCATAACCAGAATATCGCTAGGTGCGGCTTTAGCCTCTGCCCATAGCAAATATTCGTCATTGAAGTTAATGGTATTCGCAGGGCGTTTTAGTTTTACAGCGAAGTCTATATCTTTTATTATGTCTGTACAATCGTATTTTGCAAAAAAATCCATCGACACTTTGTTTTTAAGCCCTTCTTCGCGGATTTTTGGGGAGTATAGCATTTAAGGGAAAATATAGACAAATATAAGTGTAGAAATATTTTAAAATGTTGGTAAGGGCATATTTTCTTAAAACATAACTCCTTATTTTGCAGACACTTACCATTTTCATCTCCAAAAAAAGTTACAAAGTCAGGAAATTTCTAAATTCAAATAACTTCAACTATAGGCAATTTAGCATGAAAACGATTTTTGTAATAGATGACAACCCAGTGAATCTGGCAACAGCAAAACAAGCCTTGAGCGGCAGTTACCGGGTTTTGACAATACCTTCCGCAGAGAGAATGTTTTCATTGTTTTCTAAAATAACACCAGACTTAATTCTGCTAGACATTGAAATGCCAGAAATGGATGGCTTTACCGCACTTGCAAAACTCATGGCAAATGAACATACAACAAAAATTCCTGTTATGTTTTTAACTGCCTCTAGGGATTCCGAAATGGAAGCAAAGGGACTTGCTTTGGGAGCAATGGATTTTATTTCCAAACCATTTTCTGCACCTGTGCTGCTCAACCGCATTGCAAACCATTTGCACATAGGCGAGCTTGTGAAAAAACGAACCGAGCGCATTGAGCAGTTGCAAAACGGCATTGTGTTCACATTTGCCGACATAGTTGAAAGTCGCGACAAAGTTACAGGTGGGCATATAGCTCGCACTTCGCAATACATAAAAATTTTAATGAATGCTATGATGAACAAAGGCGTTTATCTTGAAGAACTCGTTGATTGGGATTTGAATATGGCAATTGCTTCTGCCCGTTTGCACGATGTTGGGAAAATTGCCGTATCGGATTTGATATTGAACAAAAATGGTAAATTAACATCAGAAGAATTCGAAGAAATGAAGCGGCACACTATGGAAGGCGAAAAGATTATTGATCAAATGATAGCTCAAACTGGCGATGCTCTGTTTTTGCGACACGCCAAGCTCTTTGCCGGCTCTCATCACGAAAAATGGAACGGAAAAGGATACCCGCGAAATTTGCAAAAAGAAGATATACCACTTCAAGGGCGCATAATGGCAATTGCAGACGTGTACGATGCGCTTGTGTCTGAAAGACCTTATAAACCCGCTTTTACCTGCGAACAAGCAGAAGAAATTATTCAAAAAGATTCTGGAGTAGCCTTTGACCCGCTCATAGTTGATGTTTTTAATGAAATCAAAGAAGAATTTGCTGCCATAGCAAAAAAAATAAGCGAGGAGGTTTAGATGAAGCGTTTAACTTTATTTTTGTTTGCTTTTTCTTTTGTGGTAGTGTGTGCAACATTCTTTTTTGCAAACAGATTTGTAGACTTTTCTATGCGCACTATGGAAGAAAACATAGAACGACATTCAATTGCTATAGCAAAACATTTGGCAGATATAGTTAGCGTTGATGAACTGGACAAATACCGTCAAGTGGCAGATATGCAAACACCGTCTTATATAAATTTACGTGAAAAACTGCGGAAATTTGCCAATGAATCCGATGTTGTTTATGTTTATTTTATACGTCCCCAAGAAAATGACCTGCAATATATAGTAGACAACGACTTCAACGATATAACACGGGTAGGTTTAGATACTCCACCTATAAGTTACGAAAAACTTCCACTGATTAATGAGGTAAAAGCAAAAGGCAAGGCAATGTATGCCGGTCTTGGCAATTACGAAGAAGACTGGGATGGATTATCTACTGCTTATGCTCCGGTGTATGATAAAAAAGGCAATTTAAAAGCTGTTGTGGGTGTGGATATAGAGGATAAACACATTGTGTACGCTGAAGAAATGGTATTCAAACTCACCACGGTGCAAATTATCACGGTGATAATTGTATTCATAAGCGGTTTGTTCGGTATTATCTGTTTTCGCAACGAGGCACGCATTGCAGAGAAAGCCAAAACAAATGCAATGAACGCCAACGCATCCAAATCTAAATTTTTGGCAACCGTAAGCCATGAAATACGCACGCCCATGAATGCCATAATAGGTTTTTCTGAAATTGAACTTTTGCGAGAAGAAATACCATCAGAAACAAAGGATACATTTCGCAAAATACATAATTCTGGTTATATGCTACTCGGAATAATCAACGATATTCTAGACCTTTCCAAAATTGAAACCGGAAAATTTGAAATTGTCCCCGTTAAATACGATACAGCAAGCTTAATCAACGACACCGTTCAGTTGAACCTTATGCGAGTTGGCAGCAAGCCCATTGAATTTATGCTTAATGTTGCAGAAAACCTGCCTGCAAAATTGTTCGGAGACGAACTTCGCATTAAGCAAGTACTGAACAATTTGATTTCAAATGCCATTAAATACACAAAAGAAGGAAATGTAAAGTTTTCCATTGTTTTTGAACCTCGCGATAAAGAAACCATAAACCTTGTGATAACCGTAAGTGATACGGGGCAGGGTATGACCAAAGAACAAGTGTCGCATTTGTTTGATGAGTATTCCCGCTTTAATATGGAACTCAATCGCACAATAGAAGGCACAGGGCTTGGAATGAGCATTACTCAACGCCTTGTGGAAATGATGGATGGGAAAATTACGGTTGAGAGCGAGCCGGGCAAAGGTTCGGTATTTACCGTGCATATTTCGCAAAAACTAATAGACAGCGAAGAACTTGGCAAAGAACTTGCCGAAAACCTGCAAAATTTCCATTATTCTGGAGAATCGCAACTCAGGGAAATTCAAAAAATACGTGAATATATGCCTTATGGCAGTGTGCTTGTGGTAGACGATGTGGAAACCAATCTCTCTGTGGCAAGGGGCTTGATGGCACCTTATGGATTAAAAATTGAACTCGTTGGGAGCGGTGTGAAAGCTCTCGAAAAAATAAAAGAAGGCAATGTTTACGATATTGTGTTTATGGACCACATGATGCCAGAAATGGATGGCATTGAAACAACCAAAAAAATAAGGGAAGCGGGCTATACAAAACCGATAATTGCATTAACAGCAAATGCAGTGGCTGGGCAGGCGAAAGTGTTTCTTGAAAATGGTTTTGACGATTTTATTTCCAAACCAATTGATATTAGGCAGTTAAGCAAAGTATTGAAAACTTGGATTCGCGATAAAGCACCGCCAGAAGTTGTGGAAGAAGCAAAACGGCAACAGAGCACTGCCAAAGAAATAATTCATCAAACAAAAACAGATTTGCTTGGTATTTTTGCAAAAGATGCCAAAAAAGTTCTGCCTGTTATTGAAGACACTTTAAAAAACATAACAAAGGCAACAGAAGAAGATTTACGCCAATTTACCATAAAAGTTCACGCTATGAAAAGCGCACTAGCAAATATAGACGAACACGAGGCATCAAAACTAGCTGCCGAGTTGGAAAAAGCCGGAAAAGAGCAAAATAAAAATGCAATTGAAACAGAAACTTCAGCGTTCCTTGCCAAGTTAAAAGATATAATAACAAAGATAGACGAGGCGGCAGATACTGGAGCAGATGCAGATGAAAATCCAACCTATTTGCGAGAACAACTGCAAATAATAAGCAACGCCTGTGCAAATTACGATGTGCAAAGTGCCGAAACAGCACTTGAAAATTTGAAGAAAATGCACTGGACAAGCGAAACCAAAGCTCTTTTGGATAAAATATCCGAGCACTTGCTGCTCAGCGACTTTGAAGCTGCTGGTAAAATTTCGTATATTGAAGAAAAGCAGGTTTAGATTATGATTTGGGAAGCCATGAATGAAATTAATACGGAATTGAGGGAGAGCATCCTTTGCATTCCTCCATACCAACATTGCATTACCGAAGAATTTATTGGAAAAATGTATAAGAAAAAAAATAATGAGAAACTGCTGGTCAATAATATAACCAACATTATTATTTCTCCTTGGCAACGTGCATATCAAATGGAATTTCGCTATAAAAAAACAAAAATATTTGAGCCTTTTATACCAGTTATAGAATATGGAGTATTTTCTTCTGTGCTAACAGACTGGGTGTGTGCATATTTAACCCTGTTGCCTGTTGTTGAAGCGAGCCTTAGAAGATGGATGACGGAAGAAAATATGTCTTTGAAGAGCCTGCATAAATTTTATTATACTTTTGGCAAATATTCCAAAAAATATATAGAGGGTCATAATGATGAAAGAGAATATATAACAAAAGAATATATAAGATATTTAAAGCACGGTTTTAGGGTGTTATTTATGAGTTTTGAAGAATGCCACAGAAAAAATTTTAAAGAAATTTTTAACCGGAACTTAGCCCTGCACAAATTAGAAGGCACAATGGATACGCAAGAAACTTTGCGCAACGTTACAAGAGTTCTGTTGCTTATGGATGTGATTTCCGAATTGTATTTGATGCAGGAGTCCGATGATTTGTGGCAAACCTGCATATCGGCAAACCCAGAGCAAGACATTGATTTCCAATTGCGTTGGCATTTATACGAAAAAAAAGCAAGAGCAAGAACCGGTCACAATGATTTTTTAATTGTTCAGAATGCTCTTGTGGGAAAATCTTCTGATAAAAAGAAAAGAGAGTTGATTCGGCGGTTGAAAGAGGAATTTTAGGATTTGTAAACATTAGAATCTAAGTATTACCAAAGCTACGGTTGCAAAAGCAGATGCTAAAGTAGCTACGGCCGTTACAACCTCTGTCCATTTGGTTGGCTCGGGAAGAGGCTTGTAAAATACTTGTATGGTAGAACCGGGATTGGGATCTTCTTTTGCTTTATTTTTCTTTATCTTGTTGCCATTTGCATAAGTTAAAACAATACGTTCATCATCTCCATTTATGGTAAGACCTCCGGCAGCATTCAAATAATCGTCTGCATCCCAACCTTTTCTCCATAGAATATGCCCCGGACTTATCACTTCTCCCACAACATTTACGGTTAGCATTTCAAAGGGAACAAAAATGGAATCATTTGCTTGCAATACTATGTCTTTGTCTTTGCCTTGCAAAACACGATCAAAATCAAAATTTATTCTGTAACTCTCTGATGTATCACGAGTAGCTACAGGTTTTACTCCACTAAACAATGGCTTCTTTTTGATAAAAGCCGAAGTATCTATGAAAAAATTTGCATTATCCATATTATCCATGTTACTTATGTTACCCATGCCCATATTGCCCATGTTATCCATATTGCCCATGTTACTCATATTACCCATGCCCATATTGCCCATATTACGGGATACCGTTGTTACAATGTCTGAACTTTTAGGGACTTTGCGAAACAATTGCCCTCCTTTAGTGAAAGCCGATTCATCAAAAATGGCTAAACGATTCATAAAACTCTTAAATGTTTCACCACGCTTTGCAAGCGAATAAAAACCTGGATTTTTAAAAGCCCCAGTAAGAGCTATAATTTCCTGCTCATAATAAGAAGTATCTCTTTTCACAACAACTCTGTCGCCTGGTTTCAAAATTAAATCTTTATTGCTTTTAACACTCAATTCGTTTTTTACGGGGAGATGGATAATTTCTATTTTGTTGCCTTCAGTAAGCCTTTCAATCATTATTTCACTCTTCATGGCTTCTGGCAAAAAACCACCGCATATAGCTATCAAATTCAAAGCGTCCAAATTCTCTTGCCATTCAAAATCACTTGGTTCTTTTACGGAGCCAGTAACACTAACTGTTCTCCAGTTTTTCAATCTTCTGGAATCCAAAACAACCACATTATCACCAGAGAGCAACTTTAAATTTCTGCTAGAGTTAAAATCGTCTGAAAAATAAGAAAAACTAGAATCTGCATTCATCCTTTCAATTATAGCTCTGTCTTTAAATGCTTCGGGAGAAAGCCCACCAGCTAGGACAACAGCATCTTTAATTGACATACCTTCTACCCACACGTAATAGCCTGGGTAATAAACGGAACCTGTAATTTGAATGGCATTGGTATTTGATTTGGTGCTTGAAAAAACAAAAATGCTATCTCCGTTTTGCATTTGGAATTCTTTTTTGCCGTTTGCAAAATCTTTTGCTGGTCCAGGGTCAATAACCTCTGGAGTTCCAGTTTCGTCAATTCGCCAAAGATTTATGGTATGGTCGGTATTTGGAAGCAAACCTCCAGAAAAGGTAAGCAAATCGCTAAGTGTTTCATTTTTTTTCAATTCGTAAATAGCTGGTCTCCCTATGGTTCCGGTTGCTTTAACGAGTTTTTCTGCTTTTGGAATAAATACCAAATCGCCGTCTCTTAAAAGACCTTCACCGATTTTTTTCCCCTTTAAAAGAAAATCATATAAATCTATTTTTGCAGAATCACCATTTGCCCTGCGAATAATTATGTTTCTAACAGAGCCATAATCATCTGAACCTCCGGCTTTGTAAAGAGCCAAAAATACATTGGAATTACCCGGCAAATCATAACCGCCCGGTCTATTAACAGAACCCATAACAAATACTTTGGTGGGCGAAAGTTTTGTTGGTCGTAAATTTACGGAAATTCTGCCCTGAACAATGCCAGAATATACATTTTGCAGTTTTTTGGTGATCAGTTTTTCGGCTTCGCCAAGATTTAGGTTCGCAACGTTTACCAAACCAGCACCTTCAACAAATACATTTCCCTGATTATTCACATACAGTGCAAACTGCTTTTCCACAGCACCCCAGAGAGAAAGCTCTAGGTTATCACCGTGTTTCAATGGATAGTCTGCAGGAATTAATCCTTGAACTTCATAAAATGCGCTTGGTAAGCTTTGGGAGAAAATTACGTTTTCGTAGCGTGTGAACTTTTTTTTGCTAAATGCGCTTGAATCCTTAAAAGCAGAATCTAGTCTCTCAAAAAAGGCAGTTCTCAAACTATCTGGCATAGCACTTAAACTAGTTGTTTGAGATAAAATTTCTTTTGCAGCTGCAATTTCCGTAGCTTGTGCCATAGGTGTCATTTGGCCTGTTTGAGTTGTTTGAGCTTTAAGTACTTGCTCTTGAGCCGCTTGCGCTCGAAGTACGCGCCGCGCTTGACTAGGAGTAAGGTTTTGAGCAAATGTTTGAACAACCGCAAGTAAAAATGCGAATATAAATATTAATTTCATTATTCTTCCTCACTATACTCTAGTATGGTGTCTATATATTCATCTGTTAGATTGGTTTTGGAATCAAAATATTCCACTAAAATTTTGGCGTGTTCTTCTTTGAATATGGTGCGAAGCGGCCTTGCGGCGCGGCCAGAGTAGCCCCAGTCGTGCAAAATTTCATCTGTTAAAACATATGAGTCTTCAAAAGAAACAAAGTACATCTGTCCCCAAGCCGCCATGCAGGAATCTAATGTTATAAATGTGGGATTATGGTCGTTTAAATGCTGTTGCAGATGCAAACTGCGCACATCTTTTACTTTATCTATTCTCTGGTAGCCAATTATTAAATATTTGTTTTTGTAGTCAGCGTTGGAGCCTTCGTAGCGGGTTCCAAAAAAAAGATAACGCACTTTATTTTTTATAGCTCTGTTTATATCTTTGGTGTTGGTATAGGCAAAAAGGCCAACCGTGCCGGTCTCATAGTTTGGGTCAAGAAAAGAACCGTTCCCGTTTTCGTTCAATTGGTCGCGAACTGGTACTAGAGAATGGTGACTTGTTTCGGTATAAATAATTGCTCCGCCGGGGTTGCCCCGGTAATCTTGCCAGCCATCAAAGTTAATTTGAGTGCGAATAGTCATATTTAAGAATATAGTAAATTCCCCCCTTGAATGGAGATTTTTTAACAAAAATCACCATTCGTCCCCCCGTTTTTTCCGCTCGGAGAGCTAACGGGGGGAACGCCACAGCGAGATTCAGAGTTTATTAGTGGCTATTTAGTAAAATGCTTTCCGCTTTTATTTGGGTGTTCCAAAACGCTTTTGCGCCTTTTTCAAAAAATTCTGCTGAATCTGTGGTTAAAAAGCGAATTTCTCCGTTTTTGCCATTTTTTTTGCTTATTCTGGCATTTATTTCCGGATGATTTGCCAAATATTCAAGCGTTTTTTGGGCTATAATGCTGCCTTGAGAAACAATTTTTATATTTTTTGGTAGCACTTTCAAAAAAAGCCCCTGTAGCAGGGGGTAGTGAGTGCACCCAAGGACCAGAGTGTCTATGTGAGGCTCTTTTGTCAAAATTTTTTGAGTATATTCTTTAACGAATATTTCTGTGGCAGGGTGTTCAAGCAAGGCATTCTCCACCAAAGGAACAAGCATTGGGCAAGCCTCTTGCTCTATGTGCAAATCAGGCCAGAATTTTGCTATTTCCATCAAATAGCTCTTTGAGGTTATTGTCCCTTCTGTACCTAAAATGCCCACGCATCCAGTTTTTGTGAATTTGCCTATTTCTTCTGCCAAGGGGCGGATTATGCCAAGTACTCTGTTAGAAGGGGCTATTTTTTGCAAATCTTTTTGCTGAATTGTGCGCAACGCTTTTGCAGAAGCCGTGTTGCAGGCAAGAATAACAAGGGGGCAACCGATGGAAAACAGATAATTCACCGCTTGGAGAGAATAGCGGTATATGCTATCAAAGCTGCGGTTCCCATACGGTGCCCTAGCGTTATCACCCAAATACGCAAAATCGTAATTTGGCAAAACCTTTGCCAAATCTTTGAGAATGGTTAAACCGCCAAAACCGGAGTCAAAAACACCTAACATGTCATTCCAGTTCTTTAAAATACGCAATTGTTTTTTTCAAGCCTTCTTCCAAATTTATGCTCGGTTCCCAATTTAAAATTTTTTTTGCTTTGCTAATATCTGGTTTGCGTTGTTTTGGGTCGTCTGCGGGCAAAGGTTCTTTTATTATTTTGCTTTTGCTGCCCGTTAGCTTTATTATTTTTTCTGCAAGCTCCAAAATGGTAAATTCGCCAGGGTTGCCTATATTTATGGGTAAAGCATATTCATTTTGCTCCATTGTGCGCATAATGGCTTCCACTAAATCGCTCACAAAACAAAAAGACCGTGTTTGCTGCCCATCGCCGTAAACGGTTATATCTTTGCCCTGCAAAGCCTGCACAATGAAATTAGATACCACTCTGCCATCGTTTGGATGCATCCTAGGTCCGTAGGTGTTGAAAATACGCACAATGCGAATATCCACGTTGTTTTGGCGGTGATAGTCCATAAACAATGTTTCGGCAACGCGCTTTCCCTCATCGTAGCAACTGCGAATGCCTATGGGGTTCACATTTCCCCAATACTCCTCCACCTGCGGGTGAACGCTTGGGTCTCCATAAACCTCGCTCGTGCTCGCTTGCAAAATTCTAGCCCTCACCCTTTTTGCAAGCCCCAGCATATTCACAGCACCGAGTATGCTTGTTTTAATTGTTTTAACCGGGTTGTATTGGTAATGCACCGGAGAGGCAGGGCAAGCTAGGTTGTAAATCCTATCCACCTCCAAAAGAATTGACTCGGTTACATCGTGGCGAATAAGCTCAAAGCGAGGGTTGTTCGCTAAATGTTCAACATTTTTTTTGCTGCCTGTGAAATAATTGTCAAGGCAAATAACATCGTGCCCTTGCTCAATGAGCCTGTCGCACAAATGCGAGCCTAAAAAACCTGCGCCACCGGTTACAAGAACGCGCATATCACACCATTGTGG
>Ga0182472_107397_pt1 | contig 10865 bp, 10 predicted proteins | sample TergutNc150P3_FD_120804 | JGI IMG/M metagenome (GOLD analysis project Ga0182472, IMG submission 120804)
CCTCCGCTCGCTCTTCGCTCGCAAAAAGTTTATACAACGCAAACACATTGCATTTCTCAGGCTCTTTTGGCTCTTCTATAGGTTGGCTATTTGTCACTATTTTCCCGATTTTGTTCTTCAATTCCTTTGGCTCCAAAAAAATCTCTATGGTATTGCCGTAGGATTTGCTCATCTTGCGGCCATCTAAGCCTGGGATTATATCGGTATCCGCTTGCATTACCGCCTCCGGCAAAACAAAAACATTTTTGCCATAATGCTTGTTAAAACGCTCCGCAATGTCGCGGCTAAATTCAACGTGCTGCTTTTGGTCTTTGCCAACCGGAACAACATCGGACTTAAACATCAAAATATCCGCGTCCATAAGGCACGGATAACTATAAAGCCCCATATTGATGCCATCATCGGGGTCTGTACCTGCTGCCTGGTTTTTTGCCACCTTGTCTTTGTAAGCGTGGGCGCGGTTCATAAAGCCTTTGGGCGTAAAGCACGAGAGCAGCCAAGAAAGCTCAAAAATTTCCGGTATATCGCTTTGCTTGTAAAATAAACCCTCTTCTGGATTAAGCCCCAAAGCGAGCCAAGTTGCTGCAACTTTGTAAGTGTTGCTTCGCATTTCCTCGCGGTTGTGCACAGAAGTCAAGGCGTGGTAATCCGCTATAAAATAAACGGTGCTGTACTTTTCCCTCAATTCAAGAGCGGGTTTTATAGCACCTAAATAATTTCCCAAATGCGGAGTGCCTGTTGGTTTAATGCCTGTTAATGATATGGGTTTGGACATAATGGGAAAGTAGAAATTTCAAGCGTCTCTATCTATGCGAATCTCCACGCCTTTTGCGATTTTTATAAAATCTGGATTTGCAAGCGCATTTTTAATCGCGTTTTTTATGTCTGCGGCATTGGCAGCTTTTAGAGTCAAAATCATGCGATGGCTATTCTGTACCTTGGAAATAAAAGGCTCCGCAGGGCCTAAAATTACGAGTTGAGAATTGCAAGCGGAAAGCCGGGAATGTAGCGCGCTTGCTGTGGTTTCTAATTTCTTCTTGTTTTTTGATTGCATTTTTATCTGGGTTATTTTGCAGAATGGGGGATAGAAGGCTTCTTGCCTTTCTTTTAGTTCCCACTTTGAAAAATCTGCGTAGTTGTGTTTTATGGCGAATTGCATAACCGGGTTTTCCGGGCAAAAGGTTTGTATTATCACAGAGGAATTTTCCAAAAAACGCCCTGCCCTGCCAGCGACCTGTGTCAGCAATTGAAAATATTTTTCTCCAGCGCGAAAATCAGGAATGCCGCTCCCTATGTCGGCGTAAAGCACGCCAACGAGGGAAACTCCGGGAAAATCGTGCCCCTTTGCCACCATCTGTGTTCCCAAAAGTATGTTGCATTGCCTGTCTCTGAATTTTTGCAACAACTTTTCCGTTGCCCCAATCCCGCTTGCGGTATCGGAATCCAAGCGGAGAATTTTTGCATCCGGCAACCACTCGTTAAGCTCCTCCTCTGCTTTTTCTATGCCGTTTCCAAAAAATGCGAATTTTTTTGAGCCGCATTTGCAATGGATATCCAACGGGAAAAGTTTCCCGCAATAATGGCACACAAGTTTGCCATATTGCTTGTGATAAACCAAAGTCACATTGCAATCCGTGCAGCTCTGCGGATTTCCGCAATCCTCGCAAATTTTGTTTGTGCTATAACCCCTGCGATTCATAAGGATTATCGCTTGATTGCCTTCGGAAATGGTTTTTGAAAGCGCGTCACGCAAAACCGATGATAGCATCAAATCTTTGTCCTGTTTTTTCCTCTGTTCCTTAAAATCTACTATCGTCACCTGTGGGAGTGGTAACCCACCTGGGCGAGTTTTCATCTCTATGAGTTTTAGGTTGCCTATTTTTGCATTGTGGTAAGTTTCCATAGATGGCGTTGCAGAACCCAAAACCACCAGTGCTCCGTATTTATGCGCAATGTGAAAAGCCATTTCCCTGACATTATAGCGAGGTGCAGGGTCTTGCTGTTTGTAAGAGGAGTCGTGTTCCTCGTCTATAATTATGAGTTGCGGTTCAAAAGGGGCGAGAATAGCGGAACGTGTTCCCATTAAAATTTGCGTCTCTTGCTCCAGCAATCCTTGCCAAGTTTCACGTTTTTGCTTTGCCCCAAGGCCTGAATGCAGGATTGGAATTTCTATGCCGAGAAAATCCTCAAAGCGTTTTTGCGTTTGCGGCGTTAAATTTATTTCTGGAACGAGTATCAAGGTTTTGAGTTTAGCTTCCATCGCCTTTTTCACGAGTTCCAAATAAACACGAGTTTTGCCGCTGCCAGTTATGCCGTGAAGAAGCGCACCGCGAAAATCACCCTTATGGAGCAACGCGAGCAATATATTCAAAGCATTTTGCTGTTCCGGCGTTAACGGCGGCATAGATATTTCTCCAACTCCGCAGGCCAAAATGCGGTCAAAGCCTCGCCGAGCGAACACATATAATAATTTGCGCACCACAAAAATGTTTCAATATAACGTTCCGAAAATACATAACCCGATTTATGAGCGATTGCTGGTTTAAGTTTAAATTTCGGAAATTTTTTATGAATATCAAGCACCATAGCGAGTAACGGTTTTTTGCGCCCTTTTAGGGAAATCCAAACAACAGAGCCTTTTTTAACCGTTTCATCCACACCAAACGACAAACCCTCTAAAATTGTATTTGGAACGCAAACTTCAGCAACAGCAAAATAATCCTCTGCCGAGCGAAGCTCGGATAAATTATGCATTATTGCCTGAAGGTTCCAGGGATTTTATTCTTTTGGTTTCTTCCAAAAATCTCTCCATAAGAACTTTACGGCGAAATTTCTTCTCCTTGCTTTTGCTCCAAGGTGCATAAACGCTTTTATCGCTTTCCTCTTTTATGGTTAATTTAAACCAAGTTGCGCCACCTCTTAAAAATTCCGCTTCTAAAACCAAAATTGGAATACGGCTGAGTTTCCATCCCACCTCTTTATAATTTAGGCGAATTTCAACAGCGCTATCTATTTGCTCTTCCGATGGCTCCATTGTTATGAAATTGTAAAGCCCTGCGTTTTGAAGAGCGGTAGCGTATTCCAATCGCATTTCGTGGCTCAAATTATTTATGCTAAAAAATGCGAGCGTAGCAGACGGATTAACCGGCTCTGTTGGCAAAGATAGCGGTGTAGATTGGCCAGCGCAAGAAAAAAACAAAAGAAATAATCCCATCGCAAGATTTCTTTTTATCCCCATTTTATCCTCCTCCAAAAATTATTTGAAAAAATTCATAAATATCTCGCTGTATTTCACAACAAGCCCTGAAAACACAATGCTCACCATGGTCATCAGCTTCATCAAAATGTTAAGAGCTGGGCCTGCGGTATCTTTGAAGGGGTCACCAACAGTATCGCCCGTAACAGCAGATTTGTGAGCGTCTGAGCCTTTGCCTCCAAAATTGCCCTTCTCTATAAATTTTTTGGCATTATCCCACGCGCCACCTGCGTTGTTCAAAAAGGTTGCGAGAGCAAACCCTGCGGCTAAACTGCCAGCCAAAAGCCCAAATACACCGGGAACGCCCAAAATCAACCCAACCAAAATCGGGGCAATAACAGCCACCAGAGACGGCAAAATCATCTCTCTTTGCGCGCCAGCCGTGCTTATCTCAACGCATTTAGCATAATCCGGCTTGCCCGTTCCATCCATTATACCCTTTATTTCGCGGAATTGGCGGCGAACTTCTTCTACCATAGCGCCAGCAGCCCTGCCCACCGCTTGAATGCTCATAGAGCAGAAAAGAAAAGTCATCATAGCTCCAATGAACAATCCGCAGAGCAACGTGGGGTTCATAAGAGTCAAATTATAGGCGGTTAAAAAATCGGTTATATGGGCACTTTGGGCAACCAAGCCGACAAGAGTCCCATCTTCGCTTATGGCTCTTGTGCCATTATCTATAATTTTAACTGAGGAGTTCGCAGAAAAATAACTTACAAGTTTTTCACTGGAATTTGCGAATGTAACAGTACCTGCCTTAAAAATTCCATTTGTGTCCGAGGCAATTATGTTAAGCCAATGTTTCACCTCTTCTATGTAGGCGGCTAAAAGAGCAATAGCGGTTAGAGCCGCAGAACCAATAGCAAAACCTTTTCCCGTTGCGGCGGTGGTGTTACCTAGCATATCCAGCTCGTCTGTGCGTTTGCGAACTTCGGGTGGAAGCCCCGCCATTTCCGCATTTCCGCCAGCGTTATCCGCAATTGGCCCAAAAGCATCTGTTGCAAGGGTTATGCCGAGCGTGGAAAGCATCCCAACTGCTGCAAAGCTAACTCCATAAAGCCCCAGGGACAAATCGTTAAAACCGCCTGCAAATCCAAATGCCAAAAGAATACCCAACACCACGCTGATAACAGGGAAACCTGTGCTTTTCATTCCAACAGCTATGCCTTCTATTATGGTGGTAGCGTGACCGAGCTTCGCCTGATTTGCTATGCCTTGTGTGGGTTTGTAAATATCCGATGTATAATATTCTGTGAACTGCCCAATGATTACGCCTACAATTAAGCCAGAAGCAACAGAACCAAAAATTCCCCATCCTATCAATCCAATGTTTGCCAAAACCGCAACCGCTATCAAAATTAAAACAGAACTGCCTAGCGTTCCAACTAAAAGCGAGCGCAGCAGGTCTTTTGAGCTAGCTTCTTCCTTTGTGCGAACCAGCATTATTCCTGCTATGGAGAATAGAATTCCCAGCGCAGCTACGAGCATCGGGGCAATTACAGCTCCAACGCCAAGTCGCGGCAAAACCGCACCCAAAGCCGCAGTAGCCAAAATAGAGCCACAGTAACTTTCATATAAATCCGCACCCATTCCAGCTACATCGCCAACATTGTCACCGACGTTGTCCGCTATGGTTGCTGGGTTGCGAGGGTCGTCTTCTGGTATTCCGGCTTCTACCTTGCCTACAAGGTCTGCTCCAACATCCGCTGCTTTTGTGTAAATGCCGCCGCCAACTCTGGCAAACAATGCTTGAACGCTCGCACCCATTCCAAATGTAATCATAACGGTTGTTATTTCAATCATTTTTTGTTCTTGCGTATAGCCAATGCCAAAACCCAAAACATTGTTATCAAAAATATAGTTCAGCGCAAAAAACCAAATAGATATGTCCAGCAAGCCAAAGCCAACAACTACCAAGCCCATAACCGCACCGCTTCTAAAAGCGATTTGCAATGCGCTGTTCAAGTTATTCTTTGCTCCGTTTGCCGTTCTACTGCTAGCCTGGGTTGCGGTTTTCATACCCAAAAAGCCGCACAAGCCGGAAAAGAAGCCGCCTGTTAAAAATGCTACGGGAACAAATGGATTTTGGATACCCAGCACAACAAGCACCACCAATATAACGAATAAAACCACAAATACAAGCGAAACTATTTTATACTGCCTTTTTAAGTAAGCCATTGCACCTTCTCTAACATATTGGGCAATGTCTTTCATTTTTTGGTCGCCTTCTGGCTTTTTTTTCATGCTTTTGTAAAAAAACAAGGCAGAAAACAAGGCTATGAGGGCAGAAACCGGGATTAAAAGCGAGATTTGGAGGTTAGTAAGCATAGGGGTAATATAGTAAATACTATATTAAGCCCGATGGATTCTGTAAAAGAATTGCGGCGCGAGATGGCAAATGCCTTAACGCACGGAATAGGGATATTATTTGGCATTGCGAGCATTCCGGTTCTTTCCGCTATTGGCGCAGATACGGGCAATATACCCGGCGTTGTTGGGGCAACCATTTATGCGTTTAGCTTTTTAATGCTATTCACATTCAGCACCCTTTACCACAGCACCCAAAATCAAGATGCAAAAAGAATACTCCGCACCTTTGACCATATTTCAATTTATTTCTTAATAGCCGGAACTTATACGCCGTTCCTGCTCGTATATATGCTGGATGCCTTTGGCATCACGCTGCTTTCAATACAATGGTCGCTGGTACTGATAGGCGTTATATTCAAGGCATTTTTCACGGGGCGTTTTAAGGTTGCCAGCACTATTATCTATGTGGCTATGGGTTGGCTTTTGCTTGTAGGCGGAAATAAATTTTTCGTTGTTTTGCCAACTCCAACACTTATCTTGGTTATTGTGGGCGGCGGGCTTTACACTCTGGGTTCTGTTTTTTATTTGAATAAAAATATATATCACCACCATGCTATTTGGCATTTATTCGTTTTAAGCGCTGCAATTTGCCATTATGTAGCTGTTTTGCTGACTGTTATTTTACCGAGGAAATGACATAGATTATTATGAATTTAGATGAAATTTTAAAGAGAGTTTTAGAACAAGGCGGCGAGGTGTCTTACCTAGAAGCTGTGGCTCTCGCTGAATATCCGAACAAGGATTTGCTTTACGCGGCTGCAAACATCATAAGGGAAAAATTTTGCGGCAATAAGCTGGATACCTGTTCAATAGTGAATGCTCGCTCCGGGAAATGCAGCGAAGATTGCAAGTGGTGCGCCCAAAGCGCAAAGCATAAAACAGGCATAGAAACCTACCCCATCAAAAACGAAGACGAAGTGCTTGACTGCGCTGTGCAAAATGACATCAAAGGCGTGAAGAGATTTTCAATGGTGACCAGCGGGCGCAAGGTCGGGAAAGAAGAGATGGAAAAATTCTGCCAAATGTATAACCGCATTCGTGAAAAAACAGGATTAAAACTCTGTGCTTCAATGGGCTTGGTAGGCAAGGAAGAGATGCTGATGCTAAAGGAAGCCGGGGTTAGCAGATATGAATGCAATTTGGAAACTGCGAGTTCGTTTTTCTCGAAGCTCTGCACAACCCACACCAGCGAAGAAAAAAAAACAACGCTGCGCCTTGCCAAAGAGTGCGGAATGGAAATTTGCTCCGGCGGAATTATAGGCATGGGCGAAAGTATGGAGCAGCGCGTTGAGCTTGCCTGCGAGCTACGCGAGCTAGGGGTAAAATCCGTTCCAATAAATATTTTAAATCCCATAAAGGGTTCCGCTTTGGAAAGCGCAAAACCGCTTTCGGAAGAGGAAATTTTAACCACAATGGCGATATTTCGCTTTGTGCTTCCCGACGCTTTTATCCGCTTTGCAGGCGGCAGAATAAATATGAGCGAATCTTTGCAGAAAAAAGCTTTGCAGTCCGGCATAAATGCTTCCTTGGTAGGTGGCCTTTTAACCACGCCTGGCTCAAATATAAACGAGGATTACGAGATGTTTAAAACTCTGGGCTATGATGCTCGCCGTACTTAAATATTACTGCTCGCTTCGTATGCCTTCATTAGAGCTGCGTTGATATTTTCCGTGGAAAGCGATAAGTGGGTTAGAGATAGTTCAATTTTGTCTAGGTCATCTGCTTCTATAGCTTGCAAAAGGGTGAACAGTTCTCCCAAAGGTCCTTGCTTGTTTATAATTGCCTGATTGATTTCCATATCCAAGTTCATCTGTTCCAAAACGGATTGTATAGGAACTTTGTAAATCATATCCAGATGGCTGATTAAACCCATCAAATAAGCTTTTTCTGTCACATTTTCGCTTAATTTCAGGAATTTGGAAAGTTCTTCAAAGAATTTTGCGCGGTGTATTGCGTTTATGAGTAACGGTGAATGTTCATTTATTTTTGCATTGCTGCCAGCATAAGCCAAAATCAAGAGCCAGCGTTTTAAATTATCATATCCGAGCAATGTAATAGCGTGCTTGATACTTGTAATTTTAGAACGTAACCCGAACGATGCAGAATTCAAATATTTGATTAAGTTAACCAATAGCTCCGGCTGTCGTTTGAATTGTGCTTCTATATGAGTAAAATCCACCCGCTTATCTACAGATTTCAAAAGTTCAAATACTTCAACTATATTTGCATTAAGTTTATTGGCACTAAAATTTTCCGGTTTTGCAAAGAAATAGCCTTGAAAAAAATCGCATCCGGCGTCATAGCATTCTTTGAAGTTTTCTTTGGTTTCAATCTTTTCAGCGAGAACTTTTATGTTCTTCTCGTGAAAAATTTTAACAGTTTTTTTAATATCAGAATTGGCTAAAGCTGGAAACTCAAGCTTTACAAAGCTTAGATAGGGAAGTAGTGGGAGAATACGGCTAAGTTTTTCTTGCGTTGGTATAAAATCGTCTATGGCAATTTTATAACCCATATTGTGGAAATCCTTTACCGCTTCTATTATTTTTTCGTCAATTTCCACCGTTTCTAGAATTTCCAAAACGAATATTTTGCCGTCAAGCAGATACAGAATTTCGCTGGTTAAAAATTCATAGCTGCAATTTATAAACGCCAGATGATTGCCCACCAGCTTTGATATGCCAACATTATTCAGCGCGTTATCCAAAACCTGTGCAGTAGCTTCTACATCATCTATCACAGAAGCACTCGCATCAGCTTGTTTTTTGCGGAATAATAGTTCGTAAGCAAATAAAGATTCATCTCTATCTAAAATAGGCTGCCTTGCTATGAATACATTTTCGTTCATAATGTGGAAAATATAGAAATTTTCTAAATTATCCATTATGGTAACCAAGCGTTTTCTGTTCTTGGCGGCAGGTGTTTTGTGTGCCTCGGCATTCACCGCTTCCTGTTCTTCGGATGAGGACAGTTTGCTCGAATACGGCGGCCAAAAGTATAAAACCGTTGTAATAAATGGTACAGAATTGATGGCGGAAAATTTGAATTATTATGTGCCTGGCAGCAAATGCTACAACAATGACCCTGCCAACTGCGCAAAATACGGCAGGCTCTACAATTGGCTTATGGCTATGGAGCTACCTTCTTCTTGCGATAGCCGCTCTTGCGATAGCCTTATAAGAACTCCTCATAAGGGTATTTGCCCTGACGGTTGGCATATCCCCGGCAATGCGGACTGGGACAAGCTATACCGCTCCGCCGATGGCACTTTTGGCACTAAAAGCCCTTACGATAGCCGTACAGCAGGCAGATATTTAAAGGCAAAAGAAGGTTGGAATCATTGCGGCCCTTCCGGCCCTTCTAGCTCTTCTGGTCGTTCCAGTTCTTCTGGTTCATCTAGTTCTTCTGGCACGGGTAAATCTTACTTATGCGAAGATGCGCTCGGCTTTGCGGCTTTGCCAGGTGGCTACAGCAATCAAGATGTTTTTAACGAAGCAGGAGAAGTAGGTTTTTGGTGGAGAGCCTCAGAAAATGAGGATGCTGCTAACGCAGCCTATATGAGTTTTATATACCACCGCTTTGATGATGCTCATTGGGGTGATAGCCCTAAGAATTACTTCTATTCCGTGCGTTGCTTCAAGGACTGATATGCCAAACATTGAAATAATATGCCCGTGCTGCGATAATATCTTGGTGATAGATACTTTTGCCAAAGAAGTTGTGTCTCATAGGGAACGCAAAAAGAAAGAGAGTTTGGAAGCGTTTTTAGAGCACGAAAAGAACAAACCGGCAGAGCTTGAAAAGAAACTAGCCGAGGCAAAGGAAAAAGAGAAAAATCGTTCCGAATATTTGAGGAAAAAATTTGAAGAGGCAAAAAACAACAATGATTTAAAAGACCCTGCGCCGAGCATTATGTGGGATTAGCGGCTGGTTCTATGGTGACTTCTTCCATTTTGGTACCGTCCATCTTTTTCACCTTGAACAGATAGCCTTGAATTTCAATGCTCGTCCCGTTTTCTGGCACAGAGCCTAGAGCGTATTGTATAAGCCCGGAAATTGTCTCTATATGCTCGCCTTCCTCTATCTCAAAATGGATGCCCAAGCGGTCTTCCAAATCGGAAAGGGTAATCAAAGGGTCTAGCATATATTGCCCGGATTGGAGTTTAACAAAACCAGAGCCTTCTTCCGAATCGTCTTCGTCTTTTATTTCACCGACTATCTCTTCCAAAATATCTTCCATTGTGGCAAGCCCCGCAGTGCCGCCATATTCATCCACCACTATAACCAAATGGTTGTTGCTCTCCCTTAGCTCGTGCAAAAGGGCATCTATCTTTTTCCCAGCAGGCACAAATAACGCGGGTCTAACAAGTTTTTCCAAATCAAAGCTTTCGTGCGGTCTTTCCGTGTACCATTGCAGAAATTCCCTATTTGAGAGAATGCCTATTATATTATCTATGGAGCCGGAATACACAGGCAGGCGGCTGTGCCTTTCGCTGTTCAAAAGCTCTATCACGTCTTGGAGCGGCGTTTGAACATCTACGGCATGCATCTCAACGCGAGGGGTCATTATTTCTCGCACAGGTGTGTCCGCAAAAACAAAGATATTTCTTATCATTTGTTTTTCGTCTTCTTCCAAGGCAGAAGGTGAGTCTTCGTCTCTTATAGCACCTCGCATAGATTCTGGTAAAAAGGAGAGCCTGCTGTCGTAGCCCAGAATTTTCAATAAGCCTCTTTGCAAAAAAAGCGAAATTTTTGCGCTTGGCAAAAAAGGGTATCTGAGAACTTTATACGCCATTATGCAGAATTTTGAAAGAGTATCTGGGAACATTGCCGCCAAAATTTCCGGTATAAAAAAATCTACAATATATATGCCTACCATTATAGCAAGCCATTCATACCAATGCTTTCCGAATTCTAAACCCAAAATGGCAAAAGCTGCAAAGCAGCATACGGAACTGCCCTGAAAAAGAATTTCTTTGAAGTCTTCGCTGTTTATAATATCTTCAAGTTCTATTTTTGTTTGAAAACGAAAGACGTGACTTATGAGTGAATAAACAAAAGCCAAAAGCAGCAACGTTGCCGAAGCTGCTATAATTAAAGTTACACTACCGTCTGGCATTGCAAAATTGGCCTACCAGGACTTGAACCTAGGCTAACAGAGTCAGAATCTGTGGTGCTACCATTACACTATAGGCCAGAGCCTTTAGTTTATCCTTCCCTGTAAGCGACCGGCAAAGGAGAA
>Ga0182472_107399_pt1 | contig 10851 bp, 12 predicted proteins | sample TergutNc150P3_FD_120804 | JGI IMG/M metagenome (GOLD analysis project Ga0182472, IMG submission 120804)
CGGCTTATATAAAGCGGTTTAATGTGGGCGGCATAACCAGGGAAAAAGCATATTCAATGGGCAAAGGCGCGCCTGGTTCCAAAATATTGTATCTCTCTTCAAACCCAAACGGCGAGGCAGAAAGCGTTACTGTTTTCTTGAAGCCAAGACCGAGGACAAGATTGGAAATCCCTGTGGATTTTTCCGAGACTCTTGTGAAAGGCAGGGATGCCATTGGAAATATGGTGACCAAATATGCGGTTAAAAATGTTAAAATATCAAAGAAAGGCACAAGCACGCTTGGCGATATGGAATTGTTTTTTGACCAGCTTTCTGGGGTTGTGAGCATTGCAAACAAGGGCGAGAGTCTCGGTGAATTTGGCAAGTTCGACAAGCTCCTTGTGCTTAAAGAAAACGGAATGGCAAAAATTTACGAGGCAAGCGATACCATTTTAGTTGGGCAGCAAATATCCTATATTGCCCGTTTTGAACCCTCAATAATATATACCCTTCTATATTTTGACGGCATTGGTTCCCAGTACTGCGTTAAAAGGTTTAATTTAGACACCGCTCCGCAAACGGTGGAATTTTCGCTTTTAACAGATAACCCAGATAGTTCCATGATTTTATTTTTTGACGAAGAAATTCCCGTTGCGCAAATTGATGGCAAAGAGTACAATTTAGCAGAACTTGGCGAAATTCGCGGCTACAAGGCTTTGGGAAATAAATTGGATTTCAAGAAAATCAAAAAAGCCCTTAAAATCCCAGTGCTATCCCTAAAATAAAGCTATGGCTACTGCTTTTGCTTAGATTTGGAGAAATTGAGTATTCAAGAGACAACCAAAAATTTTTAGTGTTTTCTATAAATTTTTCAAAATGCTCTCGCAAATTATGAGCTATGGATGTGCTGAATGAAACTGCATAGGCACCTGTTAACATCCAATCAAAATTATGCCCTAAAGTGAAACCCCAATTTGGCGTAAGCAAAAAACCCGCGCCGCTATGGTATCCTGCGCTTGAACCTGTTTTTTCAAATAATTCGTTACATTCAGTATTATTTGAAGTTTCATGGTCTTCTCCTATATGCGAAAATTCGTCTCTTAAAGTACTCAAATCGGTATTGTCAAAAGAAAGAACGGGGCCTATGAATATAGCGTATTTTTCTTGGGCGTACGAAAATTTTAGGTTTGCTGAATATCTTTGATTCACAAGATTATTTTTGGAATCTAAATTTCCTCCCAAAAATTTGAGGCTTGGCCCGGAAGATATAACAGAATTGTAAAAATAATTTCCTTGTAAAGTCCATGTCCATAAATTTTTGCAACCAACATGGTTTAAAGTGCCTAGCCCCATTCCAGCAATTAAACCTTTGTTTTGCATTATACCCTGATTTGGCATTGGAATTGCCTGAGAATAGGTAAAAAGAAACAGCAGGCTAATAACCAGCTTGGGCAAATAGCTTGGCAACTGCCATATTGTAATCATAAACTGCAAAATAGTAATCCTTTTTCATAAGCAGGTTTTTTTTGTATGCGCTTGCCAAAAGTCCGGAGGTTTTGCCGGGGTTTATGTCGTATTGGAGCGCAGCTCCTTTTAACATGCCTTCCGTTGCCCTAAGAGAATTTCTTGCGCTTTCCAGCTTGCCTTTTGCAACTAGGAAATCTTCGTATTTTTCTTCTATTTGCAATTCAATCCCGCTGTGCGCATAACTTTGAGTTTGCTGCAAAATGCGGTAGTCTGTGCGCGCCCCCTTGTAGTTTTGCCATTGGTTCCAAAAATTCAACTTATACCTTACGCCTATGCCAAGTGCGCCGCTTAGTTTGTTCACCGGATCTTGGGCAAAGGTATTTTTTGAAAGGCTTGTGCGGTCTCCTGCCCATGACTTGGCATATTCAAATTCTCCCATTATAAAGAATTCCGGAGCAAGTTTGGCAGCGGCTAATTCCATTTGCATGCTTGTAGCTTCTAAACCAAAAGCTAACCGGCGAATATCTGGATGGTGCGTGTATGCCCATTTTTTTAAAGAATCCAGGCTTGGCACAAAATCGTCTATTGCTGCGAGTTGTTCGTCTAGCGGCTCAAATGAAACGGTATCTGGCAGTCCAAGGGCAAATCTTGCCGCAAGCCCTGCTTTTTTTAGACCAGATTTTGCATCCAAAACAGCTTTGTCTATTTCAAAGAATCCGGCTTTTAATTCCAGCAAATCCATTTGCGAAACGCCTTCCTCTTCGTCGTCAAGGGCTTCTTCCAGTTTATCTGCGGCTTTGCGCAATTGTTTGTTGCCGTCTTGAGCAAGTTTGTCCATTTCCATTGCAAGCAAATATCCGTAATAATAGCTTAAAAATTCCACTTTTTTGTAGTGTTCTTTTCCTTCAATTTCCATTTTTTTCTGATGCAAATCCGCTGTTGTCGCTTTTAATCCAAGTTGCAACTGCCCATAATTCAAAGGCTGTGCTGCTTGTATCACCATTCCATAAAAAGGTCCCATTTGGGTAAAATCCCAAGAATTAACGGCTTCACCATAATCATCCGTGTGTTTTTTTAATCCAGGCACAAGCCCCGTTAGCATTGAAAGCTCAAATTTCGGAAGCAATACCCCGGCCCTTAGCTGTTCTATTTTGTTTTCTTTTGTTAAAAGTGCCATTCTGTTTTCCCTGAATCTAGGGTCTGTTTTCAGAGCAGTCTCAACAAATTCATCTCTGCTCAAACGAACTACGTTGCCTTCTGCAAAAGAGATGGTAGACAAAAGTATAATAATTAGGATAAATTGCACAAAGGAAAATATAGCAAATTTATTAAATTTACTATATTACTCCTATGGACAAAACTCTCCTCCCATTGAAAAACGCTTATAATGTTGCAATGAAGTTCATAGAAAGCGAATCTATGAAAAAGAAACCCAGCGCCATAGGCTCTGTTTCCTGGACAAACTTAAAAAACGAGCTTAATTTTTTAGACAAAAATAAGTCAGATAGAGTAATGAACTGGCTAATAGAAAATTGGCCGCCGCGCTCAAATTATTCAATGCCATACTTAACCGAAACAGAAAGAAACGCTTTTGATTCAGACGCTTACCGCCTATTGCTTCGCTCATACAGAACCAGAATGGTTCCAGAACGTTTTATAGAAGACATAATAGTTCGCGGTGCCGATTACGATGGATTGCATTTTTCAAAGGAATTTTTGCACAACTGCCTGGCAAAATTTTGGGAAGATTCAATGCAAGAAATTCCTCAGCCGTGGATACATTAAGAGTAATAGGCGGAGGGCTTTCGGGGTGCGAGGCAGCTTTGCAGCTTGCCTGTCGGGGTTTTAATGTTGATTTGTACGAAATGCGTAAAGGGGAGGGCAAAACTCCGGCTCACAAAACAAGCAATTTGGCGGAACTTGTATGCAGCAACAGTTTTAAGGGAACCCAGCTTACAAGCGCTCACGGGCTTTTAAAAAATGAGCTTAAAATGCTTGGCAGTTTTCTTTTGCAGGCAGCAGAAAAAGCAAGAGTCCCGGCTGGAGAGTCTCTAACCGTGGATAGGGAAATCTTTAGCGAGGAAATAGAGCGTTTAATGGCAGGTAGCAAAAAAATAACCTTGCACCCAAAGGAATGCACAGATTTGAATTCCGATATTCCAACGCTTGTGGCTGCGGGTCCGCTTTGCAGCAAAGCACTTGCGGAGCAGATAAAAAAAGTTACCGGCGAAGAATTTTTGCATTTTTATGATGCGGTGGCACCTATTATAGAGAGTGATTCCATAGACCATTCTTTGGCTTATGCCATGAACCGCCATGAAAAAGGCGATTCCGCCGATTTTATAAACTGCCCGCTGGACAAAGAAACATACTTAGAGTTCGTCAAAAGATTGCAAGAGGCAGATAGCGTAGAAGAAAAGCCTTTTGAAAAAGGGGAATTGTTTGAAGGCTGCCTGCCCATAGAAGAAATGGCAAGACGCGGCATAGATACCCTTCGCTTTGGGCCAATGCGCCCCATTGGGCTTGGCAAGCATTATGCAGTTATACAGCTTCGCGCAGAAAATGCGCAAAAAACGCTTTACAATATGGTGGGTTTCCAAACTAGGCTCAAATGGAACTGCCAAAAAGAAATTTTCAGGCTTGTTCCAGCTTTAAAAAACGCCGAATTTGCCAGACTTGGCTGTATGCACCGCAACACATTCATAGAAAGCCCAAAACTCCTGGATAAAACCTTAAAATTAAATTCACATAAAATTTGGTTCGCAGGGCAAATAACCGGAGCCGAAGGCTACACGGAAGCCATAGCCACTGGCTGGTATGTGGCATGGAATATGGCAAATTATTTGCGGGGCAGGGAACCGGAACTTATTCCGCACGGAACCTGCGCTAGGGCATTGGTAGAAGCCATAACTGCTTCAAATGAGCAGTTTCAACCTATGAATTTCAATTTTGGATTATTGCCAAGACCAGAGAATCTGCGAAAAAGCATAAAAAAGGATTTTTTAATTGAACAGTCTCAAAAAAATTTAAGTATATTTTTACAATGTTACCGAAAGAATTAAATTTAGCTTTCCGAAAATATAAAAATAAAATCTTTGTGTACGCTTGGGAATATTTCACCAAGCGCATACACGATGAATTGGTTTATTCCGTATTGGAAGAATCTCCGTTTTTTTATGTGGAAATAAAATTTGATGTTGTTTATAAGGAATTGCCGTCAACGGATGACCGTTTGAAATTTTGGAAGGTATTTTTTGAATTGCTTTTAACACAAAAGAGAGGTTGTGACTTGTGTGGATTTTTAAATAAAAATGAGGGGATAGGTTTTTTGTTTGTGGATTCCATTTCAGGCACTAATGAGAAAAATCCGGTTTGGAACAGATTTTGCGACGAAGTGGAAGCCAAAACTCTTTTTGATATGCGAAAATGGAATGGGATAATTTACGCTGAATATCCACCAAAGGAATTTTTTGCGAAACAATGAAAATACTTGTATTATCTTCGGTTTATCCTCGCTTTGATGCGGATGCGGAAGTTCCCTGGCTTAGGATTTCTTTGCGGGAATTAAAAAAAAATAATTGCGAAGCAGTGCTTCTTGTCCCTGCGTACAAAGGTCTTAAAAATCACAGCATAGATGGAATTCCCGTGTACAGATTCAGATATGCTCCGGCAAGTTTGGAATTTTTAACCCACGATGAAGGAGCGCCGTCTAAAATTGCGAGAAATCCGTTTTTGCAGTTGCTGGCAATTCCATACATTATTTCCGGTTCCATTAAAACCTTATTTTTATGTTTGAAGCTAAAGCCAGAAATTATACACGTTCACTGGCCCTTTCCACACGCTTTTATGGCATACTTTGCCGCATTTTTCTGTAAAATTCCAGTTGTTCTCACTTTTTACAGCGCAGAGCTTTTGCTTGCCAAAAAGAAAAGATGGATTAAGCCAATACTAAAAATATTCATTAAAAAAGCAGATTTGGTTTTTGCAATCAGCTCTTTTACTGGCAAAACGGTAAAAGAAATTTATGATAGGAAAATTGAATTTTTGCCTTATGGGACAACCTTGGATGGTGTTAAAATAAATATTGAGCGTGATAAATTGGCTTTTCAACGCAAATTTACAATTCTTTTTGTTGGTCGCCACATTGAGCGCAAAGGAATAGAATATTTGATTAAAGCGGCGGGAATGCTGGACTGCGCAAAGTTTCAGATTCGCATAGCGGGGCAGGGAGATTTGACTGAAAAATTGAAAAAGCAAGCTGCCAAAGATGCGCCGGAGCAAGTTGTGTTTTTAGGAAAACTCTCAAAGGATGACCTTGAAAAGGAATATCAAAATGCCAATTGTTTTATTTTGCCTGCAATTACAGATTCCAGAGGAGACACCGAGGGTTTGGGAGTTGTTTTGATAGAAGCTACACAATATGGCTTGCCTGTAATCGCAAGCGATGTCGGTGGCATTCCAGATATTGTTATAGACAGAAAAACAGGTTTGCTTGTTCCAGAAAAAAATCCAGTTGCAATAGCAACTGCGATAAAAGAACTTTCAGAAAACGAAGAACTGCGAAAATCTCTTGTTTTGGGTGCAAATGAGCATATAGAGCAGAATTTTTCTTGGGAGAAAATTGTTGAAAAGCAGATTGCGGTTTATCAGCGTTTGATTGTCTGAACCCCGATGTCCAGGATTAGAGGATTTTCAGGTTAGTAGTGCAGTTTATAGTAATTGGGAAAGTGGCAAGCGTGACCCATCTTTTTTAGTTGTGCAGAAACTCTTTGAAATGGGAGCGAGTGTTGAAGAATTATTTGGGGTTCAATACTCAAATATAACCCCACCTTCGTTAGAAGGTATTAAAATTTCAAGAGAACAAGCGGCAGAAATAGTAAAAGCGGGCATGTATGCTATTATGGGAAACTCTGGAATAGTGCAAAATACGAATGTTCTAAAAGAGGATTAAATATATGAATGAAGATAAAAATGAACCTGAAATAATTTGGCACTATACAAAGATGGAAGTTTTGAAAAAAATGTTAGAACCAGATGGGGTAAATCTTCGTTTTAGTCATTTTAAATTTACAAAAGACCCATCTGAAGGTTTAGTCTTGAGAAAATTTCTGATAAAAAATAAAGAAAACATATTAGAACAATTAAAAATAGAACATAAAATAGACATTTCTGAAAAAGAATTTGATGATGGGTTAGATTACAAATTAGAGAATATTAACACGGGAGATAACGATATTTTGAGAAAAAATGATATCTATATATTTTCTACAACATCATTAAAAAATTCTATGATTTTTTGGAATAAAGAATACGCGGGAACAAGCGGAATATCAATAGGATTTAATTTAAAAAAAATAGAAGATGGTTTAGACCACGATAACGAATTTGTAGAAGAAATTAACTATTTAGACGTTTTAACAACTAAGAGTTTAGAAGATAATTATATAAAACATATAACAAAAAATATAAAACTTTGTTACGAACTGGCTATTAAAATACATAATATCCTTAATCTAAATATATATAATTTAAAAGAGGAAGAAAAAGATTCTTTCTTTAAAGTTTATGGATTAATGACATTTTTAAAAAATCACTCATGTATGTATAAACATAATGCGTGGACATCTGAAGATGAAATAAGAATTGAAATTCCAAGTTATTCTAAATACATAAAAGATAATAAAGAGAAGAAAATAGAAATAGAACTTTGTGAAAATAAACTTATAAAGGTTTATCATCGTAAATTTAATAAAAATATCATTAATTATATAATGTTGGGTCCAGATTATACCAAGCATCATAAAGAAGCTTTTGAAAAATATTTGGAAGATAATAGCTATAAAGATATAAAAGTAGAACTTAGTTATGCTTTTGATTTTAGGCAAGATTAGGTAACCTATGACCAAATCACTACTTTTTCTCCTCCTAGCATTTTCGGTGTGCCCTGCACAAACTTGCAAAGATTTTGAAGATTGTGAATGTTATAAAATTAGACATATAAATCATCTGGCGTATAAAGTAGATAGTCTAATAAAAGAGGGTAATATAAAAGATTCATTAAATGAAGATTTGAAAAAAATTGTAAACGATAATCTTACTATTGAAGCATTGCAAAATTCACAAAAATTTTACAACGATGCTTTTAATAGTCTCTTATTTAAAGTTTCAATAATTCTATGCGTTATGGGAATTTTAGTTGCTATCTTCGGGATTTTTTCGGGCATTGTCAAGTCTAATAAAGAAAAAGATTTTGAAAAGTTAAATAAAGATTTTTTAAGTATGAAAGAAGAAATTGACAAACAATGGAAAGAGTTTAAAATCTCTAAAAGCGAAACGATAAAAGAATTAGCTAAAGGCTATCTAAATATTGCGAGCAATTGCTTACAAAGCAACGAATCAAGTTTTTTCTCTGCTCTAATTGATTTTTGCGTAGTTTATCAGCGTAATAAAATAGATTTGAATGAATTAGATTTAGTGAATTTTAATCGTTTTGATGACTTGATAAAGATTTATGAAGCAAAAACAGAAATACCGAAAGATGTTTTTAGTATGATTAAGATATTTTTGTATTCATTTCGTTTGTTAGACGTAACTTATGATAATGTGGATAAAATAAAAGAAATATGGAAAAGTATATTCAGTAAATTTGGTGGCGAGGAGAATGTTAAGCAAATGGTAAATGATTATATAAAAGAATTAGGTTTGCTTTGGAATGAAAAACATAGTAAGGCGTGAATAAGGGGTAATATATGAATATGTCGTTTTTATACTCACTTGATGCTATCTTATATCTAATTGCGGGAGTAATTTTATCGTCACTTGTTTTTATAAACGAAAAGGAAATAAAAGGTTCAATGTACTATAATTCTATTGTGCAACTAGGCATAATGATAAATATGGTTTTAGGAACTTTATTAAATATCACCTATCTGGTAATTTTATTTTTAGCTTTTCCTTGGTATATTGTGTTTTTACTTATAATATTAAGAACCACTATAGATAGTATTGCGAATGCGTTTTTTGGATTTGGCTCATATATTTTAGCTTTTTTGGGCGTCTATTTTGTCAATATAATAATATGGGCATTTCTTCTTATACGATTATTTGGTGGTACGGCAGCTATAGAATATCCAATTCATTTTGAAATAAAGCCAGTTATTTTAGCTATTATAAGTGTTGGTGCAATGTTTTATTTAATTAATCATTTAATCTTGCCTATTGTATTAGCCGTTAATTCTGCAAAGACACACAAAAGAAATTTGGAAAAAAGCGACTTTTTTATTGACAATAGAGATAATAAAAAATATAGGATAGTTAAAATAGGCGAACAAACTTGGATGGCAGAAAATTTTAGTTATGCTGGCAAAAAAAATGAATTGGGAAAATGTTATGATAATAATGAACTTAATGCCGAAGATTACGGTAGGCTTTATACTTGGGAAGAAGCTAAAACTTCTGCCCCTAAGGGCTGGCATTTACCAAGTTACGAAGAATGGAAAGTTTTAGAAAATTTTATTGGAGGTTATTCTTTTGGAAAAAAATTAAAATCTACTTATGGATGGGCTGAAGGCGGTGATGGCACAGACGATTATGGTTTTACGGCTTTTGCCTGTGGAAAGGGACATTCTCAAGAAGACTTAAAGGATATTCTGGAAGAGGACATTTCGTTTTATGGCGTAGGAGAATACGGGCATTGGTGGACAAGCACAGAAAACGGCAAATATAAAGACAAGGTCTTTTGTTTATTTTTGGTTTATAATAGTGAGTATTTATATTTACACGACATTAATGAGGAAAAAAATAGTTATCTTTCTGTGCGTTATATAAAAGATAAAGAAGCCTAACCCCAAGCCCCTGTTGGCAGCATACGCCGGAGGCGGGGTGTGAGGATTACGCAACTATTTTCTGTATATTTTCAGGGTTATACCTACCTGACCACAAAACACATTCCGCATTGCGACTTTTCAACGCATCAATATATTCTGGCTCCACTCCTTTTTCCTCGTCATTTACAAAAGCCAAGCCAATTACTTTTTTATTGCTCACGTGCTCGCGAACGCTTTTTACATCATCCCAAGTAAATAAAAATTTAGGCACATTGGCTTTGCTCAAAGAATTGAATGACTTAATAACAATCTCCCTGTCTTTGTGCGCGATTTGAAAATCAAATGCAAATTCCAATCCCGTTCTGCCTTTTGAAATAAATTCTGGAGTATATATAACATTTCGCTCGTCAAGAAAAAGTTTAACATCTTCCTTAAAAAATGACGAAGCCGATGGCTTGCTAAGTACATACATATCGTTTATCTCAAAAATGGTCGTCATCAAGTTATGCTTTTTCTGGGCAAAATTAGCCTCAGTAGCCTCTACAATAAGCTCGTCTTTTTCGCATTTGATTCCATAATTAAGCAATAATTTCTCTAATATCTCTCTTCGCTTTGGGGAATTGCCGATAGAAACCCCCTGCAACTCCAAATTTTTCAAAGTAATGCCATCATCAGATAAAATAATTTTATCTTTATTCTTCTTGGCGTATATTTCAATATTGTCATTAAAAGCACCTATGAAAGGCGTACTAATAACAGCCCAGTCGGTGCCGGTATCTGTTATGGCAACCGTTCTATCTCGCAAGAACTTATAATAATCGTCTATTAGTTTATCAATCCATGTATTCATATCAATATCGGGTTTATTGTGAAACGGGTCTCTAATGCAATCATAGTATTAAACGCATAAAATGCACTCAGTATATCATCTTGCGAAGCAATATCCGATACCGGAAAATTACCTTTCGTGGGTTTTGCCCAAGCCATTTGTTTATATCCATCCACGTGATAATGTACGTGCGGCTCGTTATAATTAAAAAGCTTTCCGGCAAAAGGAAGAAAATCTTTAGGCAAATCTTCAATGACTTCTTCTGGATTTTGATGCTGTCCATTAAAATCAACGCGAAGCAAACCTATCTTTGTTTCATTATCCATAAGATACAAGGTTAATTTTAAATTAACCTTTGGGCTTTGATTTATTTCGTACAAGAAAGTATAATTATTATCCATTGGGGAACCTAATTTATATTTCTGCTGGAATAGTACAGGTTTATCAAGAGTAATAGAATCTTCTAAAATACCATGCAACTTAACCCTTTTAGGGAGAGCCAACAAATAATCTACTTCTTTCTTTTCCATACCACATTTAAATTACAAATTTTCATTTAATAACTTTACTCCTATAAAAAATACCCATCGTCACGCATTTGACCTGCGGGATAGGCTGGGGGAGGCAACGGGTGGGGTGCGATTTTTACTATATTACAAGTATGCTAGACAGAGAATTTTCGTATTACCTTGCTAACCAGAACGAGTTATTGAAGAAATACAATAACCGCTTTATCGTTATTATAGGCGA
>Ga0182472_107401_pt1 | contig 10826 bp, 1 predicted proteins | sample TergutNc150P3_FD_120804 | JGI IMG/M metagenome (GOLD analysis project Ga0182472, IMG submission 120804)
CCCCCCCCCCCCCCCCCCCCCTACATTATGTCATAGCACTTCCGCATACATACCGTTCTCAATGGGCGGGAATTATCCGTGTTTGCGGAACTATATGCGTTTCAAGTTCCACAGCAAACAAGGAGTTAATTTATGAAAAACTGCTTTAAAGCATTAGCTTTTGGCTTTCTTTGCATTTTCGGTGTTCACACAGCTTTTGCGCAATGCACGGCATCTCTGTTTGCTGGCGGTGCTGGCACGGAGGCAAGCCCTTACCAGATTAGCACTGCACAGCAGTTGCAGAATTTAAATCAATGTTTGGGGGAAAGTTATCGAAATAATCATTATGTTTTGAATAATGATATTGATTTGAGTTCGTATTTGCAGGGAGCGGGGAATAATAGTGGGGCTGGGTGGCAGCCGATTGGCTATACCCCTGGTTCTTTTTATAGCAAGTTCAACGGGAACGGCCATAAGGTGTCTGGGCTTTGGATAAACAGACCTGCAGCTACTTACGTAGGTCTGTTCGGAATTGCCTCGGAGATAAGGAATATAGGCATTGAGATTGACGATGGCAGAGGTGGGATCGTGGGCGGCAGCTTTGTCGGCGGTTTGGTAGGTAGGGGTGGCACAATCATCAGCAACAGCTACACAACGGGAAATGTATCTGGCAACACCTTTGTCGGTGGCTTGGTGGGGTTTCACGGCGGCACAGTCAGCGGTAGCTATGCCACAGGTAGTGTTACGGGTAGCGGCGAAAGTGTCGGTGGCTTGGTGGGGTATAACAACGACGGCACAGTCAGCGGTAGCTATGCCATAGGCAGTGTTACGGGTAGCGTAAATGTCGGTGGCTTGGTGGGGTATAACGACGGCACAGTCAGCAACAGCTACGCAGCGGGTAGTGTCAAGGGTACTGGTACGAGAAGCAACAACGGTATCGGTGGCTTGGTGGGGTATAGTGGTACGAGAAGCAAGGGTACAATTCGTAACAGCTACGCAATGGGAAATGTGTCGGGCTATGGTTATATCGGTGGCTTGGTCTGCTCCGATGGCATAATCAGCAACAGCTACTACGACAAGGAAACCACTAGTGGAACATGCTATGGAATAGGAAAAAGTACTGCCGAGATGAAAACGCAAAGTACCTATCAGGACTGGGACTTTGAAGGCATTTGGGAAATAAGCCCCGAAAAGAACAGTGGCTACCCAACTCTGCTTTGGCAGAACCCCGAACATATCGGAAGTGCCATAGTTACAATAATGAATCAGACATGGACCGGCAGCCCCATAACCCCCAAACCAAGCGTTAGCTTCAAAGGAAATAATCTAATTGTGGGCACAGATTTTGAATATGCCTACGATAATAATGTTCAAATTGGCACTGCAACCATGAAAATAATCGGCAAAGGTAATTATTCTGGTCAAACTAAGATTGTGGAATTTAGAATCACTACAAACAACTGCGGGGAAGGCTTTGCAGGTGGTATGGGAACAGAGGCAGATCCCTACAAGATAATGGAAGCTAAAAATCTGGATGCAATAAATAACTGCCTTTACGCTGGCAATTCAAACAAATACTACGAATTGCAGAAAGATATAGATTTGGGCAACTACCTTGCTAACTCAAGCGCGGGCTGGCAACCAATTGGCAACATTGACAGCGATTTCTATGGCAAACTCAATGGGAATGGTCATAAGGTATCAGGGCTTTGGATAAACAAGCCTGCGGCTAATTACGTGGGTCTATTCGGATATGCTTATTCTTCTGCGGAGATAAGGAATATAGGCATTGAGATTAATGATGGCAAGGGCGGGGTCAGAGGCTACAACGATGTTGGCGGCTTGGTCGGGTATAATAGTGGCGGTACAATCAGCAACAGCTACGCAACGGGCAGTGTTACGGGTATCGGAAGAGTCGGCGGCTTGGTCGGGTCGAACGTAGAGAACAGCTCCAGTGGCTTCAGTGGCACAATCAGTAATAGCTATGCCACAGGTAGCGTAACGGGAAGCAGCAATGTCGGCGGCTTGGTTGGGCGGAACGGCAACGGTTGGTATAACAACAACGGCGATGGCAGAATCATCAGTAGCTATGCAACGGGTAGCGTAACGGGAAGCAGCTCTGTTGGTGGCTTGGCAGGGTCTAACAGTGGCACTGTCAGCAATAGCTACGCAACAAGCAACGTCACGGGTAACAGCGGCAATGTCGGTGGCTTAGTCGGAGTAAGTAGCCAAGGTACAATCATCAACAGCTACGCAACGGGCAACGTCACGAGCAATAGTGGCAATGTTGGTGGCTTGGTTGGGTACTACTACAGCGGCGATGGCAGAATCATCAGTAGCTACTACGACAAGGAAACTACCAGCAGAATGGACACGGGCAAGGGAATAGGCAAAAACACCACAGAAATGAAAATGCAAAGTACCTATCAGGGTTGGGACTTTGAGAACATCTGGGAAATCAATTCCGCGAAGAACAGTGGTTACCCAACTCTGCTTTGGCAGAACCTAGAACATATCGGAAATGCCATAGTTGCGATATCGAATCAGACATGGACTGGTAGTCCAATAACTCCCAAGCCAAGTGTCAGTTTCAAAGGAAGTTTTCTGAATGAAGGGATGCATTTTGAATATGTTTACAGCGACAACATTCAAATAGGAACTGCAACATTGAGAATAGTTGGCAAAGGAATTTATTCCGGTCAAGCAAAGGTGACGGAATTTAAAATCGTTCCCGCTGCTTGCGGGACTGGTTTTACCAAAGGGACAGGTACGGAGGCTGACCCTTATAAAATAGCGGATGCTAAAAACCTAGATGCCATCAACAACTGCCTTGGCTATCATTATCCAGACAGATATTATGAATTGCAAAACGACATAGACTTGAGTGACTATCTTGCTAATTCAAGCATAGGTTGGCAACCGATAGGCTACGATGGCCTAAATTATTTCTCTGGCAAATTCAATGGGAATGGTCATAATGTGTCAGGACTTTGGATAAATAGGCTTGTAAGTTACGTAGGCTTGTTCGGGAATTCTAATGGAGGGGAGATAAAGAACATAGGCGTGAGTATTGACAACGGTAAGGGCGGGGTTAGAGGTTCTAACTATGTCGGTGGCTTGGCAGGGTATAACGCTGGCACAGTCAGCAACAGCTATGCAACGGGAAATGTATCAGGCTATAACTATGTCGGTGGCTTGGTCGGGAACGGTGGCACAGTCAGCAACAGCTATGCAACGGGAAATGTATCAGGCTATAACTATGTCGGTGGCTTGGTCGGGAACGGTGGCACAATCAGCGACAGCTATGCAACTGGTAACGTAACGGGAAGTGAAGAAGTCGGCGGCTTGGCAGGGTATAACGGTGGCACAGTCAGCAACAGCTACGCAACGGGAAATGTATTGGGCAACAACTATGTCGGTGGTTTGGTGGGAAACAGCCGCTCCGTCTGGGACGGAGAATACAACGCAGTCAGCGGCAGCTATGCCTCGGGAAATGTATCTGGCAACAGATATGTCGGTGGCTTGGCAGGGTGTAACGATGGCACAGTCGCAACTAGTTATGCCACGGGCAGCGTCACAGGCAATTTGGAAGTCGGCGGCTTGGTTGGGCGGAACGGCGACTATAACAACAACGGCACAGTCAGCAAAAGTTACGCAACGGGTAGCGTAACGGGAAGTGAAGAAGTCGGCGGCTTGGCAGGGTATAACGGTGGCACAGTCAGCAACAGCTATGCAACGGGAAGTGTCACGGGAACAAACTGTATAGGTGGCTTGGCAGGGTATAACGGTAACTCGGCTACTGCTGCTGTCAACATAATTATCAACAGCTATGCAACGGGTAGCGTAACGGGTAGCGTAACGGGTAGCGAAAGAGGAGTCGGTGGCTTGGCAGGGTGCTATCGCTATCCCGCCAGTACAGTCAGCGGTAGCTATTACAACAAAGAAACTTCTGGGCAAACAGACGCCCTGGGAACAAGCAAAACCACTTCAGAGATGAAAACTCAAAGCACCTACCAAAGCTGGGATTTTCAAGATACTTGGACTATTGTAAATATTGAAAACAATGGTTATCCCATTTTAAAATGGCAGTTGCAAAACAAAATTGAATATGCAATTGTCTCCTATATACCATCTAAATCTTATACCGGATCCATAATAGAACCTACATTTACCGTAACACTTAATGAGACTACGCTCACAAAGAACGCGGATTATACAGTTTCTTATTCCAACAACAGAAATGCAGGAACTGCAAAAATCACGGTAACCGGCCTAGGAAAATACTTAGGTTCAATAGAAGCATATTTTACTATAACAGCGAAGCCCGTAACTATCACAAATATAACAATAACAGCATCCAACAAAGAGTACGACGGTAATGCGACTGCTCATATTTCTGGAACCGCAGCAATCATCGGTGAAATTCACGGCGATGTAGTAAACGTTACAGGCAGTGCATCATTCGACAATAAGAATGTTGGAAACCACAAAACTGTAACATTTACAAACCTTGCACTCATCGGCACAGATGCAGGCAACTACACGCTTTCGGCACAGCCTGAACCCGTAAGAGTTACGGCAAACATAACCGCAAAACCAGTCACTATAACAGGAATAACAACATCCAACAAAGAATACGACGGCAACGCTACTGCTACGGTAATAGGTACTGCAGCAGTTAACGAAGTAATTGGAAGCGATGCTGTAACCATTACCAATGGTAATGCCTCATTTAACAACGAAAAAGTTGGAACCAACAAAACTGTAACATTCAGTGGTTATTCCCTTAGTGGCACAGATGCAAGCAACTACACGCTTTCTTCACAACCATCAAGCATAACCGCAAACATTACGTCTAAACCAGTCACTATCACAGACATAAATATAGCCGATAAAGAATATGATGGCACCACTACCGCTACGGTAACTGGAAATATGGCAGTCAACGGAAAAATTGACGGTGATGTAGTAACCGTTGCCAGAGGTAGTGCTTCATTTAACGACAAAAATGCTGGAAACGATAAAATCGTAACCTTCAGCGGATTTTCTCTTGGCGGCACAGATGCAAATAACTACACGCTTTCTTCGCAACCCAGCTGCACAGCGAATATTACTGCGAAAACTCTCGCAATCACAGGAATATCGGTATCAAATAAAGAATACGATGGTACCACTACCGCTACAGTTACTGGAAAAGCAGCAGTCAGCGGAAAAATTGGTAGCGATGATGTAACAGTAATTCCAGGCATAGTTTCATTTAACAATAAAAATGCAGGAAACGACAAAGCAATGACGTTAAACAATTTTTCCCTTAGTGGCACAGATGCTCACAATTATACTTTTTCAGCTCAACCCGCAAACATCACCGCAAACATCACCGCAAAACCCGTCACCATCTCAGGCATATCAACAAAAAACAAGGTTTACGATGGTACCACAACCGCTACTATTGCTGGAACGGCGATAATCAACGGAGCAATAAGCGATGATGATGTGGACGTAACCAACGGCACAGCATCGTTCGCAGACATAAACACAGGAATTAGCAAAACCGTGACATTCTCAAACTTCAAACTCGGTGGCACAGATGCAAGCAACTACACTCTCACTGCACAACCCAAAAGCGTTGCCGCAAACATCACCGCAAAACCTGTAACCATCACAGGCATAACAGCACTTGACAAAGAGTACGATGGCACCACAACCGTTACGATTACTGGAACCGCAGTAGTCAGCGAAAAAATTAGCGATGATGATTTAACGGTAATCCCAGGCACAGCCTCATTTGCGAACAAAAATGCCGGAATCAGCAAAACAGTGACGTTCAACGGTTATTGGCTTACTGGCGCAGATGCTGGTAATTACGTGCTTGCGGCGCAACCCTCTGTTACCGCAAACATCACTCCCAAACCTATCACCATCACCGACATAACAGCACTTGACAAAGAGTATGACGGAACCACTACAGTAGAGTTTACAGGTGGCGAACTTATCGGCGCATTGAGTGGCGATGCCGTAAACTTCAAACTCGGAACAGGCACAATAGCCTCCCCAGACATAGGCAGCAACAAAACAGTCTCAACAAACATAACCTTAACAGGCGCAGATGCCCCCAACTACACCCTAACGCAACCCACAGGCATAACCGTAGAAATAAAAAAGCCCACTGAAACCCCCACCTTCCCCAATCGTGAAAATCCTCAAATCGGGCAAATCGGGGTTCAGACAATAAACAACGCAATCCTACTCTCCAACCTCCCCCAAAACGCAAAAGTAGAAGTGTACAACCTCCAAGGCAAACGCATATATTCAGCACATCCTGAAAATCCTAAAATCCTGAGAATCGGGGTTCAGACAAAAGGAATCTATATAGTAAAAGTAGGAACCCAAACAATGCGTGTAGCTGTGAGGTAAATCAGACAACTAATTCAAAACCCAAATTCTCCCCCCAGCAATCCTCGCAAAATAATCGGGGTTATACATCGCTTCCAGAACAAGACCTGGCCACTTGAATTCTCCTGCGTAGCTCGGATGAATTTGAACGGCAAAAATCTTTGTCTCGTTTGGAGAAAGGCTAAAGAACCAATTAATTCGGTCGTCTCTTATGTCTGTGTAATCCGCTGAAGCAAGAGGCGGGCGTATGTTATTCAGCCAGCCCGGTCTATCGTATTCATTCAATCTTTCGTTGGAAATCTCAAAACCCGAAGGTAAAATACTGGATAATGCCAAATTCTCAACACGGCTGGCGGCAAGCGACCTCGCGCCAAAAACAATCCAGAATGCCTCGCCCTGTTTTATTTGCGAAGCGGTGATTCGTTCTCCGGTTTGGCTAAACAAACTCCTTTCCAAGACAAGCCCTTTGTTCTCCGTTCTTATATTATCTTCCAAATGCAAACCACTTGTTTGGAGTTCGGCAAAGATTGTGGCGTTCAAGGAATTTACAGAAACACCTTGGGAACCCAAAGAACTCAAATCTATTTTTACGGGTCTGTTGGCTTTAACCAAAACTTTTTTCGTTTCTGTGCCAACTTTCCACTCAACTTCCGCATCGCCTGCACTAAATTTATCTCTGAGGGCAGAGAAGGCTAGCAAAGCAAATGCGCTCTCCTGAGTGCTCCACCATCTTCTGGAACTCCATTCTTTTGCAAGCTCTTGGTACACTTTCAAGGCATCTCCAAACTTGTTCATCTTTGCAAGAACCAAAGCGGCAAGGGCTTGGTCTCTCAAGGCAGAGCCATAAGTCCCTGAATTTTCCCTGTAATCGCTCAAGGCATTTCCGCTGTATTCCAAAACTTGCTTTGCTATGGCTTCTTTTCCGGCTATGTGATAAGCACCCGCAAGCAGATATTTAGAGAGCCAGTCCAGATTGTCCAAATTATTCTCTTTCATCAAATTCATCGCACCCATCTGCTCTTCGCCTGCTAATGCCAGCAAAAACAGTCTATACGCTTGATTGCGGAAATCTCTGCTATAAGTTTTCTTTGCCTGCTCTATTTCCCAGTTTCTCCAAGTGTTCAAAAGGGTTTGCGGAACGGAGTAGCCTGCGTTTTTTGCCTCTAGCATAAAATGCCCAGCATAACTACTTGCCCAAGAATCCGCATTGCCACTTTGACCCGGCCAATAAGAAAATCCTTGACTCATAGAGAATTGTGCAAGTCGCTTGATTCCTGCGTTTATATTGCTTGTGATTTCCTGCTTTTTCTTTGAGTCCAAATCTTTTAACTTATCAATATACAGTTGCGGGAATATGCCAGAAACGGTTTGCTCCAAACAGCCATAAGGATAATTTATCAGGTAATCCAGTCGCTCATCTGCACCCAAGTTTGGCACTCCGCTTAATACAAGAGTTGCTTTGTGCGTGCCTTCTATTCCAAAAACATTTATTTTGGTTTGCCAAGTTTCGCCGCTTGAAATTTGTTTTTGCAAAACTTCCGTGTAAAATGCAGATGAACTCATTATGGGCAAATCTATGGTGTCTGAAATTTTGTGTCCCACGCTTTCTGCCTTTACGATTATTTTTGCACTTCCAAGAATGGGCTGCGCTTCAACCTCAAAGCTGCCATCAAGCTCGCCTGGCTTTTCAAAAGAAAGGGTGAAACTATTGTTGCCTATAATTTTGAGTTCGGGCGAAACCTGCAAACTCACGTTTGCTTTTTTCACATCGTCATCCATTGCAAATACAGAAACAGGAATTTTGAATTTATCGCCGGGCTTTGCCGCTCTGGGTGCTGTCTGCAAAATCATAAGCGGCTTTTTTACCACTATATTGGCTTCGCCACCAAAGAATGCGTTTTTGGAAACTCCAATCAACTGCGCCCTTACAGAGCCAACATATTGCGGCATTTTGAATTTGATTTTTTCCGTCTTTCCTGCTTTCACCTCTTGAACCCCGCTGAATAGGGAAACCGCTTTAAATCTCTGCGTTTTCTGCTTACCCGCCATATTCATAGCAGCCTCATCTCCGCCGCCTATGGATAAATAGGAATCCATATCCGGCATTAAAGCCCCTATAATTTCGTCATAGTTATCGGAGCTTCTTATTCCCAGCGCTATTTTCTGAAAATAAAATTTCCACGGGTTAGGAGTTTTGAAATTTGTCAAATCCAGCAAGCCCTCGTCAACCACGGCAAGGGTGAATGAGGCATCTTCTTTAGATGGATTTGTAACTTCTATGGAAAATTCCTCGCCTGGTTTAATTTCTTTTGGGGCATTTAAAGCCAGTTTCAGTTTTGTTTTTTCGTCTTCAACTTTAATGGGCAAAATTCCGTAATAGCGCATGGGTTTCTCGCCCTCAACGCTCTTCAATGGCATAAACAAGCTTACAACCGCATAAACATTGGGCAGCATATTTTTAGTAGCCATAAAAGAAACAACATTTTTGCCCGCCGTTGCTCGCACAAATTTCGTTTCCAAAATTTTATCGGCACTTTCCAAACTCACAAGAGTATTTCCGCTTGCGGGAGATTCAAAGGAAATGATTATGGAATCACCAATATCGTAGTTAGGTTTTTTGCTCATCAAATTCAAATGGCTCGCCTCTGGAATGTTCCGTATATTTTCAGAATCACCCCAATACGATGCGTAAATGAATTGAGATGCGCTATGCCCGCCTTCAACATCTTCTATCTCAACTGCAATTATACCATTGCTTTCCGGTACCCATTTAAATTCTCTTATATTGCTTCCACTTTTAATTGTTTCTTCGTGGACTAAGTAGGTTTGCTTTTGCCTTCTAAAATCCCACTTTTCATAATCGCCGCTTTCCCACCACGAATAGCTGCGGTTTTGGTAAACCTTAACGGAGAGCTTTCTGCCTGCTGCAACTTTTCCGTCTTCATCAAGGACTATTATAGGTACTCGCAAAGTATCGCCCGTGCGCACACCATTCCAATAATCCCTCGTTTTTAATCCCACAAAAACCGGATATGGATATACAAAGGCGGAATGCCAGCTCTCTGTGTAGCCGCCGCCTTTTTCATTGACTGTGGCGTGTATGTTTATGATTGCTGCTTCGGGAATATTTTTATTTCTCAAATCAATTGTTTCAGAAATTTTTGCCTCGCCATCGCTATTCAAATTTCCAGCGAACAGAGATTCTTCATCTCTTTCTTCAAAACGAAGCATTTGGTTTTTGAATGTGAAATCTGGAAAGCGAGGAAATTTCAATGTTTTGTTTCTAAGCGAAAATACAATATCTGCCTTTAATCCGGCAGCGGGCGTACCGAATAAATACATGCTTTTGAATGTTTCCGTTATTTTTATTTCTTTTCCGCTGAATTTCTTTGGAAGCTCAAGAGAATTTTTTAAGCGATTGGGCTTAACGGTTTCCACACGCAAATAGTGATTCCACTCATTTCCACCGCTTTTTATCACCGCCTGCCATTCTCCAGTTGGCGCATTCAAGTCAGTTGGAATGTCTAGAGAAAACATTCCGCTTGCGGAAGTTTTCGCGGTGCTTTCAAAAACAACGGAACTCATTGGATTTTTCACCGCAATGGACATTTGCACGTTTGCTAATGGCTTTTCCACCGTTTCGCGCACAATGCCCGCGAAATGAATGGTATCGCCTGGCCTGTGAACGCCCCTCTCCGTGTAGCCGAATAATCTCGCTTTATTGCTTTCTTCCAAAACCCCGCCAACGTCAAAGCGGCTGATTTCCCAATTGCTCTGGTCAAGCTTTAACAAAGCAAGCCCTCTATTTCCCTGACCTTTTACAACATAGCTCTCCTTTGGCGCTACTTTGAAAAATACATAACCATTTGAATTTGTTCTTTGCGTAGCCAGAACATCATTCACTTTGCCATATAGTTCCAAAGACAAACCCGAAATCGGTTTGGAACTTTCAACATCAACTGCCCAAACGTGAATGCCACCGCTCTCTTTTTTTGCCGTTAATGCAATGGAAGAGGCGATCAAAATTTTTTCCAAATTTTTGTCATAATAGTAGAAACCGTTGCATGGACTTTCGTAGTAAGAATTATCTTCATAAACCAAATCGTCTTCTCCGTATTCCTGATTTGTGGTTTTGCAAGGGGCGATGAGGTTTTCTGCATTGAAACTCAGATTTACAACATAAGCTGCTCCAGCTTTTTTTGTTATGTATTTGGAAATATCAATTTCTGTTTTCAGCCATTCATTTCTCTTTGGGTTTTCAAATTTAATATCGGCATTATAAACTTTTTTTGCCGTTCTCTCAATATCTGCAATCCATCTATTTGAGGAACGCAAATCGTTGTTTTGCAAAAAGAACATCAAATTTTGCGGCAAAATTTCCTGTATCTCCAACTTTGCGCTGGCTATATTTATGCTTTTAAACTGCAAGCTGCCCTTGTTTTCCAAAGGCAAAA
>Ga0182472_100081_pt1 | contig 10819 bp, 10 predicted proteins | sample TergutNc150P3_FD_120804 | JGI IMG/M metagenome (GOLD analysis project Ga0182472, IMG submission 120804)
AGTAGAAAGAAAAAAATAGGAGACCTTTCTATGCAAGACAACCTACCCGAATTATTAAGTCCAAAAGTGGACGTAATTTTCAAATTGCTGTTCGGTGACGAACGCTACAAGGATTTGACTATCAGCTTCATAAGTGCAGTCCTAGGCTACAAGGACGGCGAGTTGGAAAACATTTTCTTTTATGATACCCATCTGAAAAGGGAGAGTGTGGACGACAAGCTGGGGATTTTGGATGTGAAAGCCAAGCTCTCTAACGGGAATATCATAGATATAGAGATGCAGGCACACAGCGTTCCTGACGTAAGAGGAAGGATATCTTACTACAGGTCGCATCTGCTCACCGAGCAGCTAGGTACGGGAGATCCGTACTCAAAGCTAAAGCCTGTGAAATCCATAATAGTGGCAGATTTTGATTTTGTCCCAGAATCGGAGAAATGCCACACTGTTTTTCAAACACTGGAGAAAGACGAACATTTCCCCTTCAACGATTTGGAGGAAATACACGTTCTTTGTTTAAAAAAATTATCTAAATTAGATAATGAGAGCTTAAGTGAATGGTTGAGATTCATTAAATCTGAGAGCAAAGAGGAATTTATGGAGTTGGCAAGAAAAAGTCCAGTATTTGAGAAGGCTGTAGATGTTTTGACTGAGGTCAGTGCAGACGACTATAACCGTATGCTGTACGAAGCTCGCTTGAAGGAATGGCGTGATAATAAATCTAGGATAGACGGAGCCTTGACAGATGGGATGAAAAAAGTTTTTTCTCTTTGGCGTCAAGGCTATTCTTTAGATGAAGCCGAAAAAAAGATGGGTCTGTCCTAATTAGTAAGCAAGACAAACAAACCTGCACTGCAACTGCATAGCGAAGGATAAAACTATTTCAACGCATTATGCTCCAACATTAGCGTGTAATTCGTAACATCGCATACATTGCTTGGACCAAAGTACTGAATTGGACCTGGGTAAATGTATTCTTCGCCTCTTGCCCAATCGTCTCTGTGGTTTACAAAATATTTAAAGGGTTTGCCTTTTAAATCCACGAGGGCTTTTTGTATAACGGGTTTGTTTTGGCCGTGCCTGCGTTCAATGTTCATCATCATTGTAGTGGGAACGCCGCCTGCAACCCATTTTTTAAAACCTGCGGTTAAATTGCGAATGGAACTCATATAGCCGTTTTTCTTGTGCAGCACCAAAACAGAAGCTGCATAGCCAAGGCTATAGCAATAATCCGCATCAAAGTTTGATGGTGCCGCGCAGCGACCCTCATAACCAAAGAAATGGCTTTGAGTGCTGAATTTGCCTTTGAAATTTCTGAGCTTAAGTTCTTTGGTGACCATTTCAATTAAAAGTTTTTCTGTTTCAACCAGAGATACCTGAACATTTCCGTGCGGGTCTCTGTCCATCATCAACTGGAGCTGTATGTCTTCGGGTAGGTTTTTAAGCAAGGTTGCAGAGGCTTCGGAAATATGTTTGCAAGCTACTTCTACCATATCTGCCGCTTTGCCAGCTTCTTTAATTTCTGCGTCACCGTGTTCTTTCACGTGGCTTTCTATATCTTTTTGGATAAGGGCTTTTATTTCTGCTTCGTGCTTCGCTAGAGCATCGTTCAGTTCTGAAATCAGAATTTTAAATTCTGGAATAAATTCAATAAGACCTTCTGGTATAAGGGCTACGCCAAAATTTTTTCTATCTGCGCTACGGCCATCGATAATATCTGCTATTGAATTCACAACCTGTTGAAGAGTCCATTTTTTTTCCTTAATCTCTTCTGAAATCAAGCAAATATTTGGATGTGTTTGAAGAGCGGCTTCTAAACCTATATGGCTTGCAGAACGCCCCATAAGTTTTATAAAGTGCCAGTATTTTTGGGCGGAATTGGCATCGCGCTCAATGTTGCCTATCAGTTCTGAATAGGTTTTAACGGCGGTGTCAAAACCAAAAGAAACTTCTATATATTTGTTTTTCAAGTCGCCATCTATGGTTTTTGGGCAGCCTATAACGGAGCAAGAAACTTTTTTATCTGCAAAATATTCTGCCAAAACCGCGGCATTTGTGTTTGAATCATCTCCGCCTATAATTATAATGGCGTTTAACTTTAGCTTTTTCACAACTTCTATGCACCTGTCAAATTGCTCGGTGCTTTCCAATTTTGTTCTGCCGCTTTGGATTATATCAAAGCCGCCTGTGTTGCGGTATTTTGCCATTAATGCGCGTTCTATTTCAATATATTTTCCATTCACAAGCCCGCTAGGGCCGCCCAAAAAACCGTAAAGTTTTGAACTGCTCTTAACGGCTTTTATTCCGTCAAAAATTCCAGCAATAACATTGTGACCGCCCGGAGCCTGCCCGCCAGAGAGAACAACGCCAACATTTAGGGCTGTGCTTGTGGCTTGCTTTTTTGTTGAGGCTTTAAATGTTAAAATAGGAGCGCCATAAGTATTTGGAAATAGTGCCTTTATTTGCTCTTGGTCGCTCACAGACTTTGTGGCTGTTCCAGCGATGGTTGAAACTTTTAATGCCCCCTTGCTAAGCGAGGGTGGGAGCTTAGGTTTGTAGCCAGCACGAGCTTTGCCAAGAAAAGAAAGATTTTCAGACATCGGTTTTCTCCTTTGTTATTGGGGTATAATATAGAAAAATTATTAAATAGAACTCTGCAACTGGTCTATGCCTTCTTGTATTTTTTTATTGACATAGCCTTTGCTAAACCCAAAGACTGCGGCTACTTCGTCTGCACTCCAGCCTTCGCCAAAAACAAGTTCAACAAATAATTGCGAAATGGGGCAAGGCATACCCGAAGCTTTGCCAACAGTCCATACGGGAGATTGGCTGTCTCTCAAAAAAACACCCCCTTGGAGCAACCATTCTTCCTCTATTTGTTTTTGCCTCTTTCTCGTTCTAAAATGATCCACGCAACAGTGATATGCTATTGAATAGAGCCAAGTTTTCAAAGCAGACTGATCTTTAAAAGATTCCGTACTGCTGAGTATTTTAAAAAAAACTTCTTGGCGAATATCTTTTGCAATGGCCGGATCTCTCACAAAACGCTCGCAAATCCTAAGTACAAAATCTGCATTTTCAGCCCAAAGTTCGGATATATTCATAAACAACCTCCAATTATGCCTTTGATATATATTATTACTGGGCTATTTGCACACGAACCACGTATTTGGCATACATCTGTTTGCAAAATACTGTATTTTTCTACATTTATCATAATGCCTTTTCTGCCACTCTTTTTTTTGCTTTTGGTTGCTTGTTCCAATAATTTGTTGCACAGCGAAACAAAATCGCTGTCTATTGAGCGCGTATCCATTGAAGTTCAAAATAAATCATACACAGTTTTAACAGATTATTCCATTCCTTACTCCGATACAATTTTAGAAAGCGATACCGTATTTTTTTATGCGAAAGTAAATCCGCTAGGTGCAAAAATTAAAGGTTGCTATTGGTCTATTGAGTCTAAAGACTATCCTTGCCAGCAATCTAGAAACAGATATACCTTTGATTCCACAGGTCTTTATCCTGTGAAATTAAAAGTGCTGGATATTTTTGGCGACACTTTATATGCAAACATATTTATGAGAGTTTCAAGCAAACCTATTTGCAGCGGCATAAAACTGAGTTTTTTTCAAGGTTCGCCCATTTTTAAATGGAACTGCAAAAATACAGATGACGAAGCCGAGCTAACTTACAGATTTATACTTAAAACAAAAGATAAAGCAGATACTCTGTTTTTGAAAGAAGATTCCCTGCAACTTGGTTATCCATTGCCAAGCGATTATTGGAAAGTTCAATTGAATGTAGAAAACAGTTATGGATTCAAAGATTCTACCGAGATGTCGCTATTATGAAAATTTTTCTTTTTTGGGGAACAGCGGCAACATTATTTTTAATCTCCTGCTCTGATAACGCTAAATTTGACGACATCAGCAAACCCGAACCTAAATTGGATATTGTTTATGGACAATATAAACAATACTTATATGCTAATGCATATTTATCTATAAAATATGACCCAGAATATTATTATTGTTACTGGGCAATAGATGGAGAACTTGTTAGTTATGATAATCTTTATATGGAAAAAAAAGTATCTTATGGTGAGCATTTTTTAGAATTTATTTTGATAGACCGCTTTGGCGATACTTTGAGTGATGGCGGTATTGTTCGCATGAATGAACCGCTTAAAATTACCTTGCTTTCTCCAATAGAAAAGTATCAAGCGGCAAAAACCGATACAGTTAAATTTCAATATAAAATAAGCGGCATAGATACTTGGGAAAAAAAATCACAAATTATTGTTTATATTTCCACAGATGAAGATATTTGGAAAAATGGAAAGCCTATAAAAGATAGTTTTTCGCCGCTGAACGAAAGTGTTTATTATTGGGGAGTTAAGGCATTTACAGAACAAGACACCGCATATTCGGAGATTAGAAGTTTATGGGTAAAAAACTAATTTTAAGCATAATGATTGCAGTGGGCATTTCCAATTCGGCGCCTCTTATGATGTTTCCCCTTGAATCCGACTTAGACAGCAATATTTTGGCTCTTTGGGAAAATTCCATTAAGCAAATTTTTAAAGAGGCAGCTTTTGAGCCTATGAAAATTGAGCAGAGTCATTTTGCGAAGTGCGAAAGCATAGAATGTGCGATATCTGCTGCGAGGGTTGCTGGAGCACAAGGACTTTTTAGAGGGCGTTTGCGCGCAGAAGGCAAGGATTCCATAAGCTTTAGGTTTCATATAGACTGGCTTGCAAGCAATTCAACTCCCCAAAGCGATATACAAGGCACAGCCCCACTCTCGTGGGACGATGCTATGAGGAGCGGAACGCTGCCAAAACTTTTATCTGGAATAACGGGTAAAAGCACGGAAATTGAAAACACAAAGGAAGAAAAAACTTATATCAGGGTAGAAACTAACCCAGAAAATGCCATTGTTATGCTAAACGGAGTAGCTGTGTGTTCTTCGCCTTGTGAATTTTTAGCTACTGGTTCTAGAGCGCAAATTGCGGCATATTGGCAATCTGGCGATAATATATGGGCGGCAAAGAGCGATGTGAAAATCGGAAAAGACACTACAAAAGTATTGCTGGAACTTAGGCGTTCTTATGCATACACGGAAATTCGCACATTGCCGGAAAATGCCCAGGTATATTCGGGAAACTTTTTAGACATAAATTCAAAAGCTTTGGGAAAAACTCCGTATAAGTTCCGCAGTTTGCCCGGAACTGCGCAAGTCCGCATTTTTCGCGAGGGCTATAAAGACACTTTGATAGACGTTAATGTTGATGCCTTGGAAAAGCAGGTTCAAATTGTGCAGTTAAATCCCATAACAGATGCCAGGCAAATAGCGGACCAAAATCTTTTTATAAAAAGCCAAACAAAGAAAAAAATAGGGATAGGCCTTTTGGGTGGCAGCGTTGGGCCACTCGCTACAGGTATATTGCTCTGCAACTTGGCGCGAGACGATTACCAAAAAGCCCGTGAAATAAAATCAGAATTATCTTACCCCGCCATTGGTGGAGAAAATTTCAGGGCAAAAGTAGATGAAAACCACAAAGCCGTTAAAAATGGAGATACGAAAACTATTTTTGGCTCAAGTTTAATAGGAATTTCGCTAATTTTAGCTGGAATAGGCTTTTCTATGAGTTTTTGACCCTAACATTCCGTTGGATTAGTGAAAATTTTATATTTATTGTAGTATAGCGTTAAATTTGAGGTAACCCGATGAGAACCAAATTCGCAAAACTCGCACTAATGGTATGTTTAGGGCTTTCTGTGTTAATAGCTGTTTCTTGCTTTGAATCTAGCAACTTAGGCAATCAAGGCTTAACATCAGGAACGGAGTTTACACCTACTGTGCTTGGTTTGAATCCCGGAAAAAACAATAGTGAAATGAATTTTAATTGGCTTTCGGGAAATGAGGTGGGAACTAATAAATCCGTTGTACGTCTTTTAAAAGGCTATTATCACATTAAAGACTTTAAAGGAACATACGGTGCAGCAGGCGACAATCGACAACACAAAGTTACAGTAATGGATCTTGAACCAGATGTCGAATACACATATCGGGTATCTAATGACAGTACAAACTGGAGTGTTCCATACACATTTAAAACTGCCCCAAAAGGCTCGTTTAAATTTGCAGCTGTAGCAGACATACAACCTAGTTGTTCGGAGGCGTGCCCTACTGATGAAGGTAGCGAAATTTATATGTGGGGTAAGACCCTCACGGAAATCGCTAATGCTGGTGCAACTCTTATTGTAAATGCTGGAGATCACGCTATGAATGGTAGAGAAATCGAATATGAAGGTTATTTTTACCCTTCACAACTACGAAGTATTCCAACAGCTCCGGTGATGGGCAACCACGATACGTATGCTTCTGGAACGTATGCGAAAAATTTTAAATATCATTTTAACTTACCCAACATTATTTATGGAACCGCACCATATACTGAACAAGCAAATTATTATTTCTTATATAATAGAGTTCTATTTATAGGCTTAAACACATCTGATGAATCTAGTAGTGATACCAACGCTTACAACAACGCATCTAAGTTTATAACCGACTTTAAAAAAACCTTTGTTGCTGCAAAAAAAGCGCACTCTCCAACCCAATACGATTTTATTGTTGTTTCTCATCATAGAACCACAAATAGCATACAAGGTGGCAGTCACGCATTGGAGGCAACTACATTAGCTTATCAAGATGCGGGTCTTCAAAGAATTATGACTGAGAATGGCGTGGATTTGGTAATAACAGGCCATGACCATATATATGTTAGAAGCAAACTTATGTATAACGATACTGTAAGCACAAATGGCACTGGTACTTATTATCTAACTATTAAACCAGGTAGCGGTACTGATGGACGCGGTAGTGGTATAGGTTTTGACAAGACAACTGCTGATTCTTACAAAGATAGGTATCCTTGGCTTCTTATAGAGATAAATGAGAAATATTTCCCTATATCTTATGAGAAACATCTTGCATATACCAAAGACAACTTTGGATATGCAATATTTGAAGTTAGTGGTACTGGTCATAATGCTAAAATGGCGGTAAAGATGTACGAGTACCCATATACGAATACAAATCCTTCTGACACGTTTACTATTACGCCAACTCTTTCAAAATAGACAGATAACAAATAACCATAACGGTTTAATTTTATTTTACTATAGTAAGTAATGATCAACTCATATCCAAACGCTTGGGATATGGGACAAGGGACAGGGGACATGATTTTTTCTTACAAAACAGCTTAAAAAGCCATTTTAGTGTAAATATTCATATCCCTTATCCCATTTCCCTTGTCCCAAAGAAAGTTAATCAGCATTTACTATATTTAAAGCTGTTTGTAGTAACCATGAGGAAAATTAAATGAATCCTACGCTAGCAAAAGAGCTTAAGGATATGGCAGATAACGCTAATGTTCCAGAAGCAGAATATCTTGAGTGGAGAAAGAAAAGACTCACAAAAGAGTTTTTTGAAAAATTGAAAGAAACTGCAAAAGCGGGAAAATATTGCTTTGAGGCAATAATTGAATCCACTATAGACGACATTTGCTGGTCGCGTTGGTGCAGAAACCACGACTTCACTTATGCCGACAAAAAAGTGTGGTGGTCTGTTCAATGATTTGGGGAATATATGTTCAAATTTCTTAACTCCATACGGTTTCGCATTCATGCACTTAGCATAGGGCTTGCATTTGCTATTTCTGCTGCTTTCTTAGTTATTTTTCTGATAAGTTCAAAAAGAGCGAATACCGAGCATTTGGAGGAAATTGCCAAGAGAACAATGCAATATTTGAACGCAGACATTCAAAATGCCCTTGCACCTGCTATGGATATGGCAAATTACATAGCCGCCTTTGCAAGCGATTATAACCACGAACAAAACGATCGTCTTTTAGACAAAATAGCCAAGGCAGACCCCTCTGTTCTCGATGCTTATTATGGCACAGCCCTCACACGTTATGAAGGCGGATTTTTTGCCAGCGGAACAAATTGGAACCCTTACGAAGAAGAACCTGACTGGAATCATGTAAAAAGGCCTTGGTTTATATCTGCAATGCAAAATCCTGGTAAAATAACCATAACAGACCCTTATGAAGATTCCGAAACGCATAAAATTTGCGTGACCATTGTGAAAACCGCTTTAGATAGCAAAGGGAAAATCAACGGGGTTGTGGGTATAGATGTGCTTTTGGATAAATTGACAGAAATAGTAAATGCGCGCAAAGTTACAAAAGATGGAAAAAGTTTTTTGATAGATGCAAACGGTTTGTACATAATCAACCAAGACACATCCAAGGTTATGAAAAGCAATATTCTAAAAGACCTGAATTTAGATAAATCCATTTTGGAAAAGCAGGGCATTAAATTTAGAGACAGTATATACATTGCGGTTATATCTGTTCCAAATACTCCAAGCTGGTATCTTGTGAGCGTTGGTTCTTTGAAGAGTTTAGATAAAATGGATTTGAGGTCTGTTTTGATTGTAATCGCAATTTCAATTTTAGTGGCAATAGTAGTTTCTTTTGTACTCGGAAACAGAATAAGCAAGGGAATAAATGTTGTTATAAAAGGAATAAAACAAGTGAGCAGTGGCGATTTAACTGGGCGGCTTAAAATCAAATCCAACGATGAAATTGGCGAAATGTCTAAGAGATTCAACGAGTTTTTGGATTTGTTGCAAAGGTTTATGAAAAAGGTAAGCGATGATGCGAATAGTTTTTCTGAAACTGCTGGGCGTTTAACAGAAGTGAGCAATTCTTTGGAGCACGGTAGCGAGAAAACAGTATCTCAGAGCACATCTATAGCCAGCGCAATGGAACAAATGTCTGCAAATATAAACGCAATGGCAAGCGGCACAGAAGAGGCAAGCCTTAACGCACACGAAGTGACCAACACAACAGAGCAGATGGCTGCAAATATAAATGCAATGGCAAACGGCGCAGAGCAGGCAAGCAATAACGCAAGCAAAGTTACAGAATCGGCAAAACAGATGAGCGCAAATATGAACGCAATAGCAGCTGCTATTGAAGAGATGAGCGTAAGCATAAGGCAAATTGCAGGCAATGCCGGAGATGCGCGCAAAATAACAGGAGACGCAATTTCCAAAAGCGGTGATGCAACAAAAGTTATGGACAAGCTGGGTATGGCTGCCAAAGAAATAGGAAAGGTTACAATCCTCATAAAAAAGATAGCCGATAAAACCAGCCTGCTTGCACTTAACGCTACCATTGAAGCCGCAAGTGCAGGCGATGCTGGCAAAGGATTTGCCGTTGTTGCAAATGAAATAAAAGAGCTTGCGCAACAAAGCGCAAACAATGCAAACGACATTGCCATAAAAATAGAGAATATCCAAGCAGGCACGGGCGAGGCAACTGTAGTTATAAACCACGTGTCTGAAATAATTGCCCAAATAAATCAAAGCGTTGAAGCCATAACTGGTCATATTGAGCAGCAAACCAAGGTAAGCAATGAAATATCAAGCAATGTGTCACAAACAAACACAGAGGCCAAGCAAGTGGCTTCTGCCATTGGCGAGGTAGCCAAAAGTGCCAACGAAATAGCGAGCAATGTCACGCAGGCAAGCGCAGGAGCAAAGCGAGTAGTTTCTGCCATTGGCGAGGTAGCCAAAGGTGCAAATGATGTTTCGAGAAACGCAAGCGATGCGGCAAAAGGTGTTGTGAGCGTTAGCCATAATGTTGTTAGTATGAGCGAAGTTGCAAAAGATTCGGCTCAAAGCGCAAAACAGGTAAATTTGAGCGCGGCCAATTTGAGCAAATTCGCAGAAGAATTGAAAGATACCGTGGAGCAGTTTAAAATTTGACACACTCCTCCAATATAACTGCTGAGGCAATCCCAGTTTGGAATGCCTTGGAAAACGCTCTTGAGCAAGAGCGTTTTCCGCAGATGTTGCTTTTAGACGGTATTCCAGGAATAGGGAAAAAACTCCTCGCTATGGAACTTGCAAAAATACTTTGCGTTCACAGCAACGAGCCTCTTATATGGCTAATCCCCTTAGACGGTGATGCTAAAGATAGAGATACGCCCACAAAAATAGATTCAAGAACAGAGGAACTTTCGCAGAAATTCATTCAAAATCCCTTTCACACAGGGTATATAACAGAATCTGCCATTATATCTGTGGGTATGGTAGAGAATTTGCTGAAAAATTTTGAATTGAAAGCGAGCGGCAACCGCGTTGTTATAATAACAAATGCAGATTTAATGAACGAGCAGTCTGCAAATAAACTTTTGAAAACATTTGAGGAAGTTCCTCCAAACACCTACTTTATATTAACCACTGCATCTAGGCACTCGCTTTTGCCAACCATACGCTCACGCTCAACTTGTTTTTCTGTTCCTTTTGCAAGCAATGGCGAGGTAGCCAGAATTTTAACGACTTATGGATATTCTGCACCAACAGATGGAATTTTGGAATTTGCCGCTGGTTCTATTGGAAAGGCAATGCTCGCGTTAGATTCAAACTATTTGGAATTAAGGGAAAAAATTGCCATTTACGCAAACCACGCTTTAAGCGGAGATGCTTCTGCTGCAATTTTATATGCACAGGAAATTGATAAGTCCATAAATACCATTGCATTTTTTTTGGAAGGCCTCGCTCTGTACCTGCTAAAAACAAATAACCCAGAATATTTGGTTTATATACAAAATATTAATTTTCTTTTGCGGGCAGTGCTTGCAAAGAAATTCACAACAGAGCACGCAATTCAAAATATAGCGCTTAGAATGGCGCAAAAGGAAATATGACAAACGCACAACTATCGCTAGAAATA
>Ga0182472_100082_pt1 | contig 10806 bp, 9 predicted proteins | sample TergutNc150P3_FD_120804 | JGI IMG/M metagenome (GOLD analysis project Ga0182472, IMG submission 120804)
TCTTCAATTTTCTGCAATTTATCAGCAATTATCGTTTTGTCAGGCATAAATGATATCTTTTTTTATGGTGTTTAGAAATTCGTTTCTCAGTCGTTTGTGTTTGTGTATTAAATCAACTTTAATACCGAAAAGATTTTCTAAATCGTATAACAAAGAACCCATTTGGAAAAGGCTAATGGTGTCGGACTCAAGATAGACATCTAAATCACTGTTGCTATTTTGTTCGCCTCTAGCAAAAGAACCGAAAATGCCTATACATTCAATGCCATATTTACTGGCATTTTCTTCTTTATAGGCTTTTAGCAATTTTATGCACTCATTCGCTGTTTTGGGCATATTTGTAATATAGAAAATTGTCTGAACCCCGATTCACCCGATTCACCGATTTTCCCGATTGCTGAGTTACATTTCTTTTGTCTGAACCAAAATTCTCAGAATTTGCAGGATTAACAGAATATGCTTGCGGCGTGGGTAGGCTTGGGAGTTATTTTTCATCTCCGTTCAAATAATCAAATAGTATTTTACCCAAACGTCTAGTATTTTTTTTATCACTTTTATCTAAACCCTCTTGATAATCAGAAACATATTTTTTTGTGTCAGCTGGAAAATTATTATTTATATCCTTTTTAATAATTTCAGCCAATTTTTTAACTATAATTAGTTTTTGTTCTCCGTAAATAAGTTTATAAACTTTTATTTCTCCAGATACTTTATGCCCGATATAGTATTTTTCTTTATTCAAGTTAAACACCTTATACTGCATTTGAGAATTTGACTTCTTGCCTTTTCTTTGTTGCTGTGTACTCATCTTCCCTTCTTCCGTTTCCCTTGTTTTTACCCCTGCCAAACCCTTGGGAACACAAGGCTTGGTAAGGTTCGCACCGTTATTGGTGCAAATTCTTTTTCAATTCTTAACGCAACGTACGCTGAAAAAGGTGTCGCTCTTAGAGCCGCTGGTTGTCTCGGCGTACTCGTCGCCGTAGGACATGTCCAGGCCGTATGCGCAGTTATTGCACTCCGAGGCACTCCACCAGTAGCCGGCGTTACCGACACTGTAAAAACCGAGTTTGTTATTATAATAGATTCCTGCACCACCACCTGGCAGAGCCGCAAAGCCGTAATCATCCGTGCCGTTGCCATTGCTGTTCCAACCGCTGGTAGCCTTCAACTTTATTCCAGCGCTATCTCTACCGCCTGCATAAGTTATAAGAACATCCCATTCCGCTCTACTAGGCAAATGCCAACCAGAGGGACAAGCAGTCTTAGCTGTTGCCCAGCTGTAAAGCCTACCGTACTTGTCGCAGTTGCTTTCCAGACTATCGTAGCATAATAAGCCACGGACATTATCATAGTAGTTAAGGTTTTCAGCCATCCAAGTTTGAGTACCGATTACAACTGTTGTATAGCTTTTGCTATCGCGATTATCGGTTATTGAACTTTTCACAGTGCCGTTGGAACAGTAGGATTGCGTTGAAGGATTGTACCAACCTGTCCCACATTTGTTTTCTATAACGTTGTTTTGACATCTTTGTTCCAAGGGATTATACTGAATACCATTGCATTTCGCAGGGTTTGCTACTGTGCCTTGGCAAATATGGGTAGTAGGGTTGTAAACCATTCTGTTGCATTTGGAATAAACGTTGTTCTCGTAGCAAAAACTCTTTGAAGGATTAAATACTATGTCTTCGCAGCCTTCCGATACCGAATTACTGCTCTGCACAAGAAAAGACGAGCTAGAGCCAGTACTGCCGTTTCCATTGCTAGAAGGCGAACTAAAACCATCACTCTCACCGGAATTGCCGGAGCTAGAACCAGTGCTGCCGTTGTCATTGCTAGAAGGCGAACTAAAACCATCACTCCCACCGGAATTGCCGGAGCTAGAACCAGTGCTGCCGTTGTCATTGCTAGAAGGCGAGCTAAAACCACCGCTCCCACCGCCAGACGAGGATATTTCCGAGCTGGAATTGATGTTTGGCCGGCTTTCGCTGTTGTTGGAAGGTATCTCCGAAGAGCAAGAAAAGATAAAAGCCAAGGCAAGAAGGGCTACCGCCCGTACGACGTTATTCATAGTTTTTTTCCATTTTGAGGTTGAATGTTGAAATCGGGTAAATCCTTGAATCCTGAGAATCGGGGTTCAGACAAAAAGAGGTAGCAAGTGGGAGCTGGTAAATTTTTAAATTCTGAAAATCCTGTAAATTCTGAGAATTCAGGTTCAGACAAATGCGATGAATGCCCGAAGGGCAAGCCGTTAAATACGCTGGGGGGGGGGGGTCGCGGAGGCAGTATAACAGCTAATAGGAATGCCGTTTGCTGCGCTAGAAGCGCTTTTAAAAGGGCACAACTTGGCTTGGAGGTGTTTTTTTGACCTCAAGGCGAGAAAAAAGGCTAGAAACGCGGCTAGGGCGTATTGTAGCGTGTAGCATAGCCACAGAGCCTGCGATGTAGGCTCTAACGGCAAAGCTTCTAGGGGTAAAAACCGCATATACGAATAAATATATATTATTTTCTGGTAAAAAGGGGAAAAAATCTATATTTCCCTTTAAATGATGACGATAGCCCAGTCTCAAGATGAAATAAGAAAAATCTTCGCTGATTTTAAAAGCCCTGATGATAAATGGAAATATTTATTGGATATTGCACGTGAACATATTGGGATGTCTGATTCGCTTAAACAGGAAAAATTTATTGTGAAAGGTTGCGCTGCAAAAATGTTTTTGGTGCCGGAATATAAAGACGGTCTTTTATATTTTTATATGGATACCGAGGGTGGGGAATCAACGCCGCTTTTGAGCAGAGGGTTGGGATGCCTAGCCTTGAAAATTTACAACGAGCAAAAGCCAGCGGATATTTTGGCAACTGACCCGAACTTTTTTCAAGATATAGGTTTGCAAATAGGATTAACCCCAACAAGAGCTAATGGTTTTGCTAGTTTATTAAAACAAATTTATATGTATGCGCAAGCATATTCCCTAATTGCCGATAGAAAATGAAAGAAATAGTCCTAGGAAAAAAAACGATTATCCTGCTGATTTTGATAACAGTTTTATCAATTCTTTTGTTTATAGGCTATAGAGTGGTGAGAGTTAAAGTATCTTCTTTTCTCTCCAACTCAATAAGCATAGGTGCAGTTCAGATTACCCCAAAAAAATTCCACATGGAATTTCCCTTTAAATATAGCTGGGAATCCATAAGCGTTGTTATTAACGGCGTTGACCTATTTTTTGAAAACCCAAAAGTTGTGCTAGACCCAATGCTAGGTTATAGGCGGGAATTGCTAAACGTTTCCATAGACAGCGTGTATGCAAAAATAAAACCTGAGATGTTTACCGATACCTCTAAAAACGATTTGAAACACATAAGCCATCCGGATTTATGGCTGCCGTTTAGGGTTTCTATATACGTTGGCAAGGCAGCGGTTGATGTTAAAAAAGTTGGAAACTGGAAGCTGGATTCCCTAGTAGCGGTTAAGTCTGGGCGGCAAAAGAGATTTTATATAAGGGCTAAGGATATAAGGGGAACCCATATAGCGAGAAATCTATTTTTAAATACGGATTATAGATGGAACGAATTATTTTCCGATGCCTCCATTTCTATTTCTGATAGAACCAGCGATTCCATTGCCATTGCTTTAAATGCCCCAAGGGAGAGATTGGAGAATCTATCTGCAAATATCAAAATAAATATAGATGATATGCCATTTTGGCTACAGGACAAATGGCCGAGCAAAGCTCCTGGGATAACTAAAATTGTTTTAAATACAGATGCGTCATATAATATCTTAAACAACAAAATGGATTTTAATTTAGATTTAAAAACAAAAATAGGCGAGTTTTGGCAACTGCCAGCTTTTGATGCTGCCATAACCGCTTTTGGAAGCGATTTTAACGTCTCGCAAAGCGAAATTATCCTAAAAGGGAGCAGAGGAGAGGGCGTAAAATTCAAAGGCAGCTTGGACAAGAATCTAGACGGCAGCGGGGAGCTAGAGGTAAATGGCATAAAAATAACCCTTGGCCCGGAAACTTTGCCGGCCGATGTCAAATTTCACAAAATCACAAAAAAAGGAAATTTCATCTCTACAGATTTCACAACGGGAGCCGGTTCGCATTTTATCGCAAAAGTGGCAGACCTGAACAACCCCGTAATAGTGTTTTCCGCAAACATAGACCCAAAAGAACCTTGGGCGGTACAATGGACCAAAGATAATGTGAAACTAGCTAGCCCAACAATTCTGACAGGTTCCTTCTCTTTTACGGAAATAATGCTAAGAGCAAATTTAAAGACAAAGGTTCCTTATGCTTATTACGCAGCTGCGGATGAGTTCGATGTTTCGCTTTGGCTAAATCCAGATGGCATTCATTTTCCAAGTGGCACTATAAAACGCAAAGGTTATGAAAACTCGTTCACAGGCAAGGTTATGTGGAACGAACAATATTTTACATTTAAATTAAATCAACAAGGCGGTGGCGAAGCGGAAGTTTATGGAAAATTCAGCCCAAAGATAGATTTGAATTTGCAAAGCATAAATACACTTAAATTGCCGTTTGCAGATACCGCTATGCTAAAGGGCTACAGCGGAATTGTCAGCGGGAATTGGAGTCACGATTTTCTGCATAAAAAAGGGAAAGCATCTATTTCTCTGTCCACCGTTTTTCACGATTTAGAGCTAAGTGCAAAATCCGATGTTGAAATGCACAACGATTCTCTGATTGTGAAGGATTTTGAGATAGAGCAGGAAAAAAAGAAAATTACAGGTTCCTTATTTGTGCGTTTGCCAACAGAGCCAGAAGAAAAAGCCGAGGTTTTGCACGCGGCGATAAACATTCCAAATATGAGTTTAGTTTCGCTTTTGGCAGCATTTAAAGATTCAACCCTTCTGGATGGTTATGCAAACGGAAATTTGGAATACGACAAAAAAACAGGTTTGGCGGGCGAGCTGATACTCTCAAAAATTGTACTGAGGGGTTTAGATTCCAATATCATAAAGTTTTCGAATATCCGTTTGGAAACATTCGGGCATTCTGCGAAGGCTTTTGTCCGCGTATTTTTGCGCGATGGACTGTGGAATGGCAATTTGGAAGCGGGCATAGATAAAATAGGGCAAGAGAGCAACCTCCCTATATACCTCTCTTATGCAGCGTCTAACATAGACAATGTGGGGAGTTTAAAATTTGAAGGTATTTTGAACAAGGATTTTGAAAAAATATCTGGGAATGTGCGAGTGCTGGGTGATTGGTTTTTGCCAAGTGGAATGGGGGAGATAAAAAAAGCGGATATCAATATATCGATGAAAACCGTGCCAGGGAAAAATATCCTGGATTCTTTAACTGCAAAATTCAACACAAAGGCAAATATTTACGAATATGGAATTTTTAAAATACCATTTGAATTTAGCGGGCGAATCAATAAAGGCATGATTTTGGCAGATACCATCTTTATACATGGGCAAAATGAAGAAAAGATAACGGCAAAATTGGAATTTGATTTGAATAAAGCGGTTCTAAAAGACCTATCATTTAATACGGAATTATTTACCCTATTTCTTTTAAATGAGCATTGGATTAAGATAAGAAATGGAACTGGGTACACAAGATTTGATAACGATGGCAATGGCATAACGGTTTTTGCGGAATTGCCTTCTATATCTTATCGCATGGAAAGCACTGACTATGGAACGCTTGTAGCAAATTTGAAAGGGCATGCAGCTTATCATTTCCCGTTTCATGTTGGGCAATTGCAAACAAATTCCCGCATAACGGGGAATTTTGAAATAGGCAAGGCGTCTTATAAAAATAATCTGGTTATACTAGATCCAAGGCATTTGGATAAAACATTAAAAACTTGGAGCAAATTCATTGAATCTATGTTTAAAGAAAAAAAGGTAAGCGCTACAGAAAAGTCCGCTTTAACTGGGCGGCCCACAACTCTTAATATAAAAATCCAAACTGGCAGGGAAGAAGCAACTATCAGCTCCAATATTGCGGAATTTTCGTTTGGCGTGAATCTAACAGCGCAAGGAACAACCAAGAACATTCTGCTCTCTGGGGACATAAATGCCATAGGCAATGGGAAAATAGGTTACAACAGCTTAACCATGTTTGATATGTCTTTTTTCAGGATTTATTGGCATGATGCTCCGATAAAAAACGGTATAATTGAATTGCGTGCATATAACGATTACCCTTTGTGTTCCAATGTGGACGAAAACTGTACTATTTTTTTGGATATAAACGGGGAACTCACCAAACTTAATATGCAGCCTACGTCAAATTGCAGCATAGAAGCTTCACCCGCGCTCATCTATTACAGCATGTTGCTCGGCTGCATATCGGCAGACTACGAATCTTCTGGGAATTTCTTTGATACTTTTAAATTGAGGAACAAAGGTATTGGCGCAGCTATGTCTTATGTGGGGAATAAGGCTTTGGGCGCAGATGTAATAGGAGATGTGGATTTTAAATGGACTTTTGCCGATTTGGGCGATACCCCTCAAGAAATGGATACAAATTATATAAAAATTCCAATTAGCCTTTCAAAATGGGTTAAAAGTTTGGAAGTTGTTCTGGGTTTCACAAATGATATAAGCATGGATCCACGTTACTATCAATCTCAGGAATTAGGTCTTCGTTATTCGTTGCCTGTTTTTGACCCGAATGAGGTAAATGTCAATTTGATAGACCCTTCTTTGGATATAAGCACTAATTTGGTTAGGCGCAGCTATCAAGCCAAACAGGAAAGCGGGGAAGATGAGGCTCGCTTGGAAAAGAATGTAGGTTTGGTTTATAGGCACAAATTTTGGGATCCCTGCATTTTGGGAATTGGAAGGTGCAAGGCAAGGGAGACTAGAGTCGATGAGATAGGAAATGAAACAGAGTGAAATAATTTGGGAAAGTTTTATTAACGCAAGCTGGATTTAGAATTGTGATTTCCGCTCCATTTTTCTGTGGCGAATTTAAAGAAAGCAAGCTGAAGCTCATCGCCATTCTGTGATCGTTATAGGTTTCTATGGTTGCGGGTAAAATCTGCTCAGGTGGGGTTATCTCTATAAAATCATCGCCAGCCGTTATCTCTGCTCCAACCTTGCGGAGTTCGTTTGCCATTGCAGAAATTCTATCTGTTTCCTTTACCTTCCAGCTCGCTATGCCTGTGATTTTTGTTTTGCCTTTTGCGTAAAGGGCAAGGGGGCAGATGGTCATAGCCGCATCTGGGAAAAGCGTGGCGTCCACTGTTATGCCATTTAGCTCCTCTCCCATTTCTTTTATAACATCCAAAAATTTAACATCGCCTTGCAAACTGTCTTCTTCAATGCCGTGAACAATAACATTCCCTTTTGTTATTGCCGTTGCCGCCCAAAAATAACTAGCAGAAGAAGCGTCTCCCTCTATTTTAAGAGTTTTGGCTTTATAAGCTCCCTTTTCTATTTTAAAGCTTTTATAATCGTTATTATCAACTTTTATTCCAAATTTATCCATCAAGCGTATTGTCATATATACATAAGGTTTTGATATAAGCTCGCCGTCCACAATTATCTCCAAAGGATTTTTGCAATACGGAGCCGCTATTAAAAGCGCGGATAAAAATTGGCTGGATATATTCCCTTTTATATGAACCGTTCCGCCGTTTAACCCGTTTGCTTTTATCTTTAGCGGTGGGTAACCGTCATTTCCCAAATACTTTATATCGGCTCCCAAAAAACGCAGGGCATCCACCAAATCTTTTATAGGTCGCTCGTGCATTCTCAAGTCGCCTTGCAAAACATATTCGCCATCTCCAAGGCACAAAACCGCAGTCAGGGAACGCATTGCAGTTCCCGCGTTGCCAAGAAATAGCTCGGCTTGCTTGTTCGGGAAATTTGCATTATCAGCTTTGCCCAATTTTTCCAAAGCCTTTTTCATATATTTAGTGTCGTCGCTTTCCAAAATGCCAAAGAACTCGCTTTCGCCTTCTGCCAAAGCTCCCATCAGCAACACCCTGTTAGAAATGCTCTTTGAACCGGGAACCGTAATCTCCCCGTTGAAATGCGACGTAGGTTTTAAAACGATTTTTTCTACTCTTTCCATAATTCTCAATTCTCAATTCTCAATTCTCAATTCACAAAATATCTCTCTGCAAAGTTCCTTGATTCATAATCAAATGCCTGTAGGGTGTGTTTTGATAAAACGTGGGGTTGTGGGTTGCCATTATTACGGATGTTCCGGTTGCGTTTATTTTTTGGAAAATTTTGAACACCTCGTTTGCATTTTCAGGGTCTAGATTGCCGGTTGGTTCGTCTGCTATCAAAAGATGGGGATTGTGAATCATAGCACGGGCAATGGCTGCTCTTTGCTGCTCACCCCCGGAGAGTTCGGCGGGCAAGGAGTTTTTTTTATGCGCAATTCCAACATAGCTAAGAGTTTCAAAAACCCGTTTTTTTATTTCCGCTTGCGAATATCTGGTGGAGACCAAAAGCGATATGGCTACATTTTCAAAAACGGTTCTATCGGAGAGCAATTTAAAATCTTGGAAAACTATTCCTATTTTCCGCCTCAGAGATTGTACTTTTCTGAGGGATATTTTTTTGCTGTCAAAGTGTTCCTCCCCAAAATCCACCAAAACCTGCCCTTTGCTCTCCTTGTCTGGGAATTCATCCATATAGATCATTTTCAAAAGCGTTGTTTTGCCCGCGCCGCTCGCTCCGGTCAAAAATATGAATTCGCCTTTGCTTATCTTTAAATTCACATTTGAAAGAGCTGTGATGCCGCCTGAGTAAGTTTTTGAAACGTGAAGGAAAGAGATCATAACTAGTAGGAATATAGAAAAAATATGGAAAATATAAAAAACTAAAACCCAAAATCTGTGATTTCTTTTTCCTCTTTCTTTTCAACCTCAAAAGCTTTTGCCTGTTGATGAACCCTGTTGCCCTCCACGTATATGGCTCTTTGTGGGCGCACAGGGCATATAAACTCGCAGCCCCCGCAACCCACGCATAGATCCGCGTCTATATAAGGTACCGTTAAGCCATCTTTGTATGGAACCATTTTTACGGCTTGAGTGGGGCAGTGCTCGGAACATGCGCCGCAATTTGTCCCTTCTGTGTGAACAACGCAAAGCTCTGGTTCAAAAACAACCCGCCCAACCTGCAAGCGATGTTTTTGCCCCACCGTCAGCGAAGTCAACGCGTCATTCGGGCACACATTGGCGCATACGGTGCAGTCAAAATTGCAAAATCCTTTTTCAAAATACATCACGGGCATCATCATTCCGCCTATGCCATATTCCATAAATGCGGGTTTCAACACCTTTGAGGGACATTTGGATATGCACAGATGGCAAGATGAGCAATGTTTGAGCAAGTGCTCTGAGCTAATCGCTCCGGGAGGGCTAATCGCATTTGTTTTTGTCTGCGCAAAAACCGCCGGAGCTGCTACGGCAACGGTTAACCCCGTCAGAATAAATTTCCTTTTGCTCTTATCCACCGCAGGCTGAATTTCCGGCTTTTTTTTATTCATGGCAAAGGATATGGCTTTTTTGTTGCAGTTGTCTATGCAGTTAAAGCAATTCACGCACCGGCTGTAATCTATGGATTTTGTCTCCGCGTTTATGCAAGACGCTTTGCATTTTTTTGCGCATATACCGCAAGAAGCGCATTTGTCGCTATCTATTCGGATTTTGAAAAGCGAAAATTTATTGCAAAGCCCTAAAATAGTTCCTACGGGGCATATAGTGTTGCAATAGAGCCGCCCCTTTGCCCAAGCCAGCAAGCCTATAATCACAAAGGTGAGCAAAGCAACTCCCAGCGAAAAAACGCTGAGTATAATTATTTCAGTTCTGTAAAAAGCGTAATTGCCAAAATGGTTAAAAATGTATGCTAAAGCGTTATTCATCGCGAGGTAAGCAGGTTTGAATATATGTACGGTTATTCTGCCGTAGGCACTGTATGGGTCTAGCAATCCTGCTGCTAAGGTGTAACCCAAATTGAAGAGGACTAGGAAAACAGCTAATACAGACCAGCGCAATATAGGGTTGTTTTTTTTGTAGAATCTTTTGCGATTGCTTTTTGGGCAACGGTTAGCTATGTCTTGGAAAATTCCCATCGGGCAAATAGAGGAGCAATAAACCCGCCCAAACAACCAAGTGAGAACCAAAATAAAACCCATAGCGAAAACATTGCGAGAAATCCAAGCCGGTATAAATTGAATTTGCCCCAAGACGTGGATTTGCAGAGGCAGTATGTCCGCAAAATCCAGAAAAAAGAAGGTCAGCAAACTGAAGATGAGAAGCGATATTATAACCCGTAATTTTTTAAGCATAAGTTTTATATCACTTGACTGCGATTTTTTTTACCGAATTTCCCTGTTTAACTATATAAACGCCAGCTTTTTGCGGCTTTGCATTGCCAAGCGGCTCGCCTTTGAGAGAGTAGTAGGTGATTAGTTGAAAATTGAGAGTTGGGAGTTGAGAATGAAGAATATGGGTTTCACCATCACTGGAGCTTGAGCTGCTTTCGCTGGAACTGCTAGACGAAGAAGAAACTCCAACTATATTTTTCATTCCTGCTATGAACAGCGGGTCCGAAAAGGCAGGAGGATTGCTTTTGCGGTCATAATAATAAATCCTCTCGCCGTTATCTGGATTCCACTGAATATCCCACAGCACGGGGCACATATTGCGCGTGTATATCGCGTCTGCCACCGCAAGCGTATATTTGCGAATTTCTTCGGCACCTCTATCTACCTTGCTCGCAAAACCATATTCGCCTACAATAACTGGAATATTTTTATCTACAAAATTCGTCTTCAATTTGTTCATATTGCGTGTCAATTCATCGCG
>Ga0182472_107408_pt1 | contig 10751 bp, 10 predicted proteins | sample TergutNc150P3_FD_120804 | JGI IMG/M metagenome (GOLD analysis project Ga0182472, IMG submission 120804)
TTTGGGCGATGCAGATAGACTTTCTTTTTGGCAAATTTAAGCCGTTTTTTACGAAACGCCTATACCCCAACCCCCATACCCTAAACCCTTTTGCGACTTAATCAGCGTTTACTATATTATTCTCCAAATATACTTTATAAATAAGAGGTAATCATGGGTTTGTTAGATGTATTTAAGCCAAAATGGCAGAGTTCAGATATAAATATTCGTAGACAAGCTGTTCAAAGTTTGGGAGCTACGGATTTAGATGCTCTTTTAGATATAGCTATGAATGATACTGAAGCAAACATAAGAAAATTAGCAATTCAAAAAATATCTTCGCCCGAACAATTAGATAAATTATTGAAAGCAGAACAAGATGCTTCCGTAAAAAGCGTAATAAAAGAAGCCTTGAGAAAATCGTATTTTAAAACAGTAAAAAATCATGTTGGCAAACCAAATGAGCAAATTTGCAAAATATTGGGTGAATTGCAAGCAAAAGACAAAGAAGAACTTTTGCCTGTGGCAAAATCCGCAGAAATTCGCTTGGAATTGATAAATGAATGTGCAAAACAGGGATTGCTTGCGGGGGTTGCAAAAAGCGATGCCCAAGAAGAAGTTGCCCTAGCCGCCCTTGCCAAGGTTGAACGGGAAAATTTGCTTGAAGAAATTAAAAGCGATGCCGTTTGCAATGCTGCACGGGCAAAGGCAAAAGAAATGCTCTTGGCAATGCAGGCTGCCAAATCAGACCCGGCAAAGGAACAAGCCGATTTACTCTCGCAAAAACAAAAAGCACTGCTGTCTCATGCAACAAGGCTTTTGGAAAATAAAAACCCTCTTGCCGTAGATTCCGAAATGCAACGCCTTTGCCAAGAAGCGCAAAATTTAGGCAAAGAAGCCTCTACGCTAGGCTCACCTCAAAACAAAGAATTGAATTCCGTGTTCGAAAAACACAAAGAAAATGTTTTAGCAGAAAAAAACCGCATTGCAGAAGAGCAAGCTAGGCAAGAAGCAGCCCAAACTCAAGCACAAGCCCAAATGCAAGAGCAGGCACAAACACAAGAGGCACAAGAGCAAACAGCAGAGGTACAAGATTTAACCATGGAAAACACAGAAGAAAAGTCTGCCGAAATTAAAGAAGACAGATTAAGCGAAGAAGAATACAACGCAAAATTGCCACTCTTGCAAGCTATAATAGAAAAAGTAAACGCATTAGACGAAAACGGGGATTTTAACGAAATTTCCCAAAGCGTGAGGCAGGCTTTTTACGAATGGAAAGAAATTGTGGGCGAAAAGAAAACCCAATTCAAAAATATTTACAAAGAATTCCGAAACGCAACAAGCCGCTTTCAGAATTTGCAAGAATGGGCTTCTTGGCATGCCGAGCAAATAAGAGAGCAGTTGATAAAAGAGATTGAAGAACTTGCAAATATGCCTGTTATTTTGGAAAACAGAACCAAAGCTTTTGCAATGCTTGAACAATGGAAAGCAGCCGGCTATATGCCTGCAACAAAAATCCAAGAACTATGGCCCCGCTTTAAAACAGGCCTAGACAAAGTTATGGATTCTGTTTTGCCTTTGCTAAAAGAGCAAGAAAAGGGGCAAGAAGAAAACCTGAAAATAAAAGAAGATATATGTGTCCAAATAGAAGAGCTTGCAGCAACAGCTGGAGAATGGGCGGAACAGCTCAAAAAAATTCAGGAATTGCAAGCAAAGTGGAAAAATACTGGCTTTGTTCCAAAAACTCAAAACCATGTGATATGGGAACGCTACCAAACCGCAGTAAATTCTTTCTTCAAAAAACAAGAAGCCTACAAAAAACGCATTGACGAACAGATAGGCGAAAGAATTGCTGCAAGGGAAAAACTTTGCGAAGAAGCAGAGGCTCTTGCAAATTCAACCGATTGGAGAAACACCCCAAAATTATTCACAAAATTGAGCGCAGACTGGAAAAACGCAGGCTCGGTTCCCTCTGAACAATATGAAAAATTATTGCAAAGATTCAAAGCAGCAAGCGATTCTTTCTTTGAAAAAAGAAATGCTCATTTCGATAATGCCAGAAAAACCAGAGAAGAAATATGCGCAAAAATTGAGAGCTTTAATTTTGATGCTTCAAATGCAGAGTCTCTCTCGGCATGGAAAGCAATAGAAGAAGAATGGAAAGCACTTGAGAACAACGGATATTCCAAAGAACTGTACGAAAGATTTTATGCAACTTCCGACCGTATATGGGAAACAGCATCAAAAAGCAAACCGGAAATAGCAAAAGAACTGGATAAAAACTGGGAAACAAAGCACGGTTTAATGGAGAGATTAAAAGCCATTCTGGAACAGGAAAACTTTAAGTTTAAAACCCTGCAAACCGTTCGCGAGTTGCAAACCGAGTGGGAAAAATCGGGTCGCTGCGGAGTGGCAGAGGCAGAAATTTCTGTTAAGTTTGCAGAACTTATTCAAAAATTCTTTTCCATTTACAACGACCAAAAAGAAATCAGAAGCAATTTAGACAAAATAAATGCGCAAAAGAAAGAAGATTTGTGCAAGCAGGCAGAGGAGCTTTTGGCAAAAGCTAAAAGTCAAACACTCACCCGCACAGAAGTTGTTTCTGAAACTTCTTCTTTGAGAGCTGCATGGAGAGAATCTGGCAATGTTTCAATGCACTTGGCAAAAATTTTGTGGAAACGTTTTAACGGTGCCTGCAATGCCGCCTGCCATGCTTTTGAAATTGCAACAACCGCAGAAGAAGAACTCGCACCGGAAGGATAAAGAGGTAAAATTTGTCTAATTGCATTGTGGCTTTGGATTTGGAGGGGGTTCTTTCTCAAGAAATTTGGATATCCGTTGCGGAGCAAACAAAAATAAATGAACTTCGCCTAACCACACGCGATGTTGCCAACTACGATGAGCTTATGCAACATAGGCTTAAAATTTTAGGCGAGCGCAACATAAAACTTTCGGATATTCAACACGTAATTGAAAGCTTACCTCTTTTGGAAGGTGCAAGAGAATTTTTAGATGAATTAAGAGAATTTTGCCAAGTTATAATTTTATCTGATACCTTTGCGGAATTTGCAAAACCCATAATGAAAAAACTTGGCTATCCCACTTTATTTTGCCATAATTTGCAAATTGAGGACAATAAAATAATAGGCTACAAATTGCGTATGCAAAATCAAAAGCAATGTGCTGTGGAAGCCTTTAAATCCCTGAATTTCAAAGTATTTGCCGCCGGCGATTCATACAACGACATTTCAATGCTACAAGCAGCAGACAAAGCCAGTCTTTTTCGTGCGCCAGATTCAGTGAAAATAGAATTTCCACATTTCAAGGCAGTGGAGGAATATGTGGAGTTGATGAGAGAAGTGAAAGATTTTTACTATAGTAAACGTTAAATTTACGAATATGGAAAAAGCCATCCTAATAGGAATAGCCACTGGACGCATAAAACCTGCGCAAGCACAGGAGCATTTACAGGAATTGCAACGTTTGGCAGAAACAGCTGGAGCAAGTGTTGCAGAAACTTTTCTTCAAAGAGTTCAAGCTTTTAATCCAGCAACGCTCATAGGCGAGGGCAAAATAGAGGAAGTGCGTTTAGCCATTGAAAAGCATGGTGCCACCTTGGTTGTTTTTGACGAGGACTTGAGCGGTTCGCAGGTACGAAATTTGGAAAAACGTTTGCCAGAAATAAAAGTGCTGGATAGAACAGGGCTTATACTTGATATTTTTGCACATCATGCCAAAACTGCGGAAAGCCGCCTTATGGTGGAAGTTGCGCAAATGCAGTATTTAATGCCGCGCCTAACCCGTGCTTGGGTTCATCTTTCAAGGCAGGTGGGCACGGGCGGCGCAAGCCCTGGCATTGGGATGCGTGGACCTGGCGAAACTCAGTTGGAAGTGGATAGACGTTTGGTACGTAAACGCATTCAGGAGCTTAAAGCCAAGCTAAAAAAAATAGAACGCGACAGAGCAAACCAAGAAAAACGCAGAGAAAATACCTTTCACGTTGGCTTGGTTGGCTATACAAATGCTGGAAAAAGTACCCTAGCAAATCGCCTAACGGGCGCAAACGTATATGTGGAAGACAAACTCTTTGCAACCCTAGATAGCACAACCCGCAAATTTCATTTAGCCGATGGTCAAGACATTATATTAAGTGATACGGTTGGCTTTATTCGCAAATTGCCGCATCACTTGGTAGAAACATTCAAAAGCACGCTTGGTGTTGCCGCCAATGCAGATTGCATTCTCGAAGTTATAGACTCTGCCGCTCCAGACTACAAAGAACATATTGAGGTAACTCAAAAAATTTTAGACGAATTAGTTGATACATCCATTCCCCGTTTTTGTGTGTTCAACAAAACCGATGCTGCAACCGATGAACGTAAAGAAGAGATAATTGCAAATTATCAGGGTGCCATTTTAATCAGCGCGTTGGAAAATACCGGCATGGAAATGCTCAAAAAACGCTTGATGAAAGAACTTGCTAAATGGACTTTTCTCCGCACACAAAAAATTGCCGAAGAACAAATAGTAGCTACAGAGTGGCTTGAATAATGCGTTGCAGATTTATTTGCGAATACAATGGCTTTGCATTTTCCGGCTGGCAAGAACAGTTAAAAAATGGAGTTATACGTGAAAAAACCGTGCAAAGTGAGTTGGAAAAAGCTCTTTCCATAGCGTTGAGGCAAAAGATAAACATTGTGGGAGCAGGCCGAACAGATGCGGGAGTTCATGCAAGGGGGCAGGTTGCGCATTTTGATTGCGAAGAGCAGAATTTGAACTACAATGTTTTGGAAAAATCGGTAAATGCTCTAATCGATAAAAACCTTTGCATAAAAAATTTGGAATGTTGCCCCACAGATTTTCACGCTCGCTACAGTGCAAAAGAAAGATACTACATATACACTCTTTGCATGGAGCCTATAGTTTTGGGAAGGGAATATGTTTGGGAGTGCGGGTACAAGCTAAATGCAGAACTTATGGCAGAAGAGGCGAAATGTTTTTTGGGTTTGCACGATTTTAAGAATTTTTCAGTAGCGAGGCACGATGGTAAAAGTACAGTTTGCGACTTGAATGAATTTCGTTTGGAAAAAAATGGGAATTTGTTACGCTGGCATATTTGCGGTAATCGCTTTTTGCACAAGCAAGTTCGCTCAATGACGGGCATTCTTTTTGATATTGGTAGAGGTCGTTATGAACCCCGCTCTGTGAATAAAATTTTTAGTGGGAAATTCAAAGGAGAGAGAACTTGGGCACCACCACAAGGACTAGTTTTGGAAGCGGTGAGGTATTAATCAGCAATAAAATCCACGCAAAGTGCAATGCACACAGAAACCGTGCAAGAAATAAGCGGGTTCCAGGGCCATGAGAAAACAATAATCTTGGTAAGCGGTGGCACATAGCCTGGGATAAATGGAATTCCGTTGAACAAAAGCAAACTCAACATTCCACAAACAACTCCCGTTAAAACAGAAAAGGAACGCAAACGTGGAGCAAAAAAAGACAGCAAAAACAGGGCAAGCAAGGGACCTGTGAAAAGACCTGTGAAAAATAAGGCATTCTTCAAAAGCGAACCTGCCTGCGAAGCGGCAATAAAAGCGGCAAGAGTTCCGCTAATGCCCCAAAGCACAATCCATATCTTTGCCCTTGCAACAGATTCTTGCCCAGAAGCTTTGCACAGAATATCTTTTTCCGTTGTGTTTCCAAGTGCGTGAATTGCACTGGAAATGCTACTCATTGCCGCTGCGTAAATTGCGGCAACCAAAAGCCCAGTTAAACCTGTTGGCAAACCGTTCACAATAAAATAAGGGAACACATCGTTAACTCCCAGATTGTCTGGCAAAGGTGCCACATTTTTAACCTTGTAATAAACAAAGAGAGCTGCTCCAAGCCAATAAAATAAAAGCGAAACAACAAGTCCCAAAACCATAGATAAAATGCTTGACCTATTTGCCGCTTTAACATCTTTGCAACTCAAATACCTTTGCACAAATTGCTGGTCGCAACCTCTAATTGCAATTTCCAAAACAGCGTAAACAATGCCCGCAGAAAGCAATGTTCTGGCATTGGATGGGTCTAATGAGCCGTTGAACCAATTGCTTTTTTTGCTCTCTGCGGCAAGAGTTGCGAGTTCCCCAAAACCGCCTATTCCTTTTGCTAAAGCGAAAAGCGCAAAAACACCGCCGCCAAAAAACACCAAAAACTGCATTACATCTGTCCAAACAACAGCCTTAAACCCACCGTGCCAAGTGTAGAGAATTGCGGCAAACGAAGATATTAAAATTGCTGCCCAAACGGGAATATGCAAAATTGAAGAAAGCACAATGGAAGGAGCAAATAGCAAAATGCCCGTTCTCAAAACCAAGTGCATAGCGTAAAATATTGCGGCAACTCTGCGAACAGAGCGCGAAAAAGTTTTTTCCAAAAGCTCATAAGCACTTTGAATGCCATATTTTCTAAAACGAGGAATAAACAGAGCACCAACCACCAAAATGCTTAAAAAACTCCCCACATTGGTCATTATCAAACTCATATCCACATCAAAAACATCTGCCGGAACTCCAAGCAGGGTTGTTGCACTCACAGAAGTTGCTATTAAGCTAATGCCAACTGGAATCCAAGGCATTGATCCCCCACCCAGCATATAATCCTTAAAGGAGCGGTTACCTCTAGCTGCATAAAGCCCTATAAAAATGGAAAATCCCCAATAAGCTGCAAGCACAATCCAGTCTATTATGCCAAACACCTAAATTGCCCCTTGCATTTCTCTGAATTTATTCATAATTGAATATGTAAATAAAATGTTGTAGCTTTTTTTGTACTCTTGTTCTATTTCTGCCATTCTGTTTTTGTTTAGCCATATAGAGTGGCTTTTCACAGACAAAGAATGTTCCGCAAGCATATTTTCTGCATTTGTTATTATTTGAGCCGCTGCCATTTCAAAAATATCTTCTTTTAAATTGCTCCTTATGGAGAATACAAATTCGCCGTTTCCAAGCATTGCCAAATGCTTGCCATTCCAAGCTTTTTTCAATTCTTTAAGCACCGAGAGAAACTTGTCAAAATCATTTGCCTTGTTTTCTTTTTTTGTGTGTACGCATTTCAAGAATAAAATTCCTAGGCTATCTTCGCTATTTTTAAGCTCGCTGAATTCCGTATTGTAAAAACTCAAAAGTTCACCCAAACCGTTTGAATCTATGCCGTCAAAAGATTCTTTTCTTATTTGTTGCGAGGCATCTCTGGATTGCATATCGGAGAGTTTAAGAGCTGCACAGGTGGTTATGAAAGTTAGCAGAGTTTCGTCCATTCTGGAAACGGCTCTGTTGTTTTTGCTCTCAAGTACTATTGCGAGCGGAATGGAATTGTTTTGTGCAGGCGGCATAATGGCAAAAAGAGAGCGCAGTTCCAAATTTTCTGGTTCGTTTTCGTAAAACCTGCGTTGGTAGGGGTCTATTGGAATATTTATTTCGTTTACTTTGGGAACTTTGCCGCTTAAAAGCTCATGGAGCAGGCATTTTTCGTGAACGCTAAAAACAACTTTTTTGAATTTTTCGCTCTGCTCACCTGCAGCTTCTGATATTAGCCATTTATCCTTTTCTCTTTCGGCAGGAATAATTATCATCATTCTGTTGGATCTAAAATTGTCGTGCAAAATTTTGGATAGGTTGGTGATGAGATTTCCCTTTGAAACGGAGCAAAACAAATTTGAAATATCTCTTAACATTCCATAAAAGAGATTGTTTTCCCTGTTCAGCTTGTAATTCATATCCAAATTTCTCAGCATTTCTTCTGCCACATTGGCAAGTTCCCGTAGTTCCATGCAAATTTCATCGTCAAAAGCATTTTCGTGCGCACTGTCTATGGTGATATATCCGTGAAATTTGCCCTCACCAGAAACTGCGGAGCCAGCTATGGAACGAGTTATTTGTTCTTCGGAGTGAAAAACATCTATGGGTGCCTCGTCTATTCCGTTCCAGTTAAAATCTCTCCTAGAAAAATATCTGTTGTCTTTAGGCACAAATAAATTCTCACGGAGGCGGTAAGTGCTGTTGGAAAGCCTTAGGGCAAAACCCTCGCCATTAAATACCCAGTAGCATATTGAAAGTATTTTGTCGTTTTCTTTTTCCAAGCGGCTACGAAAAAGCATAATCAGTTTTTTTATGAAAGCATCTCTATTTGCAAAATCCGTTTCGGAGCAAGCTCTTTCTTGTTCCAATCTTTTTAGTGCAGAGTTATTATATTCTGCCGTTGCATACGGAATAGGAGTAGTAACCGTATCTGTTATTTTTTGCGGCTCGCCTTCTGGTTCTTTGTGCAATTTACCGTAATTGTAAATCCAAGCAAAAACATAACCTAGCGCAAGCGCAAAGCCAAGGCAAAAAAGAAAGGCAGTTATGGATATGTGCACAAAGATGAATGTAGAAAAAATTTTACCTAACAGCAATGACATTTACTATATTACCACAATGTCTGTTCTGCACAAGGCTATAGAAGACAATTCTACGGAGGTTCGCAAGGTAACTTTGCTGGGTATGGGTATTAATATATTTCTTACCATATTCAAATTTCTCGCTGGAATTTTTGGAAATTCACGAGCTTTGGTTGCAGATGCTATTCACAGTTTGTCAGATTTAAGCACAGATATTGCTATTTTAATTGGTTCGCGCTTTTGGAACCTGCCGCCAGATGTGGAACATCCTTATGGGCATCGCCGCATAGAAACTCTTATATCCATAGCAATAGGGCTAGTGCTGGCTTCGGTTGGTTTGCTTTTGGCTTTAGATGCCATAGAATCCTTGAGCGGTGAGCGCAAGTCTAGTTTGCCAAATCTTGTTGCTGCTGTAATGGCAGTTGTTTCAATAGTTGTAAAAGAGTGGTTATATCGTTACACGTTGAGCGTGGGCAAACGCATTAAAAGTTCCGCCACCATTGCAAATGCTTGGCATCATCGTTCAGATGCCATTAGTTCAATTCCTGTACTTGTGGCTATTTTGGCTTCTTATGCTTTTCCAGAGTGGTTCTTTTTGGATGCAGTGGGTGCTATATTGGTGTCTCTATTTATTTTGCAAGCGGCGTTTCACATTGCTTGGCCTGGAATTTCAGAAATTATAGACAGAGGTGCGTCAAAAGAAATAGACGATAGACTTATGAATATGGCTTTGGCTGTTCCCGAAGTTAAAAGCGTTCACAATTTGCGCACTCGTTACTCTGGCGGTTCATTATATGTAGATATGCACATAGTTTTAACACCGAGCATCACTCTGCACAAGGCGCATCTCATTGGCAACCGAGTTAGGGATTCCTTTCTCGCTTCGGGGTTGGATATTATGGAGGTTCTTATACATTTAGACCCACACGACGATCATGAGGAAGATGAGAGGATAACGGGGCAATTAAATTCTAATTAACTAATTTTTGATTTGCTATATTATTTATTGGAAGGAGATTTATATGCAAGCAGTAGAATTTGAAACAGAGATTGTAAATGATACAATATGTATTCCTCAAGAATATAAGGGTAGCTTGCCTCACAAGGCTAGGATCATAATAATAGATAGCCTTTTTTCCAATCCTTATATAGCACGCACAAAGAAAAAGAATACGATAACATCAAATGATTTTAAAAGCATTAATATAAATACAAGCAATTTCAAATTTAATAGAGAAGAGGCAAATGAGCGATAATGTATTTTTAGATACTAATATATTTATCTATGCATATTCAAATGAATTGAATAAGAAAGAGCGTTCTTTTGAATTATTGAATAAATTGCCGTGTATAACTAGTACCCAAGCATTGAGTGAACTTAGTAACGTTTGTTTTAAAAAATTAAAATTTTCAGACAATGCTATTAGTGAAGTTATTAAAGAAGTAATAAGTTTTTGTGATATTTTTATAGTAAATGAGACAACGATTCAGCGGGCAATTTTTATTAAGGGACGTTATGGCTATTCCTACTATGACAGTCTCATATTAGCCTCAGCTCTCGAAAGTAACTGTTCAATCTTATATTCAGAAGATTTCTTTCTGGTAGGTTAGGGTCTAATGCCTTGAATTTTTCCATCATATCCGGTGGAGGTAGTAAACCTTGATACGCTATGGTTTGAACGGTTTGGCTAGGTCTATGTTGTAAATTATTTTGATTGTGAGATTTGCCGCTCATATTCTGTTTCTACTATACCCATAGCTTCCCTCATTCTGTTGCCTACGTCATCCCACGCTTCCTTCATTATTTCCGCTGGAGTTCTGGGAGTTCTAAGCTCTCTAAGCTCTCTAATCTTAATTTTTGGCTTGTAAGGCTTATACTCAAATTCTGGAAGGAGAATATGCTGCCTTTCAAACGACAAAGACCTTACGCCTGCGGCTAGGAGATTGAAAAAACCATTCATAATTATAATATAGTAAATAATGATTAACTCAATGTCTGGGTATGGGGTATAGGGTATAGGGTTTGGGCAATGCAGATTTACTTTCTTTTTGGCAAATTTAAGCCGTTTTATGTGAAACGCCTATACCCCAACCCCCATACCCTAAACCCTTTTGCGAGTTAATCAGCGTTTACTATAGAAAACAAAACCCCCCACGCCGCAAGGGAGTGGGGGATTGCTGCGAATTTTATATGAACCAGCTATCTTACCCAAAGGAATTTAATATTCTCTTTGCTTTCTATCTCGTCCAATTCGTGATGGTCTGCCGTGACAAGTTCCGCATAATAAATAGAGGCACAGGCAGTGGCAATAGAATCGGCGAGAGATATTTTGTAAGTCGCTTTCAA
>Ga0182472_100088_pt1 | contig 10658 bp, 8 predicted proteins | sample TergutNc150P3_FD_120804 | JGI IMG/M metagenome (GOLD analysis project Ga0182472, IMG submission 120804)
CATCTATAACACCCGAAGTGTATAAACCCCTCAACCCACCACCTTCTAAAACAAGCCCGTAATCCAACATCGTTTTATTACTCCTGTACTTGATAAAAATATAGAAATATCTACATTTTCTGCGTTAACTATAAGGTTCAAAATGCTTTCCATAGAACTTCCTCCTTTAAAGATACAAAGTTATTGCTGCCACCACAAGGTTTAACCCTTTCATTTTAGACGTAAAAAAAACGGGAAAAAAATCCTGAAAAGTGAAAAATGTAAACAAATGTTTACATTTTTGTGCATTTTTTTGAGAAATAGACCAACCAGAACACAAATTTTCTATATTCCCTACCAATTATGACCTTTTACAGACTATCCAAGCCTCTACCGGTGGTTTTATTGCTTTTTATTGCTCTCACTATGAGTTTTCTGGGTTGTAAAGAAAAGAAAGCAAAAGTTGTTGAAAATAATGATAGTAGTTCCTCGGCGGTAAATAATGAACCCTTGGAAGTGAATGTATATTTGGAAAATTCTTTTAGCATGGATGCTTATGTTGGGGTTCAAGGCAAACAGCCAACAACTAGATTTAGAAATGATGTGTCCAGTTTGGTGAATACATTAAAGCCTTTGAGCAGTGATATAAAGTTATTCTATATAGATGATGTTGGGGCTAATTTGGAACCAGATAAAAATATTGTGGATGTCATTAAAAATTTAAGTTTAGACACCCTTTTAAAAAGGGCTTCCAGCCGCAAAGCTAGAGAAAATACAATGTTTTTGAATGTGCTCGATAAGCCCCTTCAACATGTAAGTTCTTCGGGTTTATCTATTTTGATTTCGGATTTTATAATTTCAATTCCAACAGATAAAAATTCTTATGAAAATGATATAAGAATATTTATTGATGGTATATCCGATAAAATATATCATGTTTTAAAAGATAGAATGTTGGGGCAAGATAGTTTGGATTTGTCTTTACTCGTACTTAGAATGGAAAGCGATTTTCACGCTTGCTACTACACGGTAAAAAATGAATGTATAATTAGCAAGCAATCTTTGGAGAAATTGCCAAAAAATGGGAAATACTTTGAATGGAGAACTCCAAAAGACAGCGGAGAATTTGATTTTGTTAGGCCTTATTTCGTTTGGATAATTGGAACTTCTGCCCAAATAGAGAGAGTTGAATATGAACTCAGCAAAAGTTTTTCGCAGAAAAATGTTGAAATTAGCAAGTTTATCAGCTATGATAAACCCGAATATCAAGTGAGGTCTTATCCTGTTTCCACAAAATATGTTGCATACAAATTAAAAGGCGAAAAAAAAGATTCCATTGTATTGTCAAAAATAGGGAAAGATATTAGAATTCCTGTGAAAATCAAATTGCCCGGAACAACTTGGAATTCGGAAGGGCCTTTTGCAGATACCGCCGCTTATATTGTTGAGAGTAAATTTTTCCGCATAGACAGCATTGTAAGGCATAGAGATGATAAGTTTACCCATGTATTGATTTTGAAAAATAATGAGGCTTATAAAAATTTAAAAAATAAAGCAGAAGTTGAATCCTTTTTGATAAAAACAAATCCAATGGTTAAAGCAAACTTATTTGAAAATCATTCCAGCTATAGAGAAGATTTGGATACATTAAGAGCGGGGAAAACTTTTGGTTTAAATAGTTTAATGGATGGTTTGAAAAGAGTTTTTTATGAGAAAAATCTTAATTCCATAGAAATTAAAATAGGAGTTGAATAGTGAAAAAAATAATTCCCTCAATTGTTGCTCTATCTTTGCTCTCACTAGCCGGCTCCGTTTTAGGGTTGCTAGATCCCGAAGGTTTTTTCGCTTCCTTTTTTCGGGAATATGGCATGTTTGAGCTAACTTATGCAAATGTATTCACTCCTTTTTTTTCCGCTTTCATCGCCATTCTTTTTTTGTATAAATTCTTTGATTCGCCAAAAGAGTGCGCCAATATAAAACCTTTCTTTTCTCTCCTGTTTTTAACTCCAGTTATTTCAGTTGCGATAATTATTATCTTATCACTTATAGGCACTGGCGAAGATTCAGATTCTGAGCCTAGCAAACTGGAGTTTGTTTTTGCTGTTATTTCAACATTAATATACTTCATTTCATTTATTCCGCTTGGCAGGCATGTATGGAGCAAAGGAAGTTTAGTTCATTACCCTTATTTTGGAAGAGGAATATAAAATGGCTACATTATATATTTTTGCTATTGGCGGTTCTGGCTCAAAGGTTATTGAAAGTTTAACTATGCTTTTGGCTGCCGGCATGAAGGCTGGCAACTACGATGAATTGGTTCCTGTACTCATAGACCCGGATTTGATAAACGGCAATTTAAACAGAACAAATGATTTATTGAAAAATTACGAAGAAACGGGAAAGCAATGCAACTACGAGGGTCTTTTTTTTGGGACAAAAATGAGACCTTTGGTGGAAAACAGCAGCGAAAAATATAAATATGCTCTTGATGGTTTAAATTCAACTTTTGGAGATTTTATAGCTTACGATTCTTTAGATAATGACAATTTAGGATTAACTAATAACGATAAAATCAAAAAATTGGCAGGTTTGCTATTTTCTGAAAAAGGTGATTATCTATTAAATTTAGATATGGAAGTTGGATTTAAAGGCTACCCGAATATAGGCAGTGTTGCTTTTAATAAATTTGCCAAATCACAGGCTTTTAGAGAAGTTTTTCAAAATAATGTAAACTCTGGCGATGCCGTTATATTTATAGGTTCCATATTTGGCGGCACAGGAGCAGCCGGACTACCTGCTTTGCTCGCAAATATTCGCAAAGACCCCATTCCCAGCAAAAAAAATATATTGAACGATATGCCAGTTGGCGTAGTTTCTATGCTGCCTTATTACAGCATCACAGACAAAACGGGCAATAAAATCAAAAGTTCGCACTTTTTCCCCAAAACAAAAGATGCTCTGTATTATTACAAAGAATCGGTTTATAAAGAAAATTTGCAATCCTTCTACTATATTGCAAATGATTGCGATACAGGTGCCTTGCCTTATAGCGAGGGAGGGGCAACGCAAAAGAATCCCGTATTTTTTGCCGAGCTGGTGGCAGCCCTTGCGATTTTAGATTTTGCAAGCGATAAGCATACAGTAGGGGTTTTAAAAGCAAAAGAATTTTTAGAGATTAGAAGACAAGATGATGCTGATAATGCAAACGAAGATATAACACTTTCTGAACATAGCAATTTAAACGAAAAAACCAGGCTAAAAATAGCGGAGCCTCTATTTCAACTGTTTTTCTTGAAAAAATACATGGATTATGAATTTAAAAATGCCAAGAGAGATGTTCAAGCCTGGACAGAATTATGGAATAAGGATGCAAGTGATTCCGTTAATTTTGAATATGGCGGAGATTTCAAGGCTTTTTTGGATAGATTTGAGGAATATTTAAAAGAGCTTGGCAACTACGGGCATAAATTTAAACCCTTTGATTTAGATAAAAAACTTCACGATTTAACCGGCATTGTGAAGAACATAAATTACGATTGCGATTTTGAAAAATTTAGCAGAAAACTAGATATATTGGCGAATGGCAAATTATTTAAGAAAAGGCCATCTTATAAAAATTCTTATGAGAGGCTTTTTAAACTAATTCATAATGCGACAAGCGAAATTTTTAAGGAAATACCCGGTATAGCCAAGGAGAAAAAATGAGCAAAAGCGGTTATTCACGAACAGGCCCACAAAATGCAAATGCTTTTGGTTTTGGCACCATTAAACCTTATGAAGCGGGTGATATAGAGAGAATAAAAGAAAAAGGTACCGATTTTAGTGATTTGCCAGTTGCAGTTCCCAGCCCTTTTGGGCGTTTATTTTTAGTTAAAACAGCATTTGAAAGAGTTACAAAGCAAATTGCCTGGGACCGCGAATTTAAAGAAGCAAGGGAAAAAGATAAACATCTCAATGAAATTTTATATATGCAGCAAAAACCCAAACCAGCAAATGACGAAGATTTAAGACTGGTGAGCGATACTTTAGACCTTGCAGAATTGGTATTTTGGCGACATGCAAATTTAAGCGAAACCACCATATCCGGTACGGATTTAAATCAGGATTCCGAAATCATAGATAAAGCGATAGGAAAACTTATAAGCGATGATGCTGCCACAAAAAATACCAGAAAAGAATTGGAAAAATTAAAAAATTTAATTGATAGCATAAGTTTATATGCAGGTATGGATAATGCCGCTTTAAGCCTTAAAGATAATACCGGCAATTTTAATATGCACTTGATTGAATATGAAGGCAATGTTATAGGTGGAACCAGCTGGCAAACTCTATTTGTTCCTTCGGCTGGAGATGGTTTTAAGGGAATACATATAAATAGCAATAGAAAAACTGGGGATACTTCAAAAGGTTTAGAGCAAAGAAAGGATAAAGAATTTAGAGAATGGCTCAAATATGTTGTTGGAAATAGAACTGGTTCCGCTATTTTAAATTATTTAAATGCTCTGGACATAAATGCAAGCAAGAGCGATTACCCAGAAAAATTTTGCGATATAGATGTGCCGCAGATAACTGAAATATTTGAGGATTATTTAATTGTATTGCCTTATGAGGCTAGCGAGAATTTTATTTGCGGCGCAAAAAACGGAAAAACATTTTTGCCTCCTATAAAAAGCGGAACAAATATTGAATATGACAAAATTGAATATATCCCTTTCCCTGAGAAAAATGAACCGACAATAATAACTGTAAAATATGGGGACAAAGAAAAAATCTATGGCAAAAAAGTTGAAGAGGGGCAGGGCAAAATATTAACCTGTCATTTCAATGTAGCCCTGTTTCCATTTGTGAGCGATGCGAGGGAATATAGAATTGCTTTGATTGAAGATACTGCAAAAGAGATGGAAGCGATGGTATCTGTTTCCATTAACGATGCTGCCAAATATGAGCGCGAAAATACCAGTGTGCAAAAGCTCACTCTGTATAAGAAAAATTGCGTAAAGGAAATAACTTTAGATGTAGATTACAATGGAAATGGTTTTTGCGCGCAACTCCCAATACGCCTTGCGAAGGGAACAACTGCCATTGATGCAAATTATACCTTTGCTGTTGATTTTGGCTCAACAAATACAAATGTGGCATATAGAGTTAATAATGCTGAACCAAAACACAGCTTTGAATTGGATGGGCATTTAGCGAGCTTGCTGAAATTTAAAGAAGGCTCTCCTTTTTCAGAAGATGTTTTAACCGAAAAATTTATATCCCAAAAAATAAACGGAACATATTTTAGAACCTTATTGGCAGATACCCCTTCGCATAACTCAAACTCAAGTGAAGTTGATGTTTTGGGCAAATATAATATTCCTTATGGTTATAGAGATATTTTAACTGCCGATAATGTAAGCGATGATTTAAAATGGAGCATTGGCAACCAAAAATATAAAATATTTTTGGAACAAATTGCCTTTGAACTCCATGCCAAAGTTCTTTTGACCGGTGGGGTTTTAGAAAATACCAAAATTATTTACACTTATCCTTTAAGCATGACTAAAGAGGAAAGAAATGCACTGAAATATGAATGGCAAAAACTTGGAAAATTCTATTTTGGCGATGGCAACAACTATGATAATCTAGAAGGCAAAGCCGAATCCATCACTCCAATCAAATATCTTCACGCTCAAGGCGGCGGCTTAGTTTTAAAAAGAGATACCCCAATTCCAGTTCTAAGCGTGGACATTGGAGGCGGCACAACAGATTGCTCTGTTATCACCAACAAAGGTGGCAAAGAGGCTTCTCTGTTGTTTCCGCTATCGTTTAGATTTGCCGGAAAAGATATTTTTGGCGGAGATAGCAATGCTTTAACAGAAAAATATGGAAAGGAATACAGGGATAATAAATTGAAAGAGAAAAAATACAAGAAAGTTTTGGAAAATATTATAAGCAACAAAAGAGATGTGAATTCTTATTTATTTTCCTTAGAGGATGTTTTTGAGCGAGATAATAAAGATGATAAATACAGCGTTATTTTACATAGAGATAAAAATGTTCGCATAGTTTTTTTATATTTTTTCTCCGCAATAATTTGGTTTTTGGCAAAAGCCCTAAAAGAAAATTTTTGGAAAGAGAGCTTTTGGAAAAAGAGCAATGATTTAGATACAGAAAAAGATGTTCCATTTCCTTCAACCATTTATTTTACAGGAAATGGAGCTAGAATTTTGGATATTTTTGAAGAGGCAGATTTTGAAAACGGAACATATTCAAGGCCAAAAACAACTGCCCTGGCAAAATATATTTTTGAAAAAGTATATGGGAGAAAAATGAAGGTACAAGAAACAACCGATTTTAAAATTGACTTTTACTCTCAAAATTCTAAAACCCTCACAAGTTTTGGTTGTTTTTCCAACCCCACAATATTAGATGTAGAAAAAGCAGAAGATTTATTTATACCCCAAGAGAGTTTGTTTAAAAATAAAATTGATGATTTTAATAAAGTGTTTTTAGATATAATGAGAACAAAGAAATTTGGCAACAAAGATGAATTTCTATGGCAAGCCTTTGATATTGCAACAATAAAAGATTATAATGGCATGGTAAAATTTAAATTAATAGATGAACTAGAAGAAGTTATAAGCCAAACGGATATTGCCGTGGCCATCAACAATCAAAAAACGCCTTTTGAAATTTTGCATTTAATTATATTGAATCTTTTTAAAAAATTTGTAAATTGGGAAACCTCGCAAAAAGGTCAATAATCTCTATGCTTTATATTATTTCTATTATTACCGCTATTGCAATAGTATTATTATTCCTTTGGTCAAGGGGAAAGATAAACGAATTATTCGCAAAGATAGCGATTTTGAGAGAGGAAATAGAAGACTTGAAAAGAAACCGCGAAAAACAAAAACAAGATGTGAATGATAAAATAGAGAAGCCTAGAGAAGAATTGCAACCTCAAAAAGAAACGGAAATTCCTGAACCTGAACCAAAGCCGCCAGAGCCGCGCAAAAAGGAGCCCTTTCACTTGGGTATGCCAAATGCCAAAGGTTTTTTAAAAGAAGAAACCAAAAGAGCGGGTTATTTTATTGCTCAAGAGTCAAGCGCCAATAGAGCTTTTTTTATATTTGTAAACGACCAAGCTAAATTAGATGTAATTTTTAAAAGCGATATGGAAGGCAAATTTTACAAGGTAGAAAAGGGCATTGCTTTGCCAGGGAAAACTTTATTGAATCAATCAAAAGGAGTTCTGGGCAAAAAAGGTGATTTTTGGGCAGTTTTAACACCTATAACAATTGAATTAGGAAATTAGTTTGTGTTATTAATATTGATAATAATTGTTTTTGCGCTTCAAGCCATAGCCTTTTTTCTCACATTGAGCTGGGCAATTTCTTTTGCGAGATTATTTCCAAAAGAAGATATTTGGGAAGTGAAAAAAGAAGAGCTGCGCAAAGAAATTATTTTGAATCAAGAATACAACAACAAAGAACTGAAAAATATTTTATGCTATATAAATAATTACATAGCGAGCTGCGGCGGCACTGTGCCAGATTTTAATATTGTAAAAGATATTATAGAAAGACATGTGGACAATTTTGAAGAGAAAATCAACACCTTTTTAACAGTTCCCCTATTTTTAGGTTTAGTTGGGACAATAACTGGAATTATACTGGGTTTAGGCGATGTGGATATAGATAATGAGAAATTTGTATATGAATTAACAGGGCATGTAAAATTTGCTATGATTGCCAGTTTAATAGGCTTAGTATTAACCGTTATCAATTCTGCCATTATTTTTAATATTGCAAAAAATAAAATGGGTTATAGAAGGAATATTTTCTATGATTTTTTGCATTCTCAAAAGGCAGAAAATTTATTCCCATCTGTTTCTGGGAATTTGGAAAATGTTTTGAGAAATATGCACCAGAATTTGGAACAGTTCAATCATGGCCTCAGCAATAATTTAAAGAAATTTGAGGAAGTTTTTAGCAATAACAAAGAATTGATAGATAGCAATAAGGAGTTGATAGAGGCTTTGAGAAATTCTTCGGCACTCAATAATATGAAAGAAATAGTGGGCTATAATTCAAAAGTTTCTGGAGAATTAAATGCGACTTTTAAACATATAGATGAATTTAATAAATATGTATATTTGATAATTGATTTGGTGAGAAAGCTGGGCAATTTTGAACCTATTACAGAAGGAACAGTGAGTTTAGCGAAAGCAGCCGATAATTTAAATGTATTAGCGGAAAATATTAACAAAAATGTTATAGAAAATACCTATTTAGCAAACTTCTTAAAGAAACATTTAGATTCCATAGAAAAACTCTCTGATGATGCAAAACAGGCTGTTGAAAAAGCCAATACCGAAGTATCTTCAATGTTAGCCCAACAGCACAATGAATTAGCAGACTCAATGCAAAGCTTATCTGGCAGCATAAAATCTTTTGATAAAATTGTAAAAGAATCCTTAGATGAAAAACTAGCACCTATATCCAGCAGAATGAGAGCTACTTTTGAGGGTTTAGAGCAGATAACAAAAGATTTTGAAACCATTGTTAAAAAAGCCTTGGAAAGCGAAATGACTGGATATGCAGCACAGGTGGCGCAACCCATAAAAGATTCATTTAAGAATATTTTAGAATTTACTAAACAGTTAGAAGAAAATATAAATGAAACAGAGGTTAAAGAATGGGTAAATGTTAAATTGGAAAATTGGGGAAGGGAAATAGAAGAAAAATTGCAGAATGTTATACTAAATGCTTCTCAAAACAATCTTTTGCATAGTTCCGATTTGGAAAAATCTGTAAAAGAACTTTGTTATATAATGAATAAATCCTTGAATATTCAAGAAGATATTTGCAATGATAGAAAACCGCGTTCTCTTTGGCGTTTAATTTTTTACAAATGAAAAAGCACAAAACAGATTTTTTTTGGCCTAGTTACTCCGATTTAATGACGAGCTTATTTTTCATTATGCTAGTGCTTTTTGTATTTGCCGATATAAGGAATAAAAGAGCGAACAAAGAATTGGAAGCTGCAAAAAAAGTGACCGAAGAGCAGTTGGCAAAAATTAAAGAGATGAAGGAATCCGTGGAAAAAATTGACTCAACATATTTTAGATACGATTCCATAAATAAAAGATTTTCTTTAAAACAGAGGATAAATTTCCCAGAGAACAAATCCGATATAAATGACAGAGACACAGCATATCTTTTGGCAGTTGGAAGGGAATTGCAGAGTACGCTGGACTCTTTAAAGCAAAAAGATAAATTAAATGCGACTTATGTATTGATACTTGAAGGAATGGCTTCTAAAGACAAAAAAGCTTCTGATGCTTTTAACTACGCATTGAGTTATAAAAGGGCACTTGCTGTTAGAAATTTATGGGGAGAGAGAGAAATAAATTTTGACACTTCTTTTATAGATGTCCAAATCGCAGGTTCTGGCATAGGCGGCATAGGCAGGAGCGAAAAAGAAGAGACAAACCAACAATTATTGATACATATAATCCCAAAGATTGGTGAGATTAAATAGCCGAATACACCCTCTTAGCTGCTACTTGATAAAACTTATTCTCTTCTGGGCAATAACCGGTCAAAAGCTTTCCATAAACGCAACCCGTATCTAGCCCTTTTGCTTGCGGAAAATCCACAAGGCCGTTCATAGCCCAATGCCCAAAAATAACGGTTCTGCCGGCAAAGGCAGCTTGTTCATACCAAGGTATTCCGTTCCACAGCCTTATGGTCAAAATATCTTTTTTGTTCATCTCTTCCAGAGATTTTTTACCCGGTTCCAAACCGGCGTGCAATAAAATTTCTCTGCCCGTATCTATCCAGAGAGGGAATTTTGAAACAATGCCGGCTAGCCATTCCGGTTTTTGAACGTTTTCCAAAAGGTGCTTTTCCTTTAATGTTTGCTCGGCTTGGGGCTTGTTTAAAATTTGCAAAAGCTTTGCCTCGTGGTTTCCCATAACGCATTTTATGTTGTGCTTCAAAACAAATTCCACAGTCGCTGGGCTGTTTGGCCCTTTGTTTATCAAATCGCCTGTCTGGTAAATTTTATCTTCTGCATTCGGCGAAAATTTCTCAAACAATTCCGAAAGTTCTTCTATGCATCCGTGCACATCGCCAATGAAGAAGGTTCTGGGCACTAGGCTATTTCCAAAATCAAGTCGCCTCGCATAACGGTTTGGCCGCGCTCAACCTTAACGGTTTGAATTTTGCCATCGCAGGGAGCAAGAATTTCGTTTTCCATTTTCATAGCTTCTAAAATTCCAAGCAATTGCCCTTTTTTAACATCTTGCCCAGGCCTTGCCTGCAAGCTGGAAATTTGCCCAGGCAGCACCGCAGTTATCTTGCCGCCTGTTTGCTTTGCCGGCTTAGATTCGCCACCATAATGGGAGCTGTCTATTTTGCTCACATCCACGCTGTAGCGCGTTCCGTTTATATCAACAGAATCTGGAAAGCCATTGTTTTTTTTGCGCACCACAATGGATAAAACTTTTCCATTCACCATCACAAGCCTAGGCGAGCCATCTGGCCAGGTTTCCAGTATGCGAACTTTTGAAACATCTTTCTCTTTTTTTATTTCGAAATCCGAGCGCAAGCTAGCGATTTGCGGAATATCAAAAACATTTTTCTGACTGCGAGTTCTAACTGTGCATTTCATGGGGATAAATATAG
>Ga0182472_107410_pt1 | contig 10640 bp, 7 predicted proteins | sample TergutNc150P3_FD_120804 | JGI IMG/M metagenome (GOLD analysis project Ga0182472, IMG submission 120804)
TTTTTTCAAAAAAACATCATGCCCGCCTTTTTTGAGCATTTCAAATCCAATCCCAAGAAAAGGAATTTTCATTTCGCGAGCCGCTTGTATAACAGAAATGCTGAAAGCACTTGGCATTATCACTGCATCAAAATTTGCAAGCTGGTTTTCTATGTGTTCCGAGCCATCTATAATTTCCAAGTTACAAGCGAGATTCAAATGCGCAGCGGCGTGAATTATGGCTTCTCTAATGCCTGCATAAGAATTTTCTAATTTTCCGCACAAAGCAACTTTCAGCGTTTTTCTCGGTTCTTTGTAATTTTTTCTGTTAATTTCAACAAGACGTTTCCATTCGCTCATTCTGGGAGAATTTGCGCCAGCCAATTTCAATTTTTTAAATATTATATCTAAAATTCCCTCCTCTTGAAAACCAAGCGGAATTTCATAAACAGATTTAACATCAAGTTCCGATATAACATTTTTGCTGGGAATGTTCCCGTAAAGCGCAATTTTTTCTTTGATTTTTGGAGTTAGCTGCTTGCTGCAACGACCTATTATAATGTCTGGGTAAATTCCTTTTTCATTCAAATCGCGCACGGACATTTGCGTTGGTTTTGATTTTTGTTCTTGAGCACCTGTTGGAATTGGAATGTATGTTAAATGCGCAAAAAGACATTTGTCCGGACCCACTATATGCGAAAGCTGGCGCGCTGCTTCTATGTAGAATTCATTTTCCAAATCCCCCACCGTGCCGCCAATTTCAACAAGCAATATATCTGCATTCTCCTTGTTTGAAATTCTAAAAAAATGGTCTTTTATAACATCGGTCACGTGCGGAATGAATTGAATTGTTGTACCAGAATAAATACCCTGCTTTTCCCTCTCCATCAAGGTAGAGAACACCTTGCCCATAGTCAAGTTCCACTCAGATTTGGCATTTATTCCCAAAAAACGCTCATAATGACCAAAGTCTATATCAACTTCGCCGCCATCGTCCAAAACAAAAACCTCGCCGTGCTCAATTGGGTTCATTGTGCCGGGGTCCACATTCAAATGACCATCGCACTTCACTGGAATCACGCGAAAACGAGAGAGAAGCGCACCTATGGATGCCGCAGCCACTCCTTTGCCAAGACCAGACAAAACTCCGCCTGTAATAAAAATAAATTTGCTCTTCCCGTTGTAACAATTATCACTCATATAAAATCCCAAAGTAGAAAATATCAATCTATCCATGACGACTCCAAGGCTCTGTATTGAATTGCCTCTGCAAGGTCTGCTCTCTCTACCCTGCTGCTCTGCCTCAAATCTGCAATGGTGCGGGCAACTTTTAACATTCTGTCGTAGCCTCTATGGCTCATTCGCCATTTTTCCGCAGCTTTCATCGCGAAATTTTCTGATTCAGAGTCCCAAAAAAGAATGTCTTTAAGTGTTTTGCCATCTAAATGCCCATTGCGAAAAATTTTTCTCTCACTAAGGCGTTTCTCTTGAATTTCGCAAGCCGCTTCAACACGTTTTTGAATTTCCTTTGAACTCTCGCCACCACCGTTCAATCTGTTTTCATCTATTGGAACAGAGGGAACCGACACTTGAAGGTCTATTCTGTCTAACAAAGGACCAGATACTCTGGCTCTGTAGCGTTTTATGGCTTCTGGCAGGCAGCGGCAATCTCTGCGCTTGTCCATTGCATAACCGCAAGGACAAGGATTCATAGCCGCACCCAAAACAAAATTCGCCGGGAAATTTATGCTACCACGCGCTCTGTTCAAACGAATTACACCCTCTTCCAAAGGCTGCCTCAAACTTTCCAATGCCCCTCGTTGAAACTCCGGCAACTCATCCAAAAAGAGAACCCCGTTATGAGCGAGGCTCGCCTCGCCTGGTCTGAGCCTCATTCCACCAACAAGGGAAGCAACCGTTGCCGTGTGGTGCGGAGACCTAAAAGGGCGGTTTTTCATTAGCCCTTCACCGAAATTAAAAGTTCCCGCACATGAATGTATTATTGTGCTTTCTAAAGATTCGTATTGACGCATAGCCGGCAAAATGCCCGGCAAACAGCGAGCCGAAAGGGTTTTCCCAGAACCCGGCGAACCCACCAAAAGAAAATTATGCGCTCCGGCAGCAGAAATTTCAAGGGCACGTTTAACGTTTGCCATTCCATACACTTGAGAAAAATCTGGGATTTTGTTTTGGATTGCAGAAACCGAACCACATTCTGGGTAGGAGCAATAAACCAGTTCGGGTCTCTGCAACCCGTTTAAACACTCTTCCAATGTTTTTGGTGCTATAACTTTAAGACTTTCCACGCAAGTTGCCTCCTGTGCATTTTCGTGAGGAACAACAAGAATCGTTTGCGGCGCGCTGCGGGCAAGGTCTGCTGCAACCGCCAAAACTCCATGCACGGGACGTAATTTGCCGTCTAATGAAAGCTCGCCCAAAAACAAAAAATTTTCAAGCTCATTAACTACAATCTGTTCCGTGGCGGTTAATATTCCAATAGCAAGTCCCAGGTCAAAAGCAGCACCTTCTTTGCGCAAATCCGCAGGCGACATATTCACCGTCATTCTGGTGGAGCAGCCATAAAATCCGCAACTTCGCATAGCGGCAATCACACGCTCCCTTGCCTCGCGCACAGCATTATCTGGCAAACCCACAAGAGAAAATCCCGGAAGTCCCGAAGTGCTATCCACCTCTATTTCCACCGGAATTGCCTCTATGCCGCGCAGTGCCGCGCTTTTTATTCTTTGGAACATTATGCAACGGCAATCTCTTGATATTTCTCCAATACGCATTGCTCAATATGCTCGCGCAACTCCTTGTTCAGCGGATAGAAAATTGAGTGGTAATTCTCATCTTTGTTTCGCGGGTCAATAGGATAAGAAACAAAAAATCCATTCACCCCATCCACAACTCTAAGCCCCGTGAGCTGAAGCTGCTCGTTAAGCGTTACCCTAGCAAAAGCTTTTGTTTTTCCACCAGATTCTTTGAATGGATAAACTTGTACATTAGTGCAAGTAAGCACGTCAAAAAAAGATTTAGGTTCTTTTTTCATAATAACTCCTCATTAAAAGTTTCTATAAATAAAGACAATTTTCGTGCCAATCAAAAAACCGCATTTTTGAGATAATTTCGCAGTTTTAAAGTGTCCAAAAAGTGTCTAAACACTGTTTAGACACTTTTTTGGACAGTTTTTCTACCTTACCCCCATGCAAACTCTCGCCCTAAATTTCGCAAATGGCACGCCGCTTAGGTATGGTGAAAATTCACATCAAAACGCGGTGTTCTACAAAGACCCTGATTGCACAGAAGCTAGCCTCGCGACTGCGGAGCAGCTTCATGGCAAAGAGCTATCTTATAATAATATTGTGGATGCAGATGCTGCTTTGGAAATGATTAGGGAGTTTTCGGATTCAAATACCGTTGCTATAATTAAGCACCTTAATCCTTGCGGGCTTGCTACAGGAGAAACTCTTGCAGAAGCATTCAACTATGCTTGGGAAGGAGACCCGGTTAGTGCATACGGCTCTGTTATTGCTGTTAGCAGAAAGGTGGATTTGAAAACTGCGGAACTCTTGAAGGGGCGTTTTGTTGAGATTTTGCTTGCACCGGATTTTGATGCAGATGCTTTGGAATTTTTGAGGAATAAATCAAAAGATATTCGTCTTTTGAAAGTTGGAGAAATAAAGCCACCTATTGCCTGCAAGGTGTATAAGCATGTGATAGGCGGGATGCTTGTTCAAGATAGGGATATTGAGTGTTGGGAAAAATTTGAGTGCCCAACAATATCAAAATTTCCAAAAGAAAAAGAGGCACTTGCAAAATTTTCTTGGCTTGTTTGCAAACACACCAAATCCAATGCTATAGTTATGTGCCATGAATACAAAGCCGGATTTTTTATGATACTAGGGCTTGGACCTGGGCAGCCGAACCGCATAGATTCAAACCTGCGACTTTGCCAGCCAAGAGTGGCAGATAACATTAAACGCATGAAGCAGCCAGAAAGCGTTTGGGGCAACTTGGTAATGGCTTCTGATGCTTTTTTTCCTTTTGCAGACAATATAGATGCCTCTAATTCTGCGGGCATAAAGTATATTGTGCAGCCCGGTGGCTCAAAAAAAGACAATGAGGTTATAGAAGCCTGCAATAAATTTGGCATTGCAATGGCATTTACGGGAACTCGGCATTTTAGGCACTAAAAATTTCTACATTACAATTCTATGAAATCTGTTAAACTTTCGCTCTTGTCTTTGTTCGTTCTCTTTGCCATTTTCACGGCTTGCGGAAAGCCTTCTGTAGAGGCTAAAGAATCTGGTGATTTTTACGAGGAAACTCGCCGCCTGAATAAGGTTATCTCAGAAATAAATTTAAAATACGTGGAAGATGTTGACCCCAGCGAAATAACAGAAGCCGCCATAAGCGGAATAAGAAACGTGCTAGACCCAAACACCGCCGTTCTTGACCCAAAGGCAAGCGATAATCTAAAACTCGCAACAGATGGCGAATTTGGCGGCATAGGCATAACCATAGGCATAAGGGATAATCAATTAACAGTGATTTCTCCAATGGCAGGCACGCCAGCATATAATCTTGGCATAATGGCAGGCGACAAAATAACCCACATAGACGGCAAACCAACCAAAGATTTAACTCAAGACGAATCCGTTGATAAATTGCGCGGCAAGGTTGGAACCAATGTTAGAGTCACCATAGCACGCGAAGGAATAGCTGCACCTTTTGATATAACCATCACAAGGGCAAAAATTGTGCTTCATGCGGTTCCTTATGCTGGAATGTTAGATAAAGATATAGGCTACATACAACTAGCAACCTTTAACGTTAAAACCGCTGGTGAATTGGAAGAGGCTATAAACAAGCTAAAAAAACAAGGCATGAAAAAGTTGGTGCTGGATTTACGCTACAATCCAGGCGGGCTTTTGAACCAAGCAATAGAAGTTAGCGAATTATTCTTAAAAGGCGGCAATCGCATTGTAAGCACAAAAGGACGGGTTGTTAATTCAGAAAATAAAGCTACAAAGAATGGCATAATAGGCGAAGATACGCAAATAGCCGTGCTTGTAAATCAAGGAACCGCCTCGGCTGCGGAAATAGTTTCTGGAGCTTTGCAAGATTGGGACAGAGCAATAGTGGTGGGCAAAACCACTTTTGGCAAGGGAAGCGTTCAAACCATTTTCCCGTTAGATTACGATGGTCGTGCGCTAAAGCTCACCACAGCCTTTTATTACTTGCCCTTTGGCAGGTGCGTTAATAAACCAGAAAACGGCATAAAAGGGCACGGATTGAAAAACTCAACCAGCGCAGACGATTCCGATGATTTAATTTCTGCACCAGATACTTTGTCAAAAGATACCGCACAACAAGATGTGCAAGTTTTTTACACGGCTGGCGGCAGAAAAATGTATGGCGGTGGTGGCATAACTCCCGATGTTGATATTGAGCAAAAACCAATTCCGTGGATTGCCCAAATTCAAGAAAGGATGTCTCTTTATTTCCGATTTGCTGTTAAATACCGTTCCCAGCTTGGAGATGCAGCTGCAAAAATAGATTCTGGTTGGAAAGCTCCAGATACCCTATTCAGCGCATTCCGCGCCTTCTGTGCAGCAGACACTAATTTTGCCAAGATAAAAAGCAATGCTCAAACAATAGCAGAAGCTATGGAAGAGGCTCTCCTCAAAGAGCAGAACATTATCCATGGAGATTCTTCTAAGGTTTTGAAAGATACTGCGATTGCAGCAAAAATAGCAGATTTGCGACTTGCGCTTGCAAAGCAAAACGAAGCTCAGGCTCTTGAAACAAAAAACTACAGCTTGAATGCCATTAAAAGAGAGCTTATAGGCGCAGCTCATGGCGAAGAGGCTCGCATAGCTTGGATGCTCAGAGATGATGCACAACTTGCAGAAGCCTTGAAATACTTGCGTAGCGATGCGCTTTACAAAGGCAAAATGAAAGCTCCGCCCAAAGCACAGCCAAAAAATGCAAAAGCACAGCCAAAAAAATGAATTCAATCATAGTGGTACCGCTTGGTAGTTTTGTTCGCCGTGGGTTAAGTGGTGCGGTGCATTATGTTGCGTTTATTCTGGAGGCTTTCAGAAATATATTTGCAGCGGTGCAATGCCATCATTTAACCGTTGAGCAAATGCACCGCATAGGCATAACCAGCATTCCACTTGTTGCAACAACCTCCATTTTCACAGGTAGCATAATGAGCTGGCAGCTCACATACCAGTTCACAGATATGATTCCTCTAACTTACGTTGGAATGGCGGTTGGAAAATCTGTTATGACTGAACTTGCTCCTATTTTAACAGCTATGGTTTTGGCAGGGCGCGTTGGTGCCTCAATGTGTTCCGAGCTTGGCACAATGGCTGTAACCGAGCAATTGGATGCCTTCAATGTTTTGGGACTAAATCCTTATAAATTTTTGATTGTTCCCCGCATTTCCTCTGCGGTGATAATGCTTCCGGTTTTGACAATACTCAGCATTTTCGTTGGGCTTTTGGGTGGTTTTGTTGTTGCTTATCTATATAAAGAAGTGAGTTTTCACATGTTCTTTTCTGGAGTTAGGTTGAGCTACAAAGACTGGGATTTTGCTGTTGGTTTAATAAAATCTGCGCTTTTTGGATTTTTTATATCTAGCTATGCCTGCTATTTTGGATATTATACCACCAACGGCGCAGAGGGCGTTGGCAAAAGCACAAAAGCAACCGTGGTATTCAGCATGACCTCCATACTCATAGGCGGTTTTGCCTTATCTAAGCTTTTACTTATTTGAGCGTGTACTCTTATAAATCGCATACCAAAATCGTAGCATCGTCTGTAAGTTCATGCCCCTCGCAAAAATTATCTATCCTTTGCAAAAGAATTTCTATAAATTCTTTGCAACTTTTAGTTGTTGTTTCTTTCATAAGTTCTTGAATGCGTTTGTGGCCAAATTGTTCCTTTGCAAAATTCATCACTTCATTTATTCCGTCTGTGTAAAGACCTATGCGGTATTTTCCATCTAGTTTAATAACTTTGTCTTGTACTTTTATGTCTGGCATCATGCCAATAAAAAAACCAGATGATTTTAGCAATTCTATTTCACCTGTTTTTTTATTCATAATGGGCATAGGGTTGTGCCCAGCGTTGGTGTATATGAATTCATTTGTGTTTTTTAACCATATTGCATAAAAAACCGTTATGAACTTTCCGCTATCCACTTCAGATACCAAGGTTTCGTTTATGGCTTTCAGCGTTTGGGCGGGGCTTATTCCATTAAATGGCGAAGATTTTAGCATTATTTTGAACATGCTCATAAGCATTGCGGCGGCAGAACCATGCCCAGATACATCGGCAACCACAAAGGCTATAACATTGTTGCTTAGTTCAAAACAATCGTAATAATCACCGCCAACATACAAGTTTGCCTTGTATGTTGCAAACACATCTGAAATTCCTTTTGGAAAACTTGTAGGGAGCAATTGCCGCTGAATCAGGCTCGCTTCTTGCAAATCTGCTTTTAGGCTTTGATGTGCTCTTTGCAATTCTGCATGAGTTATGTTTAATTTTTCGTTTACTTTTACCAAATCTTCGTGGACTCTAAAAGATTCTATTAACAATCCAACTTGCGTAACAGTTGCGTAAATCATTGCCGTATCTTCACCAGTTATTGCAACATGGTCTGTTAAGTCTAGCCAAAGCAAACCTTCGCATTTAAACTCCTTGCATTTCACACAAGAGCTACGCCTAATGTCTTCTGTGGGTGCATTGATGGCAAGACCAGAATTTATATTTGTCCAGCAAAACTGATTTTTTGAATTGAAACTGGGACAGTTAGTTTTTTGGCATTTTTTGACTTTCCAGCACTCGTTCAAGGCTCTTTTAAGCAAAGGAAAGGTGATGTAAGCTTTGCTCCCAAGCAAGGAAAAAGAATCTGTTTCTGGAACGGAGTTTACAAAAATATGCTTATTGCAAAAAATGGCATCGGTATATTCGCCAGCCATGAAATTTATTTCTGGGCGAAAATCTTTAAGTTTTTCTTTGTCAAAACCAACGCTGTGCAAAGGTTTTAGGCAAAAATTCTCGGAATCTATGCCGAGCACCATAACCCTGCTGTAACCAGCCAAATCTTTAAAACCAAGACACAAGCCGTTGAACAATTCCTCCATGTTTTGCGCCTGTGTCGTTATTTTTCCAATTTCATTGGAAATAAAATATGCTTGCAACTGTTTTTTATGCGTATCTGCGGTATCTGTTAATTCGGGAAATGCCATTACAAACGACTAATATAGCAAAATATTTTCTATATTCTTTCTTCACATAAACAACAACTCAGAGAACCCAGAGAATAACATGAACGAAAAAATGCCAAATTCAGGCAATAAAGCAGCTCCAAACTCAGCTGAGTCTTGGTTTGAATACGTAAAAACAGATTTTTGGCCCCGTCACGGAACAAAAGTCTTAATTGTTCTTGTGCTTGTAGCTGTGGCTATTTTTGCCATTGTCCAGCACCTAGATGCCTCCTCTAAAAAAGAATCTGCAATGGCAGAAGAGCTTGGCCACGTTTTAGATTACATATACGTTGGCAAAAACGACTCCGCACTAGTGGCTTTTGAAAACGCAGTGCAAAGCGGAACCCTTAAAGGTCTCCCCCTTGCAAAGGCGGCTCTTTTGAGCGGCAACATATACCTGCAAAACAACAGGCTAGACAGTGCCGAAATTCTATACAAGCAAGCCAAATCCAATGCCTCTGGCGCTGAAATAATAACCTCTGCCGCAGAACACGGGCTTGCTGTGGTGGCTATGGAAAGGCAAAACTACCCAGAGGCAATTTCGCTTTTGAATGAATTTGTGAATAAATATGGCAAACGCACCGGAGATTTGGCAAAGAGATACGCAAAAACCGAGCCTGTGGATATGGTTCCAACCGTGCCAGACGCTCTGTGGAAATTAACCCTTTGCTACATGGAAACAAACAATACCGACAAGGCAAAGCAAACTGCTCAAAAGATTTTGAAAATTTATGGAGATTCACCCAAAGCCGCAGATGCCTCAAAACTGCTCGCAACACTATAAGGAGAAATTAAAATGTTAACTTGGATAAGTGAAAATGCTAAATGGGTAATCTATATATCAATTGCTGGAATAGCCGCTGGTTTGTTGTTTATGGATATGTCTTCTTTGCAAATAGACAAAAGACCTCCTGTGGGAGTTGTTAATGGCGAAAAACTTTCAAACGATTTATTTGATATTCGTCTGCGCCAAGTGCAAAGCCAGCAAAGCGGGCTTTCCAATGAGCAGGCTTTCCAGCTAAGGGAAGATTTGTTCAAATCTTTTGTTCAGCAGCATTTAATGCAAAAGATAATTGCAAGCGCAAAAATAAAGGCATCTGTTTATGAAATGTCCAGAGACTTGCGCAACGACCCGCCTCAAGGCATAGACAGAGAACCTTCTTTTCAAACAGACGGCGAGTTTGATTTTGTTAAGTACGAAGCTTGGCTATCTAATCCAGAAACCTACAATATTCCCTTTATGGTAGAATACGAGAATATGCTCAAAATAGCAAAAATTCCAGAAAAACAGCTTCGTGTTTTTATTGGTGCAGGTGTACATCCATCTAGTTTGGAAGCCAAATATAAAGTGTTGAGCAGAGAAACAAAATTTGAGCTTTTGAATGCACAGGGCAAACCAAGTGCCTTTGAAGATATTTCCATTTCGCAAAGTTCAATGGATTCCCTTTTCAAGGCAGAGCCAGATAGCTTTTTTGTTGCAGAAGATTTGGCTAAAGTAAATTACGTTGCTCTTCCCATTGCTCCAAGTGAAAGAGATGTGGAAAGCACTTTTGAATATGCTAAAATGCTGTTAGCCCAAATAAGAGACGGAGCAGATTTTGAAGAAATTGCCCGCAACAGTTCCGAAGACCCAGGCTCTGCTGTGCTAGGCGGCGAACTTGGCGATTACACCCCGCGTGGAAGATGGGTAGCAGAATTTGACAATGTTGCATTTGCTTTGGATTCTGGCAAAATAAGCGAACCCGTACGTTCTCAGTTTGGCTATCATATAATTCAAAGCCTAGGGAAAAGAATTGAAAACAACGAAGAACAAGTGAAAGCAAGGCACATACTTCTTATTATCAACGCAACATCAGAGACCATAGACAGCCTTGAGGCAATTTTGACCGAGATAAAAACCGCAGTGGACAATGGCAAAAATTTTGAAGAAGCCGCAAAAACCAAAGGTTTAACGCTCCAAAATTCAAACTGGTTCAAAAGAGGTGGCGAAATTTCGGAGCTTGGTCATGTATCGGGACTCTCTTCTTATGCCTTTTTTAACCCTTTGCGCCCAAAAGATGATTCAAAAACATCCGACATTTTGCAAAACCAAAAATGGATAGCTCTGTTTGAAAAATCTGCCAATTTAGCGGCTGGTTCAAGGAACATGGAATTTGCAAAAGCCAAAATTGAGCAAAGCTTAAAATCAAAAGCCAAAGCAGCAGCTATAGCAAACTACTTGAATGCGAACAAAGACAAACTTTCTGAAGCTGAAAAAGTTTCAATAGATTCTCTAACCGTTTCTTATGAAAGCTATTTGCCGGGGCTGGGCTACGCAAATCCAGATGTTTATAAAGCCCTTTCAACAGCAAAAGAAGGCACATGGAGCGGTCC
>Ga0182472_107412_pt1 | contig 10626 bp, 7 predicted proteins | sample TergutNc150P3_FD_120804 | JGI IMG/M metagenome (GOLD analysis project Ga0182472, IMG submission 120804)
AAAACCGTATTGGAAATAATTGAATCATTAAATGAAATTAGAGGAAGTTGTAGGCTTGAATTTGTAGATGATTCGGTTATAGAACAAGCCTTACTTCTACACGAAAAATATTATTATAGTTATTTTGATTCACTAATGCTATCTTCGGCATTGAAATACAATTGTGCTATAATATATTCCGAAGACATGCAAAATGGGCAAATAATAGAAAACACGCTTAAAATCGTAAATCCGTTTAGCGGCTGAACCCACGTGTAGCGGCATAGTAGGGGCGATTTTTTTCTATATTCCTAAATAAACGAATATGACTTTTTGGATTACTGGCAAAAACGGTATGCTCGGACAGGATTTATGCGCTCTCGCAAGGCGTAGCTTTGATATTTTTGAAAGCGACCAAGAAGTTGATATAACAGATGAAACCGCTGTTTTGGATTATATTCACGCAAATAAGCCAAATATTATAATTAACTGCGCAGCGTACACCGCCGTTGATAACGCAGAAACGCAAACAGAGCTTAACCACAAAATAAACGCCCTTGGTCCAGAGATTCTGGGAAAATGCGCCGCAAAAGTCAGCATAGGCGTGATACATATTTCCACAGATTATGTTTTAAGCGGAGAGCCACCCGTGCCGCTAACAGAAAATGTACCCATAAACCCCATAAATGCCTATGGTAGCGCAAAAGCCAAAGGTGAAACTCTGCTCGCAAAAGCAAATCCTCTGCACTGGATAGTTCGCACTGCTTGGCTTTTTGGAATTAACGGGAAAAACTTTGTAAACTCAATGCTAAACCTAATGAGAACAAAAGAGCAAATTTCCGTTGTAAGTGACCAATTTGGAAACCCAACCTGGACTTGCGATTTGGCTGCAGCCATATTGAAAATAGCAGAAAACCCAAAAAATCCGGGTATCTATAATTTCACAAATGAAGGCATTACAAGCTGGCATGAATTTGCAGTGGAAATTCAAAAGCAGGCACTTGAAAAAAAACTCATAAGCAAAGCAATTCCCATTTTGCCAATTCCAAGTTCAGAGTGGAAAAGCGCAGCAAAACGCCCTTTATGGTCTGCTTTGGATAAAACAAAAATAAAAGAAAACTTTGGCGCACAGGTTCCTTTATGGCAAAATTCACTCTCTAAATATCTGGCTCTCGAAACATGAACAATTTTTGCAACGTAATTTCTGCATTTTGCTCGGCTACCGTTCAAGAAAAAATATTATCTTTATACAATAATCTTGAAGAACAAGGCTTGTTGCCTAAAGGCATAAACTATAAGCAAAATAGCTTTAATGTAAAGCTCAATAATCTGTTTTTTATTTCGTATAACCAAAATACTAAACATAGCCTGCGAAACCTTATGAGCAGAATAGATCTCAAAAAATGCCAAGTTATTATTATTTCTTGCGAAGAGGAAAATTATTTTGATTTTGCAGTTGAATACGGAATATGCAATATAATACACATAAACAGATTAAACGAAATTGTGTTGCTTGGAATTACGAAAAGATTTCTAAACCAAAATTTTTGTTTGGAACATTTTTTTGAACATAGAGAAAAGAGTTTTGATAGATGCTATTTGCTTTCTGGCAATATTTGCATGCACAACTTGATAGAAACCACTTTTGCAGATTTTATAAGCAAAATTCACGGTCAGGTGAAAAATACATTCATAATAAATTGCCATGAACTAGTGACAAATGCGCTTGCTTATGGAGTTCTCGGAATAACCAACAATGCTAGAGATAAAAGAATCTATGACATTGGGAAATATGTGAATATTCCAGTAGGCAAAGAAATAAAAGTCCATTTGCTTATGAATGAAGATTTCTATGGAATATCTGTGACCGATAACTCTGGTGCTTTAACCGTGCAGAGAATACTAGAACGCATAAGGCGGCAATGTATTGTTGCAGGAGAAACCATTCCACAGGGAATAGAAGATTACACGGGGCGAGGGCTTGCCATTTTAAGCCACCACGGAATTCTCGCTTTTTCCATTAAACCCGGAGAATATACCTCTGTTTCTCTTATAAGCCACGCCAAAGAGCCTTTCGAAAAGAAATTCATTTCTATTTTGGCAGCAGAATTGTGATGGCATATATTTTATTGTGCAGGATTTGGAATGCTTTGTTCGCGGCTGGTGTGTGTGCGTATTCTTTTTTCATTGTAAAAAATAATTTTGAAATAAATTATTATGATGTACTCTTTCTTTCGTTAGGTATATTGTTTTTGGTAGCTTTTGCCAATGCACACAATGACATTGCAGATTTTGAAATAGATAAGATAAACCGCCCAGAGAGACCTTTGCCTAGCGGCAAAATCAGCATTAAAGCAGCACATTTATTATTGTACGCATTGGGTTTTTTCACTATGCTTTTTAGCATTTTGGCAGGAGTGAAATTTACATTATTATTTTTTATTGTGGGCTTGTTGAGCATTGCATATAACCGTTTTTTAAAAGGCTTGCCACTTGTGGGAAATTTTACAGTTGCATTGCTTTCAACAACGCCAGTGGTTATTCCAATAATAAATTTTGGGTTACCTCAAACAGAACTCTCAATTTTGGTCTTATTTGCCTTTATGCTCACATTTGTGCGCGAAATAATAAAAGACATAGAAGACATGGAAGGCGATAAATCAAAAAACTTAAAAACCTTTCCTCTGATGCTAGGTGTAAATCTCTCTCTTGCTCTTGTTTTTATATGCCAGTTGCAATGTATTGCGCTACTTGCATTGTTCAAGCCATTTTTGTTTGTTGGAGTGTTTCCGTTTTTTGTTCTTTGTGCTATTTTTGCAATACTAAAAAAATGGCGATTTTCTCAAACCATGATTAAACTTGCAATGCTCGGAGGCCTAGTGGCTTTTGCCGCAGTGAAATAATATGCAATTTATAGAAACATACAATCTAACAGGGATCATCATTGGGTTCATAACATTCTTGCTCATTGGGCTTTTTCATCCTTTGGTGATAAAAGGTGAATATCATTTTGGCGTAAAGTGTTGGTGGGTATTTTTATTGCTTGGAACCCTCGGAATTATTGCCGCATTGTTTTTTCATAATGCTATTCTTTCATCTTTATGCGGAGTTTTTGCCTTTTCTTCGTTTTGGTCTATAGGCGAACTTTTTCATCAGAAGAAGCGGGTGGAAAAGGGGTGGTTTCCTAGGAAGGAAAGAAAACGCTGAGCAATGTGATTTACTATATTCCCCATTATGCAAACCCAAAACGAATTTGTAAAGGTTAGGCTGGGAAAGCTGGCTAAAATGCGGGAGCAGGGTTTGAATCCATATCCGTATAAATTCTTGGTTACGCACAATTCAAGTGAATTAAAAGAAAAAGCAGAAGAGTTAATTGCAAATAATCAAGAAGTTTCTTGGGCGGGGCGCATTGTGCGTTATAACCGCAAGGGGAAAATGTGTTTTATGCACCTTAAAGATGCCTGCGGACGGTTTCAGGTTTTGGCGGTTGCAAGCGAACTTAGCGAAATTGAGTATGAAGTTGTTAAAAGCATGGATATAGGAGACTGGGTTGGCGCAAGCGGAATAGTGATGAAAACAAACAGCGGCGAATATACCCTGCAAGCTAAAAAAATTGAGATTATTTCAAAAGCAATTTATCCTTTGCCCATTCCAAAAGAAAAACGAGATGAAAGTGGCAATGTCGTGATTTTTGATGAATTCAAGGACATAGAGACACGCTACCGTGAACGATATATAGACCTTGCGTTGAACGATAACGTTAGAGAAGTGTTCCGCAAAAGAATGCGCATAATTCAATCCATAAGGGAATATATGCTTGAAAAAGGATTCTTGGAAGTGGAAACACCAACGCTTCAGCCCATTTACGGCGGCGCAAATGCACGTCCTTTTGAAACGCACCACAACGCCGCAGGCATAACCCTATACCTGCGCATAGCTCCAGAGCTTTACCTAAAACGCTGCATAGTTGGCGGCTTTGAAAAAGTTTTTGAGTTCACAAAAAATTTCCGAAACGAAGGCATGGACAAAAACCACAGCCCAGAGTTTTCTTCCCTTGAATTTTACGAGGCTTTTAGCGACTACAACGATATGATGCTTCATTTTGAAAGTATATGCGAAAGAGCCTGCATAGCCGCAAACGGAACAACCAAAATAGAATATCAGGGAAAGGAAATAGATTTCAAAACTCCTTGGCAACGCCTCACACTTTATGAGGCAATTCAAAAATATGCTGGCATTTCTGTTGAAAGTCTCTCCGATGAACAACTTAAAGCCGAGCTTGAAAAAAGGCATATAGAACTGAAGGGTTCTTGGGCAAGGGGCAGGGCAATTTTAGCACTCTTTGAAGAAACCTGCGAACACGAGCTTATTCAACCAACCATAATAAAAGACATGCCAAAAGAAAGCGCACCGCTTTGCAAAGCGCATCGCACGAGCCCAGATTTAATTGAGCAATTTGAGCCATATATAAATGGATGGGAAATTGGCAACGCATACAGTGAGCTTAACGACCCTGTTTTGCAGAGGCAGCTTTTGGAAGAGCAGGTTGAGCGCGGGCGCGGCGGCGAAGATGAAACTCACCCTATGGACGAAAATTTTTTGCACGCCATTGAATGTGGAATGCCCCCAACTGGAGGCGTAGGCATTGGTATAGACCGCCTCGTTATGCTTTTAACAAATCAAGCAACGATAAGAGATGTGCAATTGTTTCCTTTAATGAAGTAACTCATAAGCTCCAAGGTCGGTTTTTCCAGAGGCATGCCTTGATGGCAAGGTACCTGTACCTAAACTTGTGGAACGTTTTGCAAGCCCAACTTCAAAACTATGCGCAGCATCATAAGCTACACTATAAATTTCATCACTATTTGGATTTGCAAAAATAGTTGGCTCAACACCTATTTCGTGGAATGTTTCACCGTTTGGATAATAAGATTGAAGGGAAGTTATTCCCGCAAGCCCGCCCAAATATGTTTTAATATAATTTTGCCCTATTCCCTTTCCATAAGTTGTTTGCCCAACAAAAATGGTTTCTGGTCGTGAAGATTTCAAAGCTGCGGCAAAACGCTCGGCACAACTTGCAGAGAAACCATCTATCATAATAACCCATTTAATTCCAACACCATCGCCAGATTTTAATAAATCTTTTGCAAAATAATGTACTGTATCTATAATGTTTTTACCGCGATGTGGATAATGCAAAATATCGTAAATCATTTCTCTATTTGGAGGGGAAAGCTCTGCCGCCATTTTTGTGCAATGCGAAACGCTTCCACCAGGATTGCCACGCAAATCAATAATAGCACTTTTAGCTCCCTTAATTTCTTGCAAAACTTCTTTGAATTCTTGATATGTTCCACTTGGGTTATTTGTGTTGGTGGTAAATTCGGTTACAGTTATTAATGGTACTTCTCCGTATAAAGTATCCAAAAATACAGTGGAACTTAAAACCACCTCTTTTTGCATAGTCTGCAAAGTCAAAATATTATTGCCTCGTAACACCCTGAAAACAGTATTTGAATGGAAAAGCGAGTCTGTCTTTTCATAGCGTTTAGCCTCTTCACCAGTTAGGGGAGCTTCGTTTGCAAACAAAAGTTTATCACGTTTTTTAAGTCCTCCATGAGCAGCCGGAGAATTAGGGTAAACAGCCGTCACAACAAGCGTATCTGAATCTCCTGCTAAAACTCGTTCAAAGCCAAAAGAATAATAATGCTCACTATTTTGAAGATAATCTAAAACATCATTTGCTTTTGTTGGTTCAAAATATCTGGTATATCTGTGTCCTCTTAAATAATCATTAAGGCTGCTGTACATGGAATCTACTTCCATTCCTCTATATTTTTCATAGTCATTTATTCTTTCTGGATGGTAAAAATATGCCTTGAGCAACAGATAATTTTGGTAAAGCTCCTGCTCATCACCTTTAATTTCCATTCCAACTTCGCCACACGCAAATATCAACAAAACACAAGATAAAAGAACTATACGCATATTGGGTAATATAGTAAGTGTTTACCTTATAACTCCTATGCGAAACCACTTTTCTTTTTTCTTGCCGCTTGCAAATTTAACGGTTAGCCTTGCACTGTAAACATCACTGCCCAGTTTTGATAAATCTAGTACTTCTTGGTTGCTTATGTTTACGCTTGGAATGTTTTTGCTAAATACCTTATAACCCGTTATGTCAAAAATATCCAAAGAGGCACTTGTTGCAGGGTTTAAAATTCTAAATCTCACAAAGGCTTCCTTGCTTCTTTTTACCGGATTTGGAAATACAAAAAATTCCTCTATTTTATCTTCTTGTGGTGGCGGGTCTTTTTTTGCTATAAACTCCTTTGCCTTGGGTAATTTAAAAGCACTTATGTTTTCCCTGTGTTTGGCAAATAGATATTTATAATCAGACGAAATATGAAGAAGCAGAGTGTCTGGTTTATCATATTCAAACGTTCCAGCGGCAAGTGGAAATTCGCCACTTAATAAGCGACCTTTGCTGTTCACCGCTAAAATTAAACCATTGTTTGTAGGAACTAAAATGTGAAGAGAACCATCTCCGGTTAAATCAATTGGAATGGGCTTTGAATGAAAATATGTAAAAGGCTCGCCATTTGAGAGAATAGCCGGAAAATTCGGCAAAGGAACACCACCTGCATCAACAATATGAAGCCTGTTGTTAGCCAAATATATGGAATCGCTATTATTTATTGGAATACGTGTAATATCATCTGTGGCTTTTGATTTTGCAAAATTTTCTTCTGTTGGCTCATAAGGCCACTCTTTTCTTGGAATTGGTATTGCAAGTTCCCCCACTCTTTCTATTTCAACTGGAATTTTTAAAGCGCGCCAATTTATAACGCTATCGCCTATGAAAGCATTAAATGTTTTTTCTGCTGTTGCGCCGCTTGGTATTTTTGCTGTTATTTTCAAGCCGGAATATCCGCCAAAGGTAGAGGCTGTGTTTGCATATCCAGCAGAATCTATTGAAAATGTGGTATCTGTTTGTTTTTTTCTTTTATGCGGAATCAAATCGCTACCGGAACCGAAATAAAAAAAACTCTCCCCCCCATTTTTAAATTCCTTGCCAAGCCCCAAAATACCATCTGCCTCAATTAAAGCTATGCCAAATTGATGGTCTCTAAAAGTATCGCCACCCCAAGCATTTATTGTACCATAAGGAAGAAGTTCTTTTATAAACCAATCATTTACATGCCAAGCCACTATGCCGCTTGCGGGTAAGGCGGCATCTATTTCATCTATGGATTCTATTACCCCTTTGCAAGAAGAACAAAGACCCAAGCTATCCACATGAACTGGTATAAGCTGCCCATCATCCATTTTCACGGAAATTTGTCCATCTGCTCTACTCGTTCTTCTCCTATTTTCCAGCAAAATATATTCGTTGTTATTTATTGGGATTTTCACTATTTGCGGGGCACCTTCACAATCTTTTTTATCTGCACCTGCTGCACAAATTTCAACACTCCCTTTATTTACTAATGAATCTTTTACCCATCCTTTATAGGCTCTCATCCATGCGCTTGGCAAGCTAGGGAAAAAACCATTGCCAGCATTGCTGCCTGCAAAATCCATTCCATCAAAATATCCAAGCTTTGAATAACCTTTCACCACATCGTAAGAATAAGGCAACCCCAGTTCACGCCCTATTTGGCTTATTATTGTTCCGTTAATGCCCCAATTCAAACCATCTTGCGAAGCGGTTTCGCTAGTTACCATAACAGAAAAAATGGAATCTGCTTTGGCTTTGTCAACTTCAAAACCGCGCCAAAAGCATGCTTGTTCCTCGCACCAGGTACTGTCTATATAAGTGTCCATAAAATCGCCAGGGGTATTCGCTCCTTTTGTTCCGAGAGTTCCGCCGTCTATAAGGCGGTTATTGCCTGCGTGTGCAATTAAAATAACACGCCTTGCATTAAAAGGAGCAGGAGCAAAAGCTTCTGGGCTTTCTTCTTTTACGAGTTTCAAAACATCATTTACAAAACCAGCATAATCTGCCACTCTTGAAGAATCAAACTTAGCCAGTTTTTCGCCTTTTTTGCGGCTTGTGCGGTTATAATCTATTATGTGTTTTCCTAATTGGTAAGCTTTTTTGTTTTTTGGATAAACCTCTGCTTTTATTGAAACATTGCCATCGCTTACCTTTTTAAAATAATTTTCTGCAAATTTTATATGACTAATCCAATACTCTTCGCCATCCCTTTTCCCCTTTGGATCCAGCTTGTAATCTTTGGCATCTGAATTAAACGTTCCATCGCCAGTGGTCAAAGAATTATTTGGCACCTCTTGTTTAAACTCAACCCTCAAAATGCGAACATCAAGTGCTTCTGCGGCAAAAACATGCAAAGCAAAACAAATCCAAAACCCTAAACCCCATACCCTAAACCCCATACCCCATCTCACCCCATCATCGTTATATTTTCGTCTTTTTCAGATGCTCCAATTACCTGTTCCAAAGTTGTTATGCCAGCTCTGGCTTTATCCATGCCATCCATGCGCAAAGTACTCATGCCTTGTGCTAGGCACACTCTTTTTATTTCGTCACCGCTAGCTCTCTTTAAAACTAGGTTGCGAACTTCTTCGCTGGGAACCAAAAATTCAAAAATACCAATACGACCTTTGTAGCCTGTGGTATCGCATTTATTGCAACCTTTGCCTCGGTAGAATTTCATATCATTTGGAATGCCCAAATCTCTCCTTAAAGATGGATCTATGGTTTTGTCTTCTTCTTTGCAGTTGGTGCAAATTTTGCGTACAAGCCTTTGTGCCAAAATGCCTTTTATTGCCGTTGCCACAAGAAAAGGCTCCATGCCCATTTCTAGCAAGCGAGGAAAAGCACCGGCAGCATCGTTGGTGTGCAGGGTGCTAAACACCAAATGACCCGTTAAAGCACTCTCTATAGCCATGCTTGCAGTTTCTTTATCGCGCATTTCACCTATCATTATAACATCAGGATCTTGACGCAGAATTGCCCTTATGCCAGAGGCAAAGGAAAAACCAGCGGCATTGTTTATTTGCCCTTGATTAACGCCTTCAATATTCATTTCCACAGGGTCTTCCATTGTGGTTATGTTTATGGTGCTATCTAAAATACGGCGAATGGAAGCGTAAAGGGTTGTTGATTTTCCAGAACCCGTTGGTCCAGTCACAAGCAAAATTCCATTGGGCAAGTGAATTGTGTAATCTAGTTCCTTAAACACAGGTTCTCTAAGTCCCATTTGAGTTAAATCTATTTGACCCGCAGTGGGGTCTAATATACGCATAACTATTTTTTCAACCACTCCTCTTTTGCGCAGAGAAACGGGAAAAGAGCTAACACGCAAATCCACTTCTTTACCGCGAAAACGCACGGTAAAACGACCATCTAATGGCTTGCGCTTTTCTGCAATATCCATGTGAGACAAAAGTTTTACCCTAGATAAAATTTGAGGCATTAAACGAGCGGGGATTGGCGGCATAACGGTTAAATCGCCGTCTATGCGAATGCGGAGTTTTAAAAAAGTTTCTTGAGGTTCCAAATGTATATCAGAGGCTTTGCGCGCAATGGCATCTTGGATAATGGAATTAACCAGCTTCACAACCTGCTGACCTTCCTCGTCTGATAGTTGCTCTTCTGAACTAGCTTCTTCTTCTTTGTTTACGGTTTGCAGATCTTCGGTTTCGCTAAGGCGAGAAAGCTCTCTCATAGCCTCGCCGCTTGCTGAACCTGTATAAACCCTGTTTATTGTTTCCAGAATATCTTTTTCGCTAGCCATCACTGGGCTTATTTCCATTCGAACCTTAAACCGTATGTGGTCAATAGTTCTTTGGTTGCTTGGGTCATGCATAGCAAGGGTTAAGGTTTTCCCCTGAATAGACAATGGAATGATCTTATAAGAACGGCAAAATTCCTCGGGCAAAAGCTGAGCTATTTCTGTTGGAACAAAGATTTCGCTTAAATTTGTAGTTGGAATTTCAAGCTGGGCAGAGAGAATTTCTATTAAGCGTTCTTCCGTCATAAAACCGAGCTGCATAAGCATTTTGCCAAGACGCAGCCCTGTTTTTTTTTGCTCTTCAAGCGCTTTGTCGCGCTGCTCCACGGTAATGTAATTTCTTTCAACAAGCAACTCGCCTATGCGCTTGTGTTCGCTTGTTTGCAACTGCTCGCCAAGAATGACGGTCATTTGCTCTTCGCTAACAAAACCAAGACGCGTTAGAATTTTGCTTAAATGCAATCCTGTGCGTTTTTGCTCGTTAATTGCATGGGCTAGCTGGTCTGCATCCACAAGGCCTTTTTGCAGAAGAAGCTGCCCAATTTGCAATTTGGAATTTGGCATTCTATTTACCTTTGCTCCTTCTTGCTCCAAACATATCTATGAACTCGTCTTGATTAAACTTTTGAGATACTAGGTTACCCTCATTATCTATATATTCCATTTGCCAATAGAATTTGGTAATTGCCACATAAGCACCGGCTCCTACGAACCTGTTTTTATTGGTTTTCAAATCCCAAGCCAAATAGAAATTGTATTCATTGCCCCAGCAATTGTCACCTCTATCTGGGTCAGGGTTATTTCCTTGGAAAATAGGATCTGTGCATTTTGCCACAATAGGAACCCTATGCGCTGTGTAATTGCCAAGATTGGTGTGGTAATACAC
>Ga0182472_107415_pt1 | contig 10573 bp, 7 predicted proteins | sample TergutNc150P3_FD_120804 | JGI IMG/M metagenome (GOLD analysis project Ga0182472, IMG submission 120804)
GGCAAAAAAATATTGCTCGGAATAACGGGAGGCATAGCAGCTTACAAAGCTTGCGAGCTGCTTCGCATTTTGCAAAAAAGGGGGGCAGAGGTTCGTGTGGTAATGACTGCCGAAGCCACCAAATTTATTGGGCAAACAACCTTTGCCGCGCTCTCAAATTTCCCAGTTTACACAGAAACCGCAGCCTCAGACTCAAAGCCATTTCAGCATATAGACTACCCTCGTTGGGCAGATATTTACATAATTGCGCCCTGCTCTGCAACAAGTTTAGCCCGTTTTGCTTGCGGTACGGGAGAAGAGCCTGTTTCGCTTTGCTTTTTGGCAATGCAAGGCGAAAAATGGGTTGTTCCTGCAATGAATTGCGTTATGTTCAATTCGCAGGCTGTGCAGAGAAATTTGGGGACCCTCCGCTCCTGGGGTGTTAAAATTGTGGAACCCGCAACTGGGCATTTGGCTTGTGGCGAACAAGGAGCAGGCAAATTCCCAGAACCAGAAGACATTGCAGACGAGCTTGAATTTTACGGGGCAAAGAAAAACAAAACCCTGCTGATAACCATAGGGCGCACCCAAGAATCAATAGACCCTGTTCGCTATATATCAAACAAATCAAGCGGAAAAACGGGTGTGGCAATAGCAAAAGAGTTTTTGCGAGGTGGTTGGCGGGTTATAGCGGTTTGCGGACCAATGGAAGCAAAACTACCAAAGCAATGCGAAAAAATAGAGGTAAAAAGCGCAGAGGAAATGAACAAATCAGTGCTCAAAATGCAAAAACAAGCAAATGTCATTGTGCATTGTGCAGCCGTTGCAGACTACCGCCCAAAACAAACAGCATCTCAAAAAGTGAAAAACAGCAGAGCAATGCAAAAACTAGAATTAGAAGAAACCCCAAATATTTTGAAAAACACCATAAAAAACAAAACCTCAAAACAAAAAATAGTATCTTTCGCACTAGAAACCGAAAATGCCTTGCAAAACGCCAAGAAAAAATTTGAAGGCGGCGGCATAGACATTTTAGTTGTGAACACAGCGGATAATTTTGGAGAGGATAAAGTTGAATATGCAATTTTGAGTAAAAGTAGCCAGAGTGAAGAACTCACTTTGGGTACTAAGGAGGAGTTGGCTTTGGGGGTGTTCAACTATTTATGACAGACCATTTACTATATTCTCCATTGTGGCAAATCCATTAAGCATATTTTTTTCACGGCTTGCGCCAGAAGATAAACGCTTTATAAGGAGAATAGGTATCTTTTTGGTTCTTATGCTCCTTGCGAGCGGGGCTTTGTTATATTTTTATTCAAGTCATGGAAAAGTATTGCTTGAAAAAGTTCAACAAGTTACGGGGCTGCAACTAATTACTAAAAAAGATACTACTGCTTTTGAATTGCCGCCACCCCCAGTTGTTCCAGAGTTTGCAGAAGAAAAATCGGAAAATTTAGCTGACGTTGCCAAAACAACTGAAACTACTGAAGCCGCTAAAGTTACTGAAACTAATAAATCGGGTGAACCAGATGAATCAGATGAACCAAGTATGAATTTTCAATTTATGGAATCAGAAGGTCCAATTTCCATGCAAGGAATATCAAGAATGTTTTTGGAAAATCCCAAACTTGCCGCACGGCTCGGTCATTTGCTTTTGGAAGCGGGCTATCCAAGTGAGGCAGTTTATGTTTTGCAAAACGGAGTTTCGTTGAGTTCTGCACCCATAACAGTTTTAGTGGATTTGGCCTATGGGTATTTCTACTCAAAAAGGTTTGAAACCGCAGTAAACGGGCTAGAAACCGCATTAAGCAAATATCCAAACAGCATAGATTTATTAACCGCAAAAGCCTCCATAATAGGGCAAAATCCAGATACAACCCAAAGGAGCAAGGCAGAAGATATGTTCAAAACCCTACTGAAAAAAAATCCAGAATTTGCAGAAACAAATTACCAATATGGGCGTTATATAATGCAAAAAGGAGATTTTAAAAAATCGCAGGAATATTTGGAAAAAGCGGTTAAAATTGAACCGTACAATTCACGCTATCTAGCACGACTAGGAATGGCGGAGTTCTACCTTAAACACGATTCAAATGCGGAAAGCTTTTACAAAAAAGCTCTGAAAATAAACCCTTATGATTACAACACTTGGTTCAATCTTGGCGAACTCTATTTAAGCGAGGCAAACGAAAGTGCCTATATACCAGAAGTTCGCAACAAAACGAGAAATGCTTTAGAAGCATACTTAAAAACTATAGAATTAGATTCTATGCACGCAAACGCACATTATCGCATAGGCGTTATACTAAACGCAAACGGAGGGTACAAAGAAGCCATACGGCATTTAACAGTGGCTTTGGAAAAAATGTCAGAAAATACTTCTGTTTTAATGCAAATAGGCTCTGCATATATGCAGCTCGGTGATACTGCAAAGTATATTGATTATTTGAGTAATATTTTGCAAATAGATCCCTTTGACAAAGTGGCTGCAAGCGAATTTAAACGATTAAAAAAGGAGAATTAAAAATAAATATGAAAGGCATAGGCAATGTAACAAAAAAAGATTTGGTGAATGATATTTCATCGAGAACTGGTTTGCCGCAAATAGAAACAAAAAAAATAGTGGAATGTTTTTTAGATTCTGTTGCTCGTTCTTTGATTGATGGTAATAACATTGAAATTCGTGGTTTTGGACGTTTTAAAATTCGTAACAAAAACGGCTACAAGGCACGTAACCCTCGCACTGGTGAGCCAATAGAAATAGAAGCCGGCAAAAAGCCCGTATTTGAACCGAGCAAGGAATTGAAAAAGGTGCTCAATAAAGATTGAGAAACTCTTCGCATTCAAGTGCAGCCAAGCAGCCTGAACCTGCGGCTATTATGGCTTGCCTGTGGTGCGGGTTTTGAACATCTCCTGCTGCAAAAACTCCCTCTACGTTTGTTTTTGTGCTGCCGGGCTTTGTTATTATGAATCCTTGCTCATCTAGCTTTAACTGCCCACTCAAAAATTCCGTGTTTGGGTTGTGCCCAATGGCGTAAAAAAATCCAGATATTTCAAGTTCTGTTTTTTTGCTTGTTAAAGTATTTTGCAAAGTAACCGATTCCAAAAATTTGCTACCCTTGAATTCCACGGGAATGCTGTTCCACATAATTTTGATTTTGGGATTGCTCTTTATTCTCTCTTGCAAAACAGGGCTTGCTCTGAGTTCATCTCTGCGGTGAATAATCACCACTTCGTTTGCAAATTTTGCAAGATGCTGCGCCTCGCCCATTGCGGTATCTCCGCCGCCAACAACGGCTATGGTTTTATTTCTAAAAATGGGAAGCGCGCCATCGCACACAGCACAAGCAGAAATTCCCTTTTGCCAATACTCTTTGCCGCCCGGAATGTCTAAAATTCTTGCAGTTGCCCCTGTTGCAACTATAACGCTTTTTGCTTCTATTTTCTCGTCACTTTCCAAAGTAATCACAAAAGGTTTTTTTGAAAAATCAACAGAAGCAACAGTTTCTGTAACTATGCGAACAGAGTTTTTCAAAGACTGCTCCCGCATTTGCTCCATAAGCGTTGGTCCTAAAATTCCATCTGCAAAACCTGGGAAATTCTCAATGGTTTCGGTGGTGGTTAGTTGCCCACCTGCTGCTATGCCGCCAGCCATAAAACCCTCAAACATGAGAGGCTCCCTTTTTGCCCTACCCAAATAAATAGCCGCAGTGTGCCCCGCAGGCCCAGAACCTATTATAACAACTTCTTCCATTTGGGAAATATAGTTAATGCGTTTACTATATTACTCCCATGAACTACGGCAAAATCTCCTCATATCAAACGGGCGTTGTTATCCCCTTGTTTTCCCTGCTTTCCAAAGAAAGCGTTGGCATTGGCGAATTTTTAGACCTTATTCCCTTTGGGCATTGGGCAAAAAAATGCGGGCTAGATTTAATCCAACTTTTGCCAGTAAATGATACTGGCGAAGAACCAAGCCCTTATAGTGCAAGAAGTGCGTTTGCTCTCAATCCCGTGTATATACGCTTGCAAGAAGTAGAAGGCGCAAAGGAAATTTTAGGCGAAGAACCGGAGAAGCACAATAAGAAGTTTATGAAACACCCCCGCATTCCTTATGTAGATGTGGTTCGTTACAAACGCCACGCCTTGCGCGAAATTTTCAACAAAAGAAGGCATGAAATTCTGGGACATGAGCATTTCACAAAATGGCTGGAACAAAACGAATGGGTTAATTCTTATGCTGTGTTCTGTGCTCTCAAAGCCGAAAACCACGAAGCCTCTTGGAAACATTGGGAAAAAAAAGAAAAACCAAAAGCAAGCGATGTTATGTTTCAAAAATGGATGCAATGGGTTGCAGAAGAACAATTTTTGAAAGCTGTTTCGGAACTTAACAAACTCGGCATTCGCTTAAAAGGCGATATTCCCATTTTAATAAACGAAGATAGCGCAGATGCTTGGCATTATCCGCAATTTTTCAGCTTGGATAACCGTGCTGGAGCACCTCCAGATATGTTCTGCTACAGTGGGCAAAACTGGGCATTCCCAACATACAAATGGGATAACCTTGAAAAGGAAAATTTTAAGTGGTGGCGCGATAGAGTTAAGCATGCTGCAAAATTTTATCACGCATACCGCATAGACCACGTTCTTGGATTCTTTAGAATATGGGTGGTGCCAGAACAAGAATTCACCGGAATTTTGGGGCATTTTGTTCCGTCTGTTCCAATTTATATGAACGAACTTAATCAAGCCGGCATTCCAAGAGAAACTGCGCATTATTTAACAAACCCTAATTTTGGAGATGAACAACTTCAAAACAGGTTTGGCTCTGCCGCAGAAATGGCAAAGCAAAAATATTTTGAACCTTTGCAAGGCTCTTATGGTCGTTATATTTTACGAAGCGATTACCACTCCGAGCGTTCAATTATGGCTTTGGAAGAAGAACAATCAATTAAAGATGCCCTGCTAAATGTTTATTGGGACAGGGTATTTACGCCTAGCAGCGGCGAAGAGGAACTTCATCCATATTGGTATTGGTATAATTCTTCTGTGTTGCTCACCTTGCCTGAACACGAAATAAATGTTATTAAAAACATAATGAAAAAGAATGAGGAGAGTCAAGAAGATTTGTGGGGAAAAAATGGTCACAAACTTTTAGAGGTACTTTCCAAAGAAGCCGATATGCTTGTGTGCGCAGAAGATTTAGGCGCAGTGCCAAACTGCGTTCCGGGTGTTTTGGAAAGCCTTGGCATTTTGGCGTTAAGGGTTGAGCGGTGGCACCGCGACTGGAAGCAAGCCGGGCAGCCTTATGTGCCGCTCTCTCAATATCCAAGGCTCTCTGTTTGCACAACTAGCAACCACGATTCTTCTACTCTTTTAGGGCTTTGGACAGAGCATGATTTTGACAAAAATTTTTACTGGAAGCATATTGGGCAAAACGGTTCTGCCCCTGAAGTTTTGAATGCGGGGCATGTGAATATAATAATCAAAAACCTATTCCATTCAAACAGCCTTGTTGCCATTTTGCCTCTTCAAGATTTTATGGCTCTATCCCAAAAATTCATTCCGCAAAACCCAGAAGTAGACAGGGTGAATGTCCCAGGTACCATAGGTCCCCAAAACTGGAGTTGGAGAATGCCCTGCCATTTAGAGGATTTGCTGAAAGAGAACGAGCTTAACGGTGAAATTTCAAATTTGGTTGGGATTAGAAGAGGTAGGGCGTTGTAGTTAATTATCGTTTACTATATTACTCCAATATGTCCCCTTTCATAATCCTAGATTGTGTTTTTATATTGCTTCCCTTTGTGGTTCTGGCGTTTGGGTTATTTTCAACAAAAATCTCTGTTTTTTTAGCAAATACCTGTTCTGCGGTTTTGTTTTTGCTTTACACGGTTTTTTCTATTTGCGGGTTTGAAAGTGGGAGTTTAAATGCTAGTTTTATAACGTGGAATGTTAGCAGCTTTGGAATTTTAATAAGAGAACTTTTGCTAATATCTTTCTTTTTCGCCTCTGTTTTAAGCAGCAACTACAATTTAAAGAACAAACCGGAATTTTTGAGCGCAATGCTGTTTGTGGCAGTTGGCGGAATGCTTGTTGTTTCGGCTAGCGAGCTTTTATCTCTGTTCATAGGCCTTGAACTTGCAACCATGCCAATGTATTTTTTGGTTGCTTGGAACAAAAGTTCAGCAAAAGGATCCGAAGCAGCCCTCAAATATGTGTTAATGGGTTCAATAGCCACTGCAGTATTGTTGTTTGGACTTAGCTATCTTTACGGTTTTGCCGGTTCGCTTTTTTATGCGGATATCTACAACGCTGTACGCAATACAGTTGATGAGTCAAATGCCAAATTATTGTTTTTTGCTGTGGTTTTCATAGTAATGGGTGTGGGTTTCAAGCTCACTCTGTTTCCATTCCACACTTGGACTCCAGATGTTTACGAAGGTGCGCCAACTCCAATAACTGCTTATTTATCTGTTAGCTCAAAAGCTGTTGCCCTTGTTTTTTTAAGCGTTCTTATATATTATCCTTTATCGGAACTTGGCTTTGTGTTCAGCCTCATATTTTCTGCGCTTGCCATGGCAACCATATTCATAGGCAATTTGGGAGCTTTAAAGCAAAGCAGGCTGCGCAGGTTTATGGCATATAGCTCCATTGCTCAGGCAGGTTATATTTTAATAGGACTCTGCGGCAGCGAACGGCTTGGAGTTTCTTCTTTTGTGTATTACCTATTCCTCTATGCCTTTTCAAATTACCTAATGTTCTTTTTAATTGGCATAATAGGCAAAAACCGTCCGGAGAGCTTTGATTCTCTTGCCGGGCTTTCCAAGCAAAGCCCCTTGCTTGCCGTTATGTTTGCAATTAGTGCCTTTAGCTTGGCAGGAATTCCACCTCTTGCTGGTTTTATAGGCAAATGGATGGTGTTTGCTAGTGCGGCTTCTGTGGGAAACTATGCGCTTGTTGGTTTTGCCGCTATAAACAGCGTTATTGCTTTGTATTATTATTTGCAAATAGTGAAAGCAGCTTGGGTTAACGATGCCAACGAAAATTTGCCGCCCGTGGAAGTTTGCCTATGGCAAAAAGTAATCCTTTCTCTGCTAGGTACTCTCGTTTTATTCTGCGGCATTGCCCCGTGGTTGCACACATACATATATTCGCTGGCTTGGTAACATAACACGTAGGAATATGGATACATGAACATAAAAGAATTGCTGTTTAGGCGTTTTAGTTTGCTCGCAGGTCTTTTTGCTATTGCTTCTGTTCTTATTTTATCTTATTTTTATTACCGCTTGCAGATAAACACTCCTTTTGCTTATGAGCAGATAATTGCCAATATTTCCGAGTATAGGCTGCTAGATTCGCGAATTTATGTTTCTGAAAATCCTGAACAAATGAATTTTTCATATATCAAAGATAATTTGAATATTCAGCAATCTCTTATTGTATCCACCGAGGAGTTGCTGAACAATTTAAGCAATAAGGGAATTAAAATTCCAAACATGGATCCTCTTTTTGAAATTGAGAAAAACATATCTTTGAGAATACGTTGGCTTTTAATATGTTTAAAAAGCAATTCTTGCAATGTTGAAGAATGGTATTACAGCAGAGCCAAAGCACACGATGCTTGCGGAATATTGCTCGCTTCTTTTTACAATTTAGTGGCAGAGCAAGAAGAAGCTTGGTCTAAAAACCTGAGAATATTTTACATATTATCAGTTATGTTTTTGCTCTCCACACTGTTTTTTGCAGCAAAGAGAAAGGAATAATCTGCGTTTACTCAGTTACCAATTCAATAATTTTTATGAACAAGCTGTTTGTTAACGCATAAGTATCTAAACCTTCAAAATTCAATGTGCTGAAAATAATTTTGCCTTTTCCATACTGCATTATCTGCAAATCCACACCGGTTTGCAATTCAGAGTTTTTTATGGAAACCGAATGTACATAACTTTGTGCATCTTTAATTTTAAGCATAGATAAGCTAGGTACAATGGCAGAGCAGGTTTTATCCAAAACAGATTTTCCAAATAACTCGTTTTCAAGTTCGGATTTTTTTGAAACGTAGTGGATGCTTGCGCCAGCAGCTCCAGAAGAATAAAAATATTCCAAAGAACAGCCAAATGCGGAGAAGTTGTTGAGCAACTTGATGTCTTCTGGCATTATATCTGATATAAAGAGAATTTTTCCGGCTTTAACTGCGTTTGCAACGGATTCTAAAATGGAATTGTCTGCCCACGAACTGAGTGCCGCTGTGAATAACACCGATTTTTTGCTGTTTATCATCTTGATTATTTCTGATGAATTTTCTGCAGCATCTAGGAATTCAGATTTTGCAAGCACATTTTTAATATTAGGTGCATCGATAACTTCTATTGGTTCTTCCATGGAAAAAATTTCTTTTCCATGGTTTGCAAGTGTTAATTTCAAACTGTAAGAGCCTGTTTTTTGTGGAGCCTTTAGGCTTAGTTCGCCAAGAGATGCGAGCGTAAATTTTGGAACGGAAAAGTTTTTGCTTTGCGAAACGGCTGCTTTACCGCTTTTATCCAAAAGATGTACGGATATTGTTATTTCGTTTACTCTTTTTTCGTTGAGCAAACCAAGTTGAAACGAAATGCTTTCGCCTTTTGCAACAACTCTCTCCAAACTGCTCAAGAGCAATCTAGTGGAGGCATTTATGTTTTTAATGCTCTGCTCTAAATTTTTGCTCTCTCCGTTTTCCTTTACTATTCCGCAAAAATCATTTTTAAAGTCTGCCCATTCTTCTATAAAATATCCGCTCACAATAGGGCTGCTCTGCAAGCATTGAATGTTTTGGTCAAACCCAGATAAAGCGAGTTCGTTTGAATCTATCACAAAAGATTCTGCATTTTGCCAAACTTCTTTTGCATTTTTGCTTATGAAGTTTTTTATTTTCTGCATCAAGTTTTGCATTGCAACATTGTTTTTTGTAGAATCAAAAATATGGTGATTTTTTATGGAGAGCAAAACTTTTCCATTTTTCTTTATATCATCGGTAAACAACTTGTAGTTCTCTTGCAGCCAATCATCGCCAAAGAAAGGGTCTGGAATAACAAAATCTTTGTCTTCTGGAAGACCATAGCGAGATAAAAATAGGGTGAATGGCACTCCACCAAAAATTTTGAGAGCGAGATAATGCGAAGAGTATGGAAGCACTGTTCCATCGGTTACACCTATTATTTTTCCAGTTGCGCTAAATGCTTTTTCGTGCCCGTGTTTGAAATTTTGGTCGTTGTCTATGGAAACGTTGTTTATGTTGCTTATAGCAGGGTGGCAACTTTCCAGAGTATCTATGCGGTTTAAAAGTTTTGCCCCATTTTCCAAAATGAGCCTACCGTTTTCAGAACCTAAAATCCAAGCCGCCAACGAAGGATGGTTTACACTTTCGCATACTATTTCTGGAGCAATGGCTTTTATGGCTTCTAAACCCATTTTGCTGGATTGCTCATCGCATATTGGAAATTCCTGAAAAACCAAAAGCCCAAGTTTATCGCATTCTTCCAAAGCCTCTCTGTTAAAAGGAGCACCTCCAGTACGAACAGCATTAAAGCCTAGTTCCTTGATTTGTTCCAGTTCTTTTATAATAGAGGCATCTCTGCGGTGGCTGTATGTTATGCCGTGTATTTTAATTATGGAATCGTTTAAAAAGAAATCGCCTTGTTTGCAATCAAATTTTTTAAAACCAAAATTAGATGACAGATAATTTGAGCCGTCTAAATTAACTTCCAACGCATAAATTTCTGGTGTTTCTATAGACCAGAGCTTTATATCCTTAAATTTTAAATGCAGTGTGATGTTCGTATTTTCTTTTTCAAGTTTGATTTCCTTTTGAATGGACGAAATTTCCAATTTTGGGTCGCGGGCAAAAATTTTCAACTTTGCTACATAGTTGCGTGGATTGTTGAAAGACAATTTAACATTTATTCGCCCGTGGTCTGCATCGGTGGCTATTTCCATAGAGGTGAGCAAGGCTCTTTCGCCGCTTGTCATGGATACATTGCCTGTAAGCCCTGCAAAAGGGTGGCGCTTCCAAGGCAGGCCTAGAGGCATTTGTTCGGCGGGTATGGGCTCGCCACCTGAAATTAACTCAAAGTTGCAACCAGGCAAAACGCTTGATATTTTAACGCACAGAAGATTTTCATGACTTGTTTTTATAAACTGTGAAATATCTAATTCAAAGGAAGTACTTGCGCCAAAATGGTCTCCGACTAATTTTCCGTTTACCCAAACAACCGCATAAACAGCCACCTGTTCAAAACGCAGCAAGCATCTTTTGTCTTTGGCTGATAGGGAAAATTTTTTATAATAAAATGCTGTTGCAGTGGCGTTTTCTTCCCAGAGATGCGGAATTTCCACATTTTTGGCTTTGCTAGGAATTTCAGCAAACCAGCGGCCAGTTACGCCTTTATTCTCTGTATCCCAAATCATTTTCCAGGTGCCGTTCAAATTCGTTTCGCTCATAGGTAGGGAAATATACTAATTTTCACTATATACATTCCTTTTGTCTGAACCGGAATTCTCAGAATTTTGGAATTTTCAGAATAAGTTGAGTATATGCGCTTGCCTTGCAGGCTGTACA
>Ga0182472_107417_pt1 | contig 10553 bp, 6 predicted proteins | sample TergutNc150P3_FD_120804 | JGI IMG/M metagenome (GOLD analysis project Ga0182472, IMG submission 120804)
GAGGCTTTTGAATATAATACATTTTTCACAGATGCTATTTTGAGAATTTATGACTGCTGCGTTTGCTTGGGCAACACTCGTGTAATTGAAGAACTGTTAAACAAAGCCTTGGTGCTCCAGCCCGAAGACTATGAACTTTTGGAAATAAAGCAGCATTTGAAAAACGGCACTTATCCAAAGCGGCTCGCAGAACTAATCAAAGCACAAACTATGGAAAAACCAGAGCTAAAAACCGAACTTTTAAAATTAAAACAAATGCTAGAAAGCGGCAACTCCGCAGAAGCTCTTCAAAAGCTAAAGTCGCTGGTCTAAAGTTCCTCAAGAAAATGTGCAGAGGCTGTATTTTTCTAAATTACAACCATGTCTGCTGCTCTTAATTTAATTTGGTTTTTGCCAGTGCTAACGGTTTTTATCAGTTTGATTATCCCAAGGCAGCAAAACCATGCATTAAAGATGTTCCATGCAATTTCTGCGCTTGTTAATATGGCTCTGTGTGCGTTTTTTACGGTTAAAATATATTGCCTCTCAATGAATTCTGGTTTACCCCTAGGCAATGCCCTGCAACTTCAATACCTAACAGACGTTTCTTGGCTGCCAGCTCTGGGTATAAGGTTCATAATAGGGGCAGATGCTCTTTCAATTTTAATGTGCGTTTTGGCTTCTATAATAGTTTTCACGGGTATTTTAATGAGCTGGAATGTTGAACGTCCCAAAGAATTTTTCGCTATGATTCAAATTTTGGGTGCTGGCGTTTTTGGTGTGTTTTTGAGTTTTGATTTATTTTTGTTCATGGTATTCTACGAGGTAGAGGCTTTGGCAATGTATTTGATGATTGCCGGTTGGGGAACAGGAAGGCGTGATTATTGCGGAAAGAAATTGACCTTGACCCTTGCGCTAGGCTCTGCCTTTGCACTCATTGCCGTTATAGCCATGTACTCTGAAAGCAATATAGGCAGTTGGGACATTCGCAAGCTTGCAGATATTCAATTGCCCGGTGAATTTCAAATGTGGGCATTTCCGCTTTTATTCATAGGTTTTGCAATTTCTGGTTCGCTTTTTCCTTTTCACAACTGGAGCCCCGATGGTCACAGTGCGGCACCAACTGCGGTGTCTATGTTTGCGGCAGGCGTTATGATGAAAATGGGTTGCTACGGTTGTTTGCGGGTTGCAATGTATTTAATGCCAGAGGGTGCAAAATTCTGGTTGCCATACATAGTTTTGCTAGTTCTGTTCAATGTTGTGGCAGCAGCATTTATCGCAATTAGGCAGCGTGATTTAAAATATATAATAGCCTATTCTTCCATATCTCATTTAGGGCTTATATTCCTTGGGCTTTGTGCAACAAATTTAATTTCCATAAAGGGGGCAAGTTTGCAAATGCTCTCCCACGGATTTTTAACGGGCTTGTTCTTTGCCTGCATAGGAATGATTTATGGCAGAACGCATACTAGAATGGTAGACGAAATGGGAGGGTTAATAAAGATTATTCCTCTTATTGGGGTTGGTTTTGTTATTGCGGGTTTCACAGGGCTTGGGCTTCCCGGACTTAGCGGCTTTGCAGCAGAATTGCCCATTTTCATAGGTTCGATTAGAGCAAGCAACCCAGTGGTTCAAGTAGTGGCTGTTCTTGCCATTCTCTCCATAACCACAACTGCTGTTTATGTTTTGCAAGCCACAAATAAAATGCTAAGTGGTCCGTTAAATCCAAAATTTTCTTCCCTCCCTTCAGCAACTGTGCCAGAAAAAATTGTTCTTGGCGTTTATTTTGTTTGCTTGTTTGGCATGGGTTTGTTGCCCGGATGGATTTCTAAATTTTTAGATACAAGTTTGTTACCAATTTTTGCGAATATGAGTAGATAAATATGGATAATGACTGTGTCGACACAAAACGCAAAACTATATTTCTTGTAGATGACAACATCACAAATTTAACTATGGGGAGAAATGTGCTTACCAAGCACTATAACATAGCCACCGTAGATAGCGGAGAGCGTATGCTGAAGATGCTTGAAAAAACCATTCCAGATATGATTCTCCTAGATGTTGAAATGCCAGAGATGAACGGCTATGACGCAATAAAAATAATGAAAAGCAAAAAGGAAACCCAAAATATACCAATTATTTTTTTAACGGCAAAAAACGATGTCGATAGCGAACTTGAAGGTTTATCTTTGGGTGCAATAGATTACATAATAAAACCCTTTTCTCCGCCGCTTTTGCTAAAACGCATAGAAACGCATTTGCTTGTTGAATCTCAAAGAAAAGAACTTTTGAATTATAATAAAAACCTCCAGAAGTTGGTGGAAGCAAAAACCAGAACGGTTTTGGAGCTTCAAAACGCTATTTTAAAAGCAATGGCAGAACTTGTGGAAAACCGCGATGATATTACTGGCAAGCATGTGGAAAGAACTCAGAGTTATTTAAACTTATTGATTGGTGCTATGTTAAAGTGCGGTTTGCATGCAGAAGAAATACGCAATTGGAATATAGATTTGGTGTTAAGATCTTCGCAGTTGCACGACGTTGGCAAAATTGCGGTAAGAGATGATATTCTCAAAAAAAATGGCAAACTCACAGAAGAGGAATTCAACGAAATAAAGAAGCATCCGATTTGCGGCGAAGAAATTATTGAAAAAATAAAGCAAAATACAACCGAACACGAATTTTTGGAACACGCTAAAATTTTTGCCGCGACCCACCATGAGAAATGGGATGGTTCTGGTTATCCAAAAGGGCTAAAAGGCGAAGAAATTCCGCTTCAGGGCAGGCTTATGTCCATAGCCGATGTGTATGATGCCCTAGTTTCCGATAGACCTTACAAAAAGGCTTTTCCGCACGAAGAAGCCGTTAAAATTATATCAGAAAATAGAGGAACGCATTTTGATCCCGATTTAGTAGATATATTTCTTGAAATTTCAGATAAGTTTAATGAAACCGCAAAACTCTTTCAAGCAAAGTAGCTGAATATGAAGAAAAATAGATTTATCATATTTTCCGTTGTGCTATTTTTGGTGATTTTTATAGCAGGTAGCGGAATTTTTATATTTTTCATGCAACAGATTATAAGAACAAATAAGGGCAATGAATTAACTCAAACATTAGAAATTGAACGAATAAAGCTGGAAACATCGGTAAATAGCGAAATAGCCATTGTTCTTAAAATGGCAGGCTCTCCTTTAATACAACATTATTTTGCTGATCCAGAAAATTCTGAATTGAGAAAAATAGCTTTTGAGGAAATTGCTGGTTATCGGAAGGCATTTGCTGCAAATTCGGTTTTTTGGGTAAATGATATTGATAGAAAATTTTATTCCGATGATTCTTATGCTTATACAGTTGATACGGCTGACTCAAATAATTACTGGTATTTAATGACTCTTAACAAAACTGAAAGATATAATTTTAATATCAACTACAATCCAGACCTTAAGGTTACCAATTTATGGATTAACGCACCAGTTTTCAATAATAAACACAAACCCATTGGCATTTTGGGAACAGGTGTAAATCTTTCGGAATTTGTAAATGCGGTGTATAAAAGCTACACCCACAAAGCAGAACTCTATTTTTTTAATACTCTTGGAGAAATTACTGGTGCAAAAAATATTGAGCTTGTAACCACAAAGAAAAATATTAACGAAGAGTTAAGCAAAGCAGGTTTTGATATTATTTCCCAAGCAAAAAGTCTTGAAGCGGGTGAAGTGAAAACTTTAGATACCAAGTTTGGGAGAATTGCCCTTGGCACAATTCCTTTGCTAGGGTGGTATTCTGTAGCACTTATGCCAGATAGCATAAGCGACTATAAAACTAATATGACAGGATTATTTATAGCCATGATGGTGATGATGGCAATAACTTTTGTGATATTCAATATATTTATTTCAGGGCTTCTCAAACCTTTGCACAAAACAATGGACGAGCTAAAATTCACCTCAAAAGCCAAGAGTGATTTTCTTGCTAGAATGAGCCATGAGATAAGAACGCCTATGAACGCTATAACAGGCATGGCTGAACTTGCCTTGCGCGAGAACATACCAAACGTTGCCAGAGAGCATATTATCACCATTAAGCAAGCAGGAAACAATCTTCTATCTTTAATCAACGACCTTCTTGACTTTTCTAAGATAGAGAGTGGAAAACTGGAAATAATCCCAGGTAACTACCAATTTTCCTCATTGATACATGATGTTGTGAGCATCATTAAAATGCGTGTTATGGATTCAAATATCAGTTTTGTGGTGAATATAGACTGCAATGTTCCAAATTCTCTTTTTGGAGATGAGGTTAGAATAAGGCAGGTGTTGCTCAATGTGTTGAGCAATGCTGTGAAATATACAAGAAAAGGCTTTGTATCTTTTTCTGTAAGTGGAGAAATAAACGAAGATACAGCTTTTTTAACCATAGATGTCACAGACAGCGGCAATGGTATAAAGCAAGAAGATTTAGAGAAATTATTTGGCGAATTTGTGCAAGTTGATTTTGCTTCCCACAAAGACGTTGAAGGCACAGGGCTTGGTCTTGCGATAACAAAAAAACTTGTGAATGCTATGGGCGGAGACATAAACGTTCAGTCTGAATATGGCAAGGGTAGCACGTTTACCATTACGCTATCGCAAAAAATATGCTCGCCAGAGCCTTTGGCATCAATTGAAAAACCAGAAGAAAAAAGCGTTCTTGTTTATGAGGAAAATAAAATATATGCCGATTCCATAATTTTCACTGTGGACAATTTGGGCGTGACCTGCCATAGAGTTGAAAACGATTATGATCTGCGCGAAAAGCTACAAACTAAAGATTATACATTTTTGTTCGTTTCATATTCTCTGTTGGTAAATGCAAAAGCAATAATTAAGGAACTTAAATCCAAAATCCAAATAATTGTGCTAACAGAATTTGGCAATGTGCCAGCAGGCATAAATTTAGATATATTGTCTATGCCTGTACATTTCATATCCGTTGCGAATATATTGAACGGCGTATCTGATAGTTCTTCTTATAACGAAAATGAAAATATTACTACAATACAGTTTAACGCACCAAAAGCTAAAGTTCTTGTTGTTGATGACATAGGCACAAATTTAAAAGTAGCTGAGGGTCTTATGCTGCCTTACAGAATGCAAATTGATTTGTGCTTTAGTGGGGCAGAAGCAATTGACGCTGTAACTAAAAACCGTTATGACTTAGTGTTTATGGATCACATGATGCCAGAAATGGATGGCATTGAAGCCACAAAGCTAATAAGAGAAATGAGTAACGACGATCTACATTATGCAGAACTATCGATTATCGCATTGACTGCCAATGCTGTTTCTGGCACAAAGGAAATGTTCCTCTCAAATGGCTTTAATGACTTTTTATCAAAACCCATAGATATTATTAAACTCAATGCCATTCTAGGAAAATGGCTACCAAAGGAAAAGCAAGAAAAATTAAGCGAAGAAATAAAAACAACTGATACCAATGGCGGCGTTTCTAAAACTGATGAAATAGAAATAGAAGGCTTGGATGTAAATCAAGGCATAGCTATGACGGGCGGAATATTTGAAAACTATATGCAAACGCTTGCTACATTCCATAAAGACGGATTCAAGAAAATCGAAGAAATCAAAAAGTGCCTAGAAACAAACAACTATCCCCTGTACACCACTTATGTACATGCGTTGAAAAGTGCCTGCGCAAGCATTGGGGCACATGATTTATCTAGTCAAGCGGCGGCATTGGAAACTGCAAGCAAACAGGAAAATTCCAAATTTATTGATTCAAATAATCTTCAATTTTTAATATCTTTGAAAATACTTTTAAACAATATAGGCACAACTTTAAACAATTTGAAAAAGGAAGAAACCCCCGTTGATATTGAAGCATTGCAAAGTGAACTTTGTAGATTAAAAGAAGCGTGTGATGCTTTTGATTTTGGCACCATTAATGAAATAGCTGGAAATTTGCAGAAGTTTACTCAAGCACCAGAGATAGGAAAAACTGTAGAAAATATTTTACAAAACATAGTTATTGGCAAATACGAAGAAGCTGGAAAAATTATAGATGACTTGCAAAAAAAATCCTAAAAAGGTGATTTCTGATGCTCAAAACAGCTAAAAGAATATTTAAAAAATGTAAAGCACTTATGGAAGCGTATGGCGATGATTCCAGCCGCGATACTTTCAAGGGCGAGTTAAATTATGAAGCTGGTTCGCTTTTTTTTGTGATGCTAATATGCTTTATTGCATGGTTGCCTTATATCTACAATGACATTAGATTGCACCAGTTTCCATTGTTTGCGGTTTTTCTTAGGGTTGGGTTAAGTTTGATAAGTGTTTGCCTAATCATTTTAAAGCTTACAAATCGTTTCAGGAACCGCCCTGATATAATGATGAAAATATTGATACATTATCTTTATATTGGAACAGCGTTGATTTCGGCTACAGCTGGCGCATCTGCTTCATCGTATATAGGAGGATATTGCATTATAATTATGATGTCCACTTTTGCCCCTTTTGCTTTAAAATTGAAAGTTATAAGTTCTTTGCTTTCGTTTTTGTTGTTTATTGTAACAGGAGCACTCACTGGGCTGGACTATTCAAGCACTGCCATAAAATATTCTATTAATGATTTATTTTCTGCGCTTTTGATAAGCATATTTGTTGCTTATATTTTGAATGATCTGAAATTCAAATCGTGGGAACGTCGGCAAAAATTAAAAGAATTGCTAACCCAAAACGAAAACCTCGCCATCAAGGCAGAAAATGCCTCTAAATCAAAGAGTGAATTTTTAGCGAAAATGAGCCATGAGATACGTACGCCAATGAACGCTATAATAGGTATGTCTGAGTTAGCTATGCGTAAAGATATGTCAGATGCCGTGCGCGAAGATATAATAGTAATAAAACAGTCTGGCGTGAATCTTTTGTCAATAATCAATGACATTCTAGATTTTTCAAAGATAGAGAGTGGAAAATTAGAAATAGTTCCCCAAGACTACCAATTTTCCTCGCTTGTCAATGATGTGATAAGCATTATCAGAATGAGAGTTATAGATTCCAGACTTCGTTTTGTTGTGAATTTAGATGGCAGTATACCCAATGCGCTTTACGGAGACGAAACGAGAATTCGGCAGGTGTTGCTAAATTTGTTGAGCAATGCGGTGAAATACACCAAAGAAGGCTTTGTGTCTTTTTCTGTGAGCGGAGAAATTATAGACGAAACTGTACATTTGACCATAGACATTACAGACAGCGGCATAGGCATAAAACCAGATGATATAGATAAGCTATTTGGCAATTTTGTTCAGTTAGACTTATCTACGAACAAAGGAATTGAAGGGACGGGGCTTGGACTTGCCATAACCAAAAGCCTAGCTGTGGCAATGGGCGGGAACATAAATGTTACGAGCGAATACGGCAAAGGTAGCGCATTCACCATAACACTTCCACAAAAGATTCGCTCTCATAAACCTATGGCTTGTGTAGAGAACCCCGAAGACAAAAGCGTGCTTGTATATGAACCTTTGCAGATATACGCAGATTCAATGATTTGTGCCATAGATACTTTGGGTATATATTGTACTTATGCCACAGACGATGAAGAATTCCGAAAAAAGTTAGAAAACAGAGATTATTCCTTTGTCTTCGTTGAATTCCTTTTGCTTGAAAATGTCCGCAAAATTATGTTGGAAGTTGGCTCCAAGGCTAAAATTGTACTTATTGCAAGATTTGGAGATGCCGTAACAGATAGAAATTACAAGGTTCTCGCTATGCCAGTACATTCTATATCTGTAGCTGATGTTTTAAACGATGTTTCTGATAGTTTCTCTTACAACACAATCGAAACCGTAATTAAGTTTATCGCACCAAAAGCGAAGATTCTTGTTGTTGATGATATAAACACAAATCTTAAAATATGCGAAGGGTTGCTACTTCCTTATAAAATGCACGTGGATTCATGCCTTAGTGGTGCAGAGTCAATAGAACTGGTGAAAAGGAATGAATACGATATAGTGTTTATGGATCACATGATGCCAGAAATGGATGGTGTTGAGGCAACAAAACACATAAGGAAATTGGGAAGCGAAAATGCACGTTATTTAGATTTACCAATAATCGCGCTAACAGCAAACGCAATGTCTGGTGTAAAAGAAATGTTTCTTTCCAACGGTTTTAGCGATTTTATATCAAAACCTATAGACACAAGAAAATTAGATTCTATTTTGGAGAAGTGGCTACCAAAAGAAAAACAGGAAAAAGCAAACGAAGAAACCAGAAACGAGAGTGATTCAGAGTCAAAGATAGAAATAGAAGGAATAAATGTTAAAAAGGGGATATCCATGACAGGCGGGACATTTGAAAGTTATGAACAAACCTTAACCGCGTTTCATAAAGATGGATTAAATAAAATAGAAGAAATCAAAAAGTGTTTGGAAACAGATAACTACCCTTTATATACCACTTATGTTCATGCCTTAAAAAGCGCATCTGCAAGCATTGGAGCATCTAACTTGTCTGAACAAGCAAAGGATCTGGAAACTGCAGGAAGTAAGGAAGATTTTTCGTTTATCAGATTGCACAACCCAAAATTTTTAATGTCTTTGGAAATACTTTTAAACCATATTGGTACGGCTTTAAACAGTGTGAAGGAGAAGGGAAAACCTGTTGACTTTGAAACACTGAAAAGAGAGTTTTGTAAATTAAAGGAAGCATTTGATATTTTTGACTTTGGAGCCATGAATGAAATAGCGGGAAATTTGCAGAAATTCGCACAAATGCCAGAAATAGGAGAAGCCGTGGAAAATATTTTACAAAATACTATTTTAGGCAAATACGAGGAAGCAACAGCTATAATAGACACTTTGCTAGGAGAGATAAAATGAGTATAGAGCAACGCATTGAGGAATTCGCGATTGAAGACAAGAACTTCATTTACTATGACTTGTCTGACTTCAAAACAAATGACGAATTCGTGGAATATACCAAAATAGCCAAAGAGCGCATAACTAAATATGCCAATTATTCCCTGCTCACCATAACGAACGTAAAAGATGTGAAATTCGATTCAGAAACTAAAAATATAATAGCAGATTGGATGAAGTACAACAAGCCTTATGTGAAATTTGGTACGGTAATAGGATTTGATGGTATAAAAAAGATTATGGTTAATGCCGTACTCAAACTATGTGGCAGAAAAAATATGGCTTTTATTTCAAGCAAAGAACAAGCTATTGAATTGTTGCTGAAACAGTAAATAACGTTGCAAGTGCCTCTTTTGTTTCCAAAACATCGTGCACACGCAAAACTCTAACGCCTTTTTGCGCTGCCATTATGCCGCAAACAACGCTCGGAACAAGGCGGTTGCTATTTTCCAAGCCCTCTATTTTTGGAATAAAACTTTTTCTTGAAACACCAAGCAGCACAGGAAATTCCGTTTGGCAAAGAGCCTCTATGTTTGATATTAACGCAAGATTTTCTTTTTGCGTTTTGCCAAAACCAATGCCAGGGTCTATGTATATATTTTTTATTCCTTTTTCTTTCAGCAAGCCCGCACGTTTCAAGAGATAATCTTTTATGTCTTGAATGGAACACGTGCCACCTGCGTATTTAAGTGTGTGTTGCAGAACGGCATCTGCTTTTGTGTCGGTTATGGTTTTGAGCATTTCAGGGTCGTGTTCCATAGCAGAAATATCGTTTATCATATTTGCCCCAGCCTTTACCGCCTGCAATGCGACATTTGCTTTTGTTGTGTCTATGGATATTTGGAAATTTTTTCTGCTTTGCTCCTTTGCAAGCATTTCTATAACCGGAATTACCCTTGCAAGTTCTTCTTCTTCTGGGACTTGCTCATAACCTGGTCTTGTGCTTTCCCCGCCTATATCTAAAATATCTGCACCATCGCTCAAGAGTTTCAAGGCGTGTTCAAAAACCAGCTCTGGCGTGTTGTACCTGCCCCCATCAAAAAAACTATCAGGAGTGCAGTTTATTATGCCCATTATTTGCGGTGTTGAATACATTTGGTGCTTACCTATTTGCGTAAGAATCCATCAACAAACCGTTGCTATACGGTTTTAAGTCGTATTTCATTGTACGAGTTTGCTTTCCTGTATCTTTGTTCGATAAGAATGTAAATTCATTTTTTTTACTATAGAAATCTAAAATTTCTGGTTTGTTATAGGCATCAACAGTTAAAAACCTACAACCAGTTTTGTTTGTTGAAATAAAAAACCATTTTATGTAATCCATCATTTGTGTGCCAAAGCCTTGCCCTTGGAATTCTTTATTCACTCCAAATCGTCCTATTTTTACCGCTGGATAAAAACTATATCTTTTGCCTTCTGGCAAATCTTCCTTGAATGTATCGGTTCTTATAGCATCATTTGAAACTGTGAAAAATGATACGGCTAACTTGCGTAAGTCATCATAAAAAAAGTAAGTTACTCCAATAAGTTCCTTTTTGTGAGGAATTGCATCTTTGAGAAAAAATTCTGTAAGGTCAGCATCCCCACAGTCAAATTCATATTTGTCCTGAGCTTCAAGAATTTTGAAGGAATAATCAAAAAGATTATATTG
>Ga0182472_107418_pt1 | contig 10527 bp, 10 predicted proteins | sample TergutNc150P3_FD_120804 | JGI IMG/M metagenome (GOLD analysis project Ga0182472, IMG submission 120804)
CCCGCAGGCATTTTGCGTTTATTTGCATAATACGCAGTGCAAACTTCCGTTGTTATTGTGAAACCAGGAGGAACATTAAACCCCCTTTTAGCCATTTCCGCAAGCCCAGCCCCTTTGCCACCAAGCAAATTGCGCTGCCCTCCATTGCCCTCTGTGATGCCTTTGCCGAAAAGATAAACTCTTTTTGCCATAATATTAACTCCTTGTGAGGGAGAAATATAGTAAAGTTTAACACTTCTTTTCCACAATAAACCTAGGTCGCTGCTTAGTTTCCAAATAAATTTTGCCAACATATTCTCCCACAACGCCAATGGAGAACAAAAGCAAGCCGCATAAGCTCCAAATTGAACATATAAGGCTAGACCAGCCTGGTTCCGTAGCGTGGTGAAAGTATTGGAAAATAGAGTAAGCTATCATGCCTAGGCTAATTATGAAAATGAATATGCCAAGCATTGTGATTAGCCTGATGGGTTTTGTTGAAAGGGAGGTTATTCCTTCTACCGCAAATCTGAGCATTTTGTGAAATGGATATTTGCTCTCCCCGGCGAGCCTCTCTTTGCGCTCATAATATGCTATTCCAGTTTTATAGCCCAGCATGGGAACTATTCCGCGCAAAAATAAATTCACCTCTTTGTATTCAGCAAGGGCATTCAGAGCATTTTTACCCATAAGCCTAAAATCTGCGTGGTTGTAAATTATGTCTGCTCCCAAAAAGTGTATAAGCCTATAAAACCCATGTGCCGTTGCACGTTTGAAAAAGGAATCCTTGCTTCTCTTAGACCTAACCCCATAAACAATTTCACAACCTGCATTGTACATTTTCAGCATTTCATCAATCACGGAAATATCATCTTGCAAATCTGCGTCTATGGAAATGCTTGCATCTGCAAATTCCTTAACCGAAAATAAACCGCACAAAAGAGCGTTTTGGTGCCCCTTGTTTTTGGAGAGTTTTATTCCAGAAAAATTTTCAGGATTTTCTTTGCAAAGATTTTCTATAAGCTCCCAAGTGCAATCCTTTGAACCATCGTCCACAAAAACAATTTTTGACTTTTTAGAAATAGAGCCATTTTCAGAGAGCCTACGCACAAGACCGAGCAACTGCTCTGCCGTGTTTGGCAAAACTTCTTTCTCATTGTAACAAGGAACTACTATAGCAAGCAATGGAGGCATTACGGTGAATATAGAATTTTCTAAATTTCCCGTTATGCAAATTACCAATTCTTCACAGCTTCGCGGGGTGTTCCCTGCCCTTTTTACTCCCCTGAAAAACGATGACCCTTCTTGCCTCTGCAACTCAATAGATTATGAGAAAGCAAAAAAAATGATAGACGACCTTATAGAGGCAGGTGTACACGGTTTTGTACCCGTTGGAACAACGGGGCAAAGTGCAACGCTCAGTACCGAGCAGCATTTGGATTTCATAAAATTTGTGCTGGACTATGTGGATGGCAAAGTGCCCATAATAGCAGGAGCTGGCTCCAATAGCACAAGGGAATCTGTTGAAATGATAAAAGAAATTCTAAAAATCAAAGAAGTCCCAATGCTCTGCGTAACAGGATATTACAACAATCCTCCGCAAGAGGGAATTTACGCCCATTTCAAGGCTTTGAGCAGCGAAACTGGCGCAAAAATAATTCTCTACAATGTACCAGGGCGCACCGCAAATTACATACATCCAAATACCGTGATAAAACTAGCCGAAGATAAAAACATAATAGGCTTAAAACAAGCCGTTGAATTTAGAATTGGCGAAAAATATCACGAAGACACAAAAAGCATAGCAGAGCACACCAAAAACCAAGATTTCACCCTTATTTCCGGTGAAGACGGAGCCTTTATAGATATGCTTGAACTTGGCGGAACAGCTCTGATAAGCTCAACTGCAAACATTCCAGAAGCGGCAAAAATTTTCGTTGAGCTTTACAACTCCTTCAACAAAAAAGAATTTGAAAAATGCGACAAACTGCAAGACGATGCCAGAGACTACGTAGAAGCCGTATTCAGCCGCAAAAACCCAATCCCTCTGGGAACCTTCTTCAACAGCCCACTCCTTCTCCCCCTAGTAAGCGTAAAAGCCACCGAAAGAGGAGACGAAGCCGAAGCCCGCATATACAAACTAATAAAAGAAAAAGCCCAAAGTCTGCTGAAATATAATTGATAATTGAGAATTGATAATTGAAAATAAGAAAAATTCTGTTAATTCTGCTAATTCTGGGAAATAAGTATAACAGACACTTGGTAAAGAATCTGTATATGAACGTTCTTGCTGTTCTGGTAATTCTGGTTCAGACAAATGCACACGAATTAGAATCCTCCTGGGTTTGGAGTGCGGCGGTTCAAAATAAAAAAGGCAAAACAGATTCTTTAGTATTTGCAAAGCTCGCACAAATAGAGGTTGGCAGTCCGGTGGTTCTTTCGCAAGTTCCACGGGCAGAAGCCTATTTGCTCAGAATGGGGTATTTTTCCAAAACTGGAGAAGTAAAATATTATCGCATAGCTAACAGAAATAGGCTTGTTCCAGCATTTAATTTAACAGATGCAACTGCAAATTTTGCAGAAGCCTCAGTGGCTTTTGAGGCTGGCAGCAATGAATATAATGGGCTTGTAAGGGTGCAGCTTATGAACATTGCTGGGAGTGCTAGGGATTTTTCTTTGGCTGGAGAAAATTCAAAAAATTATCGGGCGGCAGAAATATATTACAAAGAGCCTTTTATATTTGGCTTGAATGGTTCTTTAAAACTTCACGGCGAATTTGTTGAATGTGATTCTATTAGGCAAAGAAATGCAGACCTTAAATATATTCATAATCTGGGTTGGGAATGGCAATATGGAATTGGCGGAGGTTATAAAAACAAAAATTTATTCTCTTCGCTTTTGCTAGGGTATGATAGCAGAGATAAAATTCCACTTGCATTTAAGGGTTTGTTTGCAGAGATGTCTGCGGAATTTTCGGAGTTTGTGGCTGCGGGTTTAAACGGTGCTTATTATCAACCCTTTTCAAAAAATTGGACATTGCTACTCGCGGCAAAGGGTTTTGGCATGTTGCCTTCAAAGGATTATGCAAGGGAAGATTTGTTTCTCATAGGTGGCAGAGATAATTTTATTGGATTAACTCCGCGCAGCATAAGAACAAGAGCCTATGGACTTTCCGAAATGGATTTTCAATGGCATGGAATGGAAAAATCTGCCTTGCACATATTTGGGCAAAACGGAATTTATAGAAATAGAATTCCCTTTAGCGGTTGGGAGCATATTTTAACTTATGGCTTGGGTTGGGAGCAAGGCATTTCAAATGCAAGCCTTGCAATTTATTATGCCCTTTCACAAGGCACCAAACCGATGGACGGCTTGCTGAATTTGAGCCTTAAAATTGGGTTTTAAAGTTTTGTATCTTTACCCAAATGAAACTTCAAACTCCGCCACTCCCAAAAGGAACTAGAGATTTTTACCCCGCCGATATGCGGGTGCAAAATCATATTTTCAATATATGGCGGAGAGCGGCTTTAAAATATGGCTACGAGGAATATGAAGGACCAACCTTTGAGCATTTGGAGCTATATACGGGCAAAAGCGGCGAAGAAATAGTTTCTCAGCTTTACAATTTCACAGACAAAGGCAACAGGGCACTCGCGCTCCGCCCCGAAATGACACCCACGCTTGCAAGGCTGGTTATACAAAAGGGAACTGAACTGAGAAAACCTTTTAAATGGTTCTCCATCCCCCGCTTGTTTCGCTATGAACGCGCTCAAAAAGGGCGGCTCCGCGAATTTTTTCAGCTAAATTTAGATATAATAGGAACAGATAGCATTAGCGCAGAAGCGGATTTAATATCTGCAATTTGTTCCATGCTCTTTGATTTTGGTTTAACCGAAAATGATTTTGCAATTGGAATTTCCAGCCGCCGCCTGCTTGCTGCATTTTTGGAGAGTTTAGAAGCAGCAGATGCAAATTTAATCTACCCTATTTTAGACAAGCGTTTGAAAATGCCCGCCGAAGATTTTGAAAAAGAATTATTGAATGTGGGTTTAAGCGATGAAAAAGCAAAGAAATTAAACGCTTTTATGAGTTGCGCAAGCGTTGAAGAAATTAAAGGCTTATTTGAATGGCAGGGATTTTCTGAACTTGAAGAACTATTTGAACTGCTCAAAATTGCAGGTTTTGAAAACTCAATTAAACTTGATTTATCTGTTGTACGCGGGCTTGCTTATTACACTGGCATTGTGTTTGAAGTTTTTGACAAAGCCAAAAACATGAGGGCAATAGCCGGCGGCGGTCGCTACGATAATTTAACAGAGACCTTGGGCGGTCAAAAAATTTCCGGTGTTGGTTTTGGAATGGGAGATGTTGTGCTTGCAGATTTGCTAAAAGAAAAAAACTTGCTCCCACAAAGCAATGCAGATTTACCGGTATTTATAGCCTCTTTTAAAAGCGACATGAAAATTCTTTTTAAAACAGCAAGCGAATTCCGCAAAATGGGAATTGCCTGTTCACATTCCTTAAACGCGGTTAAGTTCAGCAAGCAATTGGAAATGGCAAATGCAGCTCACGCAAAATGCGTTATTTTTGCAGATGGCGAACAAACAAAAGGTGATTTTTTTGAGTATAAAATTCTTTCAACAGGAGAACAAGGATGTCTGACATGGGAAAAAATAAAGGAAAAACTGTGAGTTCTTACGAGGACAGACAAAATCACATTCCAGCTTTAAAAACTCCAAAAATTGAGAATTGGGAATTTATGTATCCTAATTCAGCAACAGATTTGCGAATAGAAGTTCCGGAATTCACCTGCGTTTGCCCAAAAACAGGATTACCTGATTTTGCTACATTGGTTATAGAATACCGCCCTGCAAAATATTGCATTGAACTTAAAAGTTTTAAGGAATACCTGCTTTTTTACCGCAATCTGGGAATTTTTCACGAACACGTTGCAAACAAAGTTCTAAAAGACTGCGTTAAAGCCGTTGCTCCAAAATGGATGAAAGTCATAGGAATTTTCAACTCCAGAGGCGGAATACAAACAACAGTTGCGGCGAAATACGGGGTATAGATCATGAAAAAACCTCTGTGCATTATTTTGTTATTGTCAATTCTCAATTCTCAATTCTCAATTGTTTACGCTCAAGATAAAACCAAAGAAGAGGAGCCTACTTCCGAAGCAGAAGCTTTTTTGCGAGAAACGCAAGCAAATTCTGTAACCGAAGAAGAGCCTTACGACAGCGGGGCAAGCCCCCAGCAAAGATTTGAAGAAAATCCAAAATATAATGTGCATAAATACAACTACAAACAGCAGGTTGTAGTTGGCGGTGTAGTTATGTTTTGCATGGCTTTATCCTTAATTGTAAACAACAATTACAATCCAAAACGCGGTAAATGAAAAGTTAAGGCTTCTTAGAAATCAATGCTACCACTTGTTCTGCACCTAAATTTTCAAAGCCAAGCAGGGTAAAAATTTTGCTCAAAATACTATTTTGCTCAAATTTCAAAGACTCTATCAAAATGTCTTCTTTTTGGCAAAGCTCAATAAAATCGTTTAAGGTGAATAAATGTATGTTTGGTGTGTTGTACCAGTTGTGAGGCAGAATTTTGCTCATGGGCATGCGCCCGGTAAATGCCAAGGTTTTGCGAATTTGCCAGTTTCCAAAATTTGGGAAGGTCACAATGGCTTGTTTGCCTATGCGCAAAATTTCTTGCAAAACATTGCGCGGATTTTGCGTTTCTTGCAGGGTTCTGTTGAAAATCACAAAATCAAAACTATTGTCTGCAATGTCAGAAAGCCCGTTTTTATCTAAGTCGCATTGTATAGCAGGCACATCAAAATTCAAGCAGTGCAAAATTCCGCTAAAGGAGCGGTCAAGACCAAAACCTGCAACTTTTTTTTCGCGCCACAAGGAGTGCAGCAAATAACCGTTTCCACATCCTATATCTAAAACGCTCACATTTTTTGGTATAAAGGCAGAAATTTTTTTAATGTCTTTTTTGCTTTCAAAGGCAGAATTAACATAATGCTCATCGCGATGTTCAACCACACGCACATCCAAAAAGCGAGATAGCAAATTGCCCAAGTCTTTTACGTCTAGCAAAAAGCCATCGTGCCCCAAATGGGTATCAATTTCCACGCTGCTAACAATTTTCTTTTGATTCAAAAGCGCAAATGAGAGTTTTTGAGATTCCTCTTGGGGAAAAAGCCAGTCGCTGCTCAAATGAACGCACAAAAACTCCGACTTGGCAAGAGATATGGCTTTTTCAAGAGAGCCATATTTTTTTTCCAAGCTAAAATTATCCATTGCCCAGGTCAAAATTAAATAACTGTTTGCATCAAAGCGTTTCACAAACCTTTCACTTTGTTTGTTCAAATAGTTTTCAAGGGCAAAACCTGTGTAAAATTTTTCGGGATCGCTTGGCAAATGCTCTGCTGCATCAAAGCGGTTTCTCATGGACTCGGCAGAGAGATATGTTATGTGCGCCATTTTTCTCGCATTGGCAAGCCCTTTCTCATTATCGTCTAAAATAATGTGGCGACCTACTATTTCAAAGGCAAGAGCCTGAGCGGAGAGCTTTGTTCCGCTGGCTATAACGGCACATCTCTCCACAAAATCTGGATATTGAAGTGCCCATTCAAATGCTTGAAACCCACCCATTGAGCCGCCTATAACGGCAAAGATTTTTTTAATGTTCAAATGCTCTGCAAGTTTTTTTTGCGCATGCACCATATCTGTTATGGTTATACGCGGGAATTTTGAGCCATAAGGTTCTCCCGTTCGCGGGTCTATGGAAGAGGGTCCTGTGGTTCCTTTGCAGCCACCGAGTATATTGCTGCTAACCACAAAAAATATATCTGTATTTATAGGTTTGCCCGGACCTATAAGAGCATCCCACCAACCCAGCGATTTAGGCTCATCTTCTCTTCGCAATCCCGCTGCATGCGCATCCATTGTAAGTGGCGTGCAAATCCATATAACATGAGCTGCACCAGCTTTAAAATCTCCATAAGTTTCATAGCGAATGCAAAGCTCCGGCAAAACCTCTCCATTTTCAAGCGGAAATTCGCCAGAGAACACAAAATCTTTTTCTTGCGCAACCCAGGTGGTGCTTTTATTTGAATCCTTAACCATTTCACGCACAATTTAGAAATTTCATATATTACCCCCATGTTACAAGCAATAATAATCGGTTTAGTAGAAGGCATAACGGAGTTTTTGCCCATTTCCTCAACGGGGCACATGTTAATTGCCGAAAAGTTTTTGGGCAAGCATTATAGCGATGCCTTTAATGTTTTAATACAGGTTGGTCCCATATTGGCGGCTGCGCTTGTGTTTTGGAAAGATATAGTTGGTTTTTTTGTCAATTGGGGGCAAAAGGAAACCAAAGATTATGTTTTAAAATTGTTTGCCTCTTTTTTTCTCACGGGAGCGGGCGGGTTTATTGCAAAAAAATGCGGGCTTAAATTGCCCGAAGATGTTTTGCCTGTTGCCTTTGCGGTTATAGTAGGAGCTTTTGTTATTCTTGCGGTGGAATATAAAGCCAAAACAAAAACATTGAATGCAAATTTAACTTGGGCAGTCGCTATTGCAGTTGCCCTTGGGCAACTTTCAGCGGCTATTTTCCCAGGGGCATCTCGCTCTGGAATGGCTATTATGTTTGCGATTTTCCTCGGTTTTGCGCGCCCGGCTGCGGTTAAGTTTTCTTTTTTGGTGGGCATTCCAACCATGATTGCCGCAGGCGGCTTTCAACTGCTCTCTGCAATAAAAAAAGGCGAAACAACAGATTTATTCACGCCCGAAGCCATTGTCGCTTATGCGGTGGCAACCATTTCTGCATGGATTTCTGTTGTTTGGCTTTTGCGCTTTGTGCAAAAAAAGAATTTTATCCCCTTTGCGTGGTATCGCATTGTGCTAGGGATTGCTATTCTAACCCTATCTTATCTCCACCTTATGTGATATTCCAAACCGGCGGCAATAAAAGCATCTGTGGTTGAGCTGCCTATTATCTCTCTAGTTACAATTGAAGTGCCTCGGTTTGCAAGCCCAGCACGCAAATCTATGGCGTAATTCTTGAAAAAAGCAGTTCTAAGCCCAACAGTTAAAACCACCCCTCTGTAATAGCTTTCAAATTTAAACCTGTCTTGATATGACTCCGAACCTTCCTCGCCATCTTTAAGTGCTATATCTTCTGTGAATATATTATAAAGAACGCTTGCCGAAATGTGCGGTTCAAGTTCAATTTGAGGAATTGGCATAAACACCTTCATAAATTCAAGTGCTAACAAAAATTCATAACGGTTAAAATTCCAGTGAGCAAGTTCATTGTAGATTGTGTCGGATTTATCAATTTTCGCTTTGTGTTTTGAATGGCGAAATTCAAATTCAAGCCCTATAAAGTCGTATAATGAACCACCAATGTATGCACTGCGAATAGGCGAAGAATCCTCTATAAAAAACCATACGCTTGCAGAGTCGTCCACATCTCGGTAATTTTTAATTTTTGAATTCAACTTGTGACTATACCAATTATTTGGCGTTAAAGGAACCTTTGCCTGAGTGTGCCCTAAACCAATTCCAAACCAAACATCGTACATAGGCTGCTCTGCAAAATATTCGTCTGGTTCTTTTTCTTTTGCCTCTCGCTCGGAATCTGAGAGCCTTCTCTGCGATTTGCCGCCAAACCAGTCGCTTGCAAGTTTCCTAGCTACTTTCACAGAATCTTGAGCTGAGGAGAATATGGCTATTTGCTTGGGTTCAGAGCTGGTTTCGTCAAAGAGCAAAAACCATACATTGCCATTTTTTACTGTGCTAAAAATCAAACTATTATCTTTTAATTTGCCAAGCCTATCAATAACGTGCGCATTGCGCGGGCGCAAATCTTCTGGGTCAAGGCGTGGATCCAAACTTGAGTACAGCCATTTTGCGTATAGAGAAACGGTAGTGTCGCGTTCCCAGTCGCCTGCTTCGTAGCAAGCAGGATTTCCTATTTTTTCGTTTTCATAGCGAAGCGCAAAACAAAAATCCATTGGGGAAATATATTGCTTGCCATAGCTCCAAAGGAAAAATTCTCCGTCTTTCCAAACAGTTGGTTTTGCGGCATAGGAATTGACAATTGATAATTGACAATTTATAGCTATTAAAAGAGCAATTTTTATAATTTTTTTATACATTCCTCAACCGCCTGTTTAGTAGTTTTCACAAATATATCCATATTAAAAACATCATCTTTTATTGGTGATTGCACGCTTATAATTCCGCTTCTCAGCGGGATTTGCTTTTTGTTGTCCCAGAGGGTGAAGGTTGCTATTATTGAAAAATTTTTGAACTTCTTTTTTTGAGACATTTCAACATTGGCTTTTGTGTAATCGTAAAAATTCTCCGCTTCTAAATCCCCTCCTACTGTGTATTCATGGATTATGAAAAGATAATTTGAACTGCCCACTTCCACTCCCTGTTCTGGAAATCTCGTTTTTATGAAGATTGTTTTATCCATTTTCAAAGTTTCCCTTGAAAATTTTTCCCTGTCTTTTTTAGAAACGGCAGAAACATTCCAGCTTTTTGAAAGCTCGCTCAAAATAACGGAATCTGTGAGAGCTTCCAATTTATCGTAGATTGAATCCCCATGTATATTTAACTTTTCTGCAAACCAGCTTGTGCGGGTGAGCATAAAAGCATCGTCTAGCTGCACCACTCCAACGCTCTCTGTTTTGGCAGGAGGGCTGCTATAAAATTTATGCGAATTGGCAAAATTCTGCGAACAAGCCAAAAGAAATGCTGAACATAGCATTAAACACCTAATCATTCACCCCCCATTCTTTGCGGTAGTTTTCAATTTTTTCTTTATATTCTTCTGGAGCAAATTTTAATATATCGTCTATTGAAGCTATTGAATAAGTTTCTATGCCATATTTTTCTTTTATCTGCTGCAATGCGCTTTTATCGTCTCCTAATTTTTCTCTTCTGTCTATTGCCACTATTAAGCCAATAACTTTTGCATTCGGTATTAGGCTTATTATGTTCATTATTTCTTCTATGGATGTGCCGGCGGTTATAACATCTTCTATTATAACAACCTGTTTTTTTTCTGTGTAAAGGTCGCCCACCAAAACTCCGCCTTCTCCGTGGTCTTTTGCCTCTTTGCGGTTATAAGAAAAGCTTACATTTATGCCATACTCTCTGTGCAAAACAGCAGCCGTTGCAGCGCAGAGCGGAATGCCTTTATATGCAGGTCCAAGAAGATTGCTAGCTTTGTCTGCAAAATGTTTTTGGAAAATTTCTGCATAGCAGCCAGATAGCATGGAAACACCTTCGCCATCGCAAACCGTGCCCATATTCACAAAATAAGGGCTTACCCTGCCACTTTTGGTAACAAAGCTACCAAATTTAATGGCTCCGCATTTCGCAAGGAAAGGCACAAGCTCATTTGTGTTTGTTTGGGTCATCGTCTCCTGCTTTATTATCCCACGCTTCTTTAACAGGGTCGTAGGCTTTAATTTTTGCCTCCAATTTATCGTACCAATCTGGGTCGCGTTTGGTTTTGTTG
>Ga0182472_107419_pt1 | contig 10516 bp, 6 predicted proteins | sample TergutNc150P3_FD_120804 | JGI IMG/M metagenome (GOLD analysis project Ga0182472, IMG submission 120804)
ATGGTTTTGTTTGAAAGGTTCAAGGAAATAAAAAAAGGAGAAGAAGATGATCTTGGTAAATACTGATTATATCACGGGAAAAGAGTTGGAAACCCTTGGACTTGTACGAGGCAGCACAATTCAATCTAGGCATTTGGGCAAAGACATTCTTCAAGCTCTTAAATCATTGGTAGGTGGCGAACTTGGTGCTTATAACGAAATGATGAATGAAGCTAGAGCTTTGGCAACCAAAAGAATGGCAGAAGATGCTAAAAATCTTGGCGCAGATGGCATTGTGAATATAAGGTATGCTTCGTCTGCTATAATGAAGAATGCGGCAGAGGTAATAGCCTACGGCACGGCAGTTAAGTTTAGATAAAATTTCTATATTAACCCCTATGAAAAAATTCTTTAAAATACTCGCTATTCTGGTAGTTCTCTCTGTTGTTGCTCTTGTTGCCGCTTTTTTTGTGGTTAAAAGCAAGTTCCCTCCCGAAAAAATTCAAGCCCTTGTTGAAAAAGAAGCAAGCGATATTCTAAAGCGAGAAGTTAAAGTTGGCGGAGCGGGTTTTAGTTTGCTACCTTTGGGGGTTCAGTTAAAGGATTTAAAAATTGCAAATAACCCTGGTAATGGGTTTAGCAAAGACCCCCTTGTAGATTTGCCGCTTGCGTTGGTCAAGATAGATATAGCAAAACTCTTGCTTTTTCAAGTAGCCATAGATAAAATTTCCCTTGAAAACTTAACTCTGCTCTACGAAGTTATGCCAGATGGCAGAACCTCAATAGATGGCTTGGGTGGAGAACCAGATACCACAGCTACAGCTAAAAAAGACACTGCAAAACTCGATTTGTCAAAGATTGAATTGCCAGGATCTTTTGCCTTGAATTCCTTTGAAATAAAAAATGCCAAGGTTATTTTCAACGACCGCTCGCAAAAGAGAAAAATAATTTTGGGTAGCATAAATTTAAACACCAGTCTTTCTCTTAACCAAACTCTTGAAAACATCAAAACCTCAACAGCCTTAACCTTAAAAGAAATATCTATGGAAGATGCTGGTCTTGGGGTTCGCAAGGGCGGTATAAGCGTGTTTTTAAATGCGAACGTAAATGCAAATGCGCGAGTTCAGCACTTGGATATTCAAAATTTCTCCGCAGGTTTGCAGTCCATAAAAGTAAACGCAAGCGGAACCGTAAACAGATTTATGGAAGACGTAAAAGTTGTGGATTTAAAAGTTGAAACAAATCAAATAAATTTGGCAGAACTCATAAAAGAAATACCTGCTGGAATAAATCCTGAAATTTCAAAAGTAAGTGCAAGCGGAACAGCATCTTTCAATGCGGCGGTTAAAGGAGCAATTATTCCAGATAAAATTCCTCCAGTTAGCGGGAATTTGGTTTTGAGCAATATTGCCGTTAGCCACAGCGATTTGCCAGCAGGAGTTAGTTCTATGACTGGCAATATAGCTTTCACAGAAAACACGGTGAGCATAAAACCTTTTGCATTCCAGCTTGCCGGGCAGCCAACAAGCGTTTTATTGGAAGCGAGCAATTTGTTGTCTCCGCAACCAAGTTTGGATAATTTGTCGGTAAATGCAAAACTTGATTTGGGTGCTTTGTTTGCCTTGGCAAATAAACTTGTTTCCATTCAAGAAATTAGCACACTTGCAGGCAAAATAGATGCCACCCTTGGTGCAAAAGGCATTTTAGATCCGGCTCATCCAGAAAAACTCTCCGTTAATGGCAATGCAAATTTGCAAAACATAGTTGCAAAAACTCCATTAATTCCAGATGCTGTTTCTGTTAATGGTGCAGTTAAATTTTCAAATACGGAAATTTCTGTTGAACCGGCAGTGCAAATTGGAAAATCAGATGTAAAAGTAAAAGCCGTTGTAACAGATTATCTGGCAATGGTTATGCCAAGGCTTGCGGTGGGCAAAAAAACAAATGTGAACGTAAACGTAAGTTCTGCAAATTTGGAACTAGACCGCTTGTTGCCTCCGGGCGACCCAAATGCACCAGTAGAAGAAAGCGTTCCAATGGAAATTTATCCCGAACTTCCAGACGTTGTGGCAAACGTAACTGTAAATTTGGCAAGCACGGTGTTTCGTTACCTAACCCTTTCCGATTTCAATTTGGGAATAAATTTTGCAAACAACAAGGCAAATGTAATAAGCAAAGGGCGGTTATATGCAGGTGGCTTTAACACAAATGTGGCGGTAGATTTGAGCAACAGAAAATCTGCTAATGTGAAACTCGTATTAAACGTAGATAAGGTAGAAGCAAATGATTTTATCTCCAACGGAAGAAAGAATATTTCTGGGGAATCTGAAATTGCAAAACAAATTCAAAATTTAGATAACACCATTTTTGGTAAATTCAGCATGAAGCTAGATGTTAGCACCAAGGGTTTGCCACAAAACTTTGTGGATAATTTAGATGGTCCCGTTTCTGTACAAATTACAAATGGAAGTTTAAGAGGCTCAAAAATACTTGGAAGTGTTGGTGAGGGTCTTTCAAAATTTGAGATTGCTGGCAAAAAAGTTTTGAACCCACCGGTGAACGACAAAGGAGATATGAGCTTTGACGACTTGAAAGCTGAATTTGAAGCGAAAAATGGGCAACTTTTGGTTAAGGATTTTGACATAAATGCCAAGTCTCTTGGTTTGCTTGCCTTTACGGGCGCAGTTGGCTTTAACGGTGATTTAAAATTGAATCTGCAAAATACCTTGAGCCAGTCAATAAGTGCTAATTTGAACAATTTAACAAAGGCAAGCCCTGTGTCGTTGTATCAAAAAGATTCGAAAGGGAATGCAATTTTATTCTTCAACATTGGCGGCACATTTGCAAGCCCAAAAGTAACGCTTGACGCGAGCAAAAACAGCAATCCTATAGGTGAGCTTAAAGATATGGCAACTGCAAAGTTAAACGAGGTAAAAGACAAAGCAGTGGCAAAATTAAACGAAGAAAAAGCCAAATTAGAGGCAAAGAAAAAAGAACTTGAAGACAAGGCAAAAGCCGAAGCAGACAGAGTAAAAGCTGAAGCCGAAGCCAAGAAGAGAGAAATGGAAGCGAAAGCAAAAGCCGAAGCAGACGCTCAAAAAGCAAAAGCCACCGAAGCCGCAACTAACAAGGCAAAAGATGCGCTGAAAGGGTTTAAGAGGTGAAACTAAAATATCTTCTTTTTATTCCAATTAGCCTTTTTGCTTTTGAAATACAGCGCGATGTCGCAAACGTGTTCATTTTTACAGATGGTGTTGCCGGTTTAAGTTCTCAACCTTGCCAAGGGGGGGTTCTCTTTACTCCAGAAAATGCAAATTATTTTGGCAACGCAGAAACTCCGGGCATTCCTTTTAGAACTTATGTAATAGCATTGCCATCTTCATCTCCGCCAAGCATTGGCTTGGAAAATATAAAAAGCGAAACTTTGAGCGGCAAGCCATGTGGTGCAGAGCAAAATCCACGTTCTTTGCAGGTTGGCAAACCTTACCTGAAAGATAATTTATGGCAAGTTAAAATTAATGTCCCACTTGTGTATTCCAATGGGAATTCTTGGAATTTGCGAAGAAATTTCAAAGTATTGGTGAATTTCAACGAAACCCCAAAAGGGTTTTCAACTTCCAAAAGAGCTTTGGCAAACGTTGAAAATAAAACTGCAGCCGCAAAATTCGGAACAAAGCAAATACGTGAAAGTAATATGCGCATTGCACGAAAAGAACCTGCGGCAAGCATGGATAACATTGATTGGCTTGTTAGAATTGGAATTGGAACCAAAGATTTAACCGAGATGGCAGACGGAATGTACGCGCTTTCTTTTGATGATTTGAGGACTGTTGCAGGAAGTGAGATAGATGGAATATTAATTGATAGCTTGAGATTATTTGGGGCATCTCCAGATACTCTTACAGAAATGCTCGGAGAGGAAATATTTCCAAATGCGGTGGAAATTCCCATTTCGATTAAAGATAAAAATGGGAACGGAATTTTCGACAAAGGCGATTTAATAACATTTTTTGGCTATGGAACTGCGCTTTGGAAAAAAAGTAATTCTTTAAGCGGCATGGATTATTATTTTTCGCATTCACCGTATAGTTATTATCAATATTTTTATTTAGGTGTTGGCGATAAAAGAGAAGAAAATAAAAACTTGAAGGAAATCACAAAAAATATAAGCAATCCAAAAGCCATAAAATGGAAAAAATATGCAAGGTCAGAAAAAGATTTAATTTTGCGAGACCATTATCACAGTGATGCCATAGAAGAAAATACAGGAAAGGAATGGTTTTGGAAATGGGGTGTAAGAAATTCCAAAGTTATGGTTGAACCTAATGAATTTCAAAATTCTGTTACAAAACTTACCGGTCTGCGCGAAGATTCCGATTCCGTGTGGATTGGCGTGTCGTTTTTCCCGAAACGTTCCACGGCGTCTAACGAATTAGTTTCTTCTTGGAATTGGAAAAAAAGAATGGAAGGCATAAAATTTAATTTTGATTTTCAGGGCAAAAAACAAGAAAACATAATAGACACCATTGAAGGCGGCTCTTTTGTGTTTGCAAGCAATGGAGCGCAACAAAACGATAATTCCTATAAACTGGAAATTTTAAGTTCTGAACAAAATGATAGATTTGATGGACTGTCAGTAGCATATAACTATGATGTTATTAGAAGCCAAGGCGATGAATGGTTGTTTCCGGGTACTGCAATAGGAGCGATAGAAATTCCAGTACCTACAGGTATGAAACTTGTTAAAACAAAAAATTCCATTCCCATAGAAATATTATTGAAAGGAGCAAACAGCGAATATGCAAGTGATATAATACCAAGTGATGGAGACACAAAATATTTTCTGTTTAAAGAAAATATTTATAAAAAGCCCGCTATTATTGAAGCCATTCCAAAGAGAAGAGGTTCTGTTTCGGAGCCTTTGAAAATTCCAAAAACAACGGAATATTTAATTTTAACTTCGGAAAAATTGCAAAGCAGCGCAGTTTCTCTAAAACAATTCAGGGAAAGCGGCGAGGCCATAACTAAATTTAACACAGCTGTAGTTTTGGTGGAAGATATTTACAAAATTCATGGAGCACAAAACTCGCCCGTTGCAATAAGGGATTATATAAGATATGCCTATAATAACACTAATTATAATTTGAAATATGTTTTACTCGCAGGAGGCGGCAATTACGATTACAGAAAAATAAGACCTAACTCAAGAGATAATTTAATTCCGCCTTATGAGGCAGAAGATATGTCCACGGATGATTTTTTTGCCATTTTGGATTCTGGTGAGGCAGTGAGATTTGGTAATTATGAACTTAATCTTGCTATTGGTAGGCTTCCTGTTTTAAGCACGATTGAATTTGATAATTATGTTGAAAAAGCAAAGCATTATGAAAATGTTTCCGACATGGACAATGGAATTTGGCGAAATACAATTATACTTAACGCAGACGATGCCACGCGAGGAGGAAGACTACTTGACCACACCCACCACACCCAGCAAATGGAAAAAACCGCTGAACTTGCAGATTCTATATCACAAAGTCAGAATTTTGCCATAGACTGGCGAAAAATTTCATTGCTTCAATACGATTTTGAAGGTGGAGATAGAAAACCCGGAGCTGCTAAAGAACTATTGCTTCGCTTAAATCAGGGTGCTTTATTCACATTTTATTATGGGCACGGAAATGCTGTTCAGTGGGCAGATGAAAATTTACTCAATGTTTCTTCTTTGAGCAATATATTCAACGAAAAGAAATACACAATTTTGGGTTCTTTTTCTTGTCTAGTGGCTCGTTTTGACGATGCAGCGTTGATTAGTCTTTCGGAAGCCTTTGTAAATGCAAAATCCAAGGGTGCAATAGCCGCAATAGGCTCACTTAGAGAAAGTTATGCAAGCCAAAATGTGGATTTAGCAACGAAAATTTTGAAATATTCTATTATCGCTCCTAATGCTCTTTTAGGCGAAGCTATTTTAAAAGCAAAATTAAGTACATCAAATGCTTTTACATCGCAAAGATACAACAATGAAAAATATGTACTTTTGGGAGAACCTGTTTTGAGCATGCCAAGGCAGGAGATTAGTTTGAAGTTAGATTCTACTCCTGATACAATTCAGGCTTTGCAAAAATTGAAAATTTCTGGCACGGCTTCTGTACCAAGCGGAAAAATACGCTTGCAGGTTTTGGAAGGCGAAAAATCTCGCTATTTGGAGCAAAAGGTTTGCAAAGACATTTATGGCGAAAGCCCCTATTGTTATGCAACCATAAAAGTACCCGGAAACCCCATTTACTCTGAAGAACTGCAAATAGAAAATGAAAAATTTTCAACGGAATTTATAACTCCGCGCAAATTATCGCTTGGCGATACCTCCGCTCAAATAAGGCTTTGGGCACACAAGTCTGGAACAGCAGGAATAGGAAGAATAGCAGAGAGAGGCATTTCTCTGTTTGGAACTTCGCCTTATGCGGATTCTATTAAAGACAATTCTCCACCAAGCATAAAAATTTACCCCTGTATGCGTTTTGGAAATACAAATCAATATGCAGAAAATGCACAAGTAAGTTTGGAAATTCCAGCTTGCTTGGATGTTGTTATAGAAGATTCCACTGGCATAGATTACAGAGAAGAGGCAGATGAAGGAATTTCTTTTGAGCTTAATCCTGTAGCAAATTCTTGGCATCCTTTGTCTTTTTCGGAACAAACAGGCAAGCGTGCGGTAACTAGAGTTAATTTTGGTTTGTCTTATGACCCTGGAAATTATGTTTTCAAGGTTCGTGCGCAGGATATTTTGGGAAATATTGCCTTGCGTTCAATAAGGCTTTCGCTCAACAAAGAAAATAAAGATGGTTTGGCAGATGTTTTTAATGCGCCAAATCCTATGAAGAGAAATGGTACAACGTTTTATTTCAAAGACTTGGCAGGAGAGAGGAACAGCAATGTTAGCATAAAAATTTTTGACCAAAACGGAAAACTAGTTAAAACTATGAACAACGTAATTTCTGGAGAACCTTCTGCTTATTGGGATGGCAGAGACTCAAGAGGGCGGCTTTTGGCAAACGGACTTTACCATTATGTTGTTCAGAATACCGTTTCTTCGATAGACGAAAATGGCAAGAAAAAAAAATTTGAGAAAAAACAAAAGCTAGTTATTTCGAGATAGCTACTATGGCAAAAAATCCATGCCTGCTAGTGTTCTTTTTGTTTGTAAATATTTTTGCTCAAAACTTTATCCCAGATTCCCTACCTGTGTGGAGGGGATATGAAAATGCGATGGATTTAGCAGAACTAGAAGATGTTCCCAAAACAGAAAATGCTCTGCAAACCAGAGGCAGCAAAAGCCTGCAAACATCAATAGGAAATGGTGGTACAGATATTCAGCAAGAGTTAAGACTTTCTATGCAGGGCGAGGCAACAGAGGGAATTTTTGTTGATGCTTATCTTATGGATTTGGGGAGGCCTGCTGGAACGGAAGTATCTACAACGTTAAGAGAAGTAGATGCTGCATATATTGGAGTGGAAAGCAAATGGGCAAAACTGGAACTTGGAGATTTGAACTACGAAATAAATAAATTTGCTCTTTTTGGATTTCGCAGACAAACTCTTGGCGCAAGCGGCAAATTAAAAGGCTCCAACGCAGAAGCAGGCGCGATTTATGGAACAGACAAAACGTTTAGGCAAAACACAACTATTCGTGGGCAGCCAAGCCAACAAAAAGGTTATTTGCTCTTTGAGGGCAGTGCTTTTGGTCTTATTGTTCCGCATACGGAACGAGTTTATTTGAATGGAGTTTTGCTTGTTTACGGTAGGGACTATGAAATAAATTATGCTGGCGGCGTTTTGGATTTTTTGGGAAAAGTTATTCCTGGACCAGAAGATGAAATAAGGGTGGAATATGATTCTTACAATTCCCTAAACCCAAGTGAACTCAGAGGCACAGATGCCATTTATCGCTCAAAATTCGTATGGATTGATATTGCGGCTTTTAATTTAAGAGATTCGCTTAAAAGCGATAAAATGCTTGGGACGAGATTGAAAGCTGGAAATACGCTTTTGTTTGCAGATTTGGAAGCGGCAATGAATGAAAATAAAAACAGAGCTTACAGATGGTTTTTTGAAAGCGATAGCAATTCACGGCAAAAATCTATAATCAAAATTTCAATAAAGGGTGGTTATGCAGATAGCGGTTATGCAAAACCCGAATATGAAGGAAGCGAGAATGTGTGGGATGCTTTTATTTTGCGGGACAAATGGTTTTTAGACAGCGTTTCGGGAAATTTACGCTACGATGAATTTAAAGCTACTATGCGGTTGCCACTTGGTTTTTTCCCTGGTTTTTATATAGGTCATAGAAATTTTGAATCTGTTAGAAGCGAGGGATTTTTGCGCAGAGAAACGGAAAAAACAGAAAGTCAACTTACACTAGCAAAAGTAAGTTCCTTATGGCAAAGCGAAATTTACAGCAAATTTTTGCAAGGAACTTACCGCCCTTATGGAAATTTTCGCATGGATAGCAAAGAAAATCTGCGCTCAATTTACGGTTTGGAATTGGGAAATGAAAATTCAAATTACGCAAGTTCAGAAATTGCACAAGAGCAAGCAGACACAAACGAATTTTCTAATTGGAAAACTTTTGTTTCTTTAAGAGAAAAATATTGGCATTCAAACACGCTTTTTCAAATCAGAAAAGATTTCACAGACGAGCGGGCAGGTTTCTCATGGCTTTTAGACCAAAACGCAGGCTATGATAATCCAAATTCATTTTTGCGAGGTGAAGCATATTACTCATTTAACTATACCGATGAAGTTCCTTGGGTTCCCATATACCGCAGAGTTCCAGATGGCACAGGTGATGTTTATCACGATTCTTTAAGCGGGCAATACATAAGCGGTGTAGATAATGGAGATTTTGTTTATGAAGGCTTGGGACGTGTGGATTCGCTAGCGAGCAAGAGCAGCAAAAATAATCTCAGGTGGGATTTGTCTGTGCATCCTGATATTCTAATAAAAAGAGGTTTTTTAAGTGATATGAAATTTTTTGCTAATGGAGAATGGCTTTTGCACAAAACAGATAAATTGCTGCTGCTAGAAAATTCCGCTCTTTGGGAGCATCCAAAAAATAAGGGTTCATTGATGCTTGCGATAAAGAACAAATGGGATAAGGAGCCGCAAATAAATTTTGAAGAAGTTTCTTTTGGAGGAGAGGCAACCATTCACTACAAAGCAATAGAAAAAAATGATTATTCTTTAAGGCTTAAAAGAGAAGAAGCTGAATTTGCCCTCAACGATTTAGATTGGATTTCTTATGAGGGCGAATTTACTTGGCAAAGAGAACTTGCCGCCGGTTTTTCTTTATCGCCTTTTTATTCAAAAAAATACACATCTGGTTTTCATAAGGAAGAATCTTGGAATGCCGCTTTGCAAAAAGGCGGCATAAATGGCAAATGGCAAAACGAAAGAGGCGATTTAGCTGGGCTTGGTATTGCTGGAAACTATGTCAAAAAATCAAGTGAAATAGCTCCATATTCTGCCGTTGACGGTTTTGAAAAGGGGTTTTCTTGGCGAATTAACGCCCTCGCTCAAATATCTTTCAGCGATAATTTTTATATGTCTTCGCAGTATATTATGAGAATATGGCGCAGCGAGGTGTTTCAGAAGCTTAATTTGGAAGCAAAGGCGGTGTTTTGATGTAGTTTCTTTTTATTTTCTATTTTAAATAAAGTGAAGTTTTATGTATGGAGAATTTATGCAGTCAATAGAATTTAATTCTTATGTAAAAAATGGAACAATAGCCATTCCAGAAGATTTTATTTCCGTTATCCCAAATGAAATTTATGTAATAGTCAAACCTAAGGAGCAGAATGGTACTATAAAGAAACATCCACACGCAGGGTGTATGAAAGGAACTTTTACTTATATGAGCGATGATTTTAATGAACCGTTAGAGGAATTCAAGGAGTATATGTAAATGGAGTTGCTTATAGATACGCAATCTTTTATTTGGTTTATGGAAGATGATATAAAAATGCCTATAAAAATTAAGGAGATGATGAATGATGAAAATAATTTTCTTTTATTGAGCATAGTCAGTTTGTGGGAAATAACGATAAAAACAAGTATAGGCAAACTTAAAATGCAAAGGAGCATTGACGATGTGATAAAAAACATATCAGAATATGGTTTTAAAATTCTGCCTATAAAGTCAAATCATTTGCTTATACTGTCAAAATTGGAATTTATCCACAGAGATCCTTTTGATAGAATGATCATAGCACAAGGCATATCAGAAAATATTTCAGTAATTTCGTCAGATAACGTATTTAAAGAGTATCCCATACAAGTGATTTACTCCTAATTCCCTTGACAAACCCGCAAAATTTTTCTATATTTACCTATAACATACCCACCCCGCTTCCCGTTGGAACAGCGCTCTCAGGGTGGGTGTTTTATTTTAGAGGTTTTTGTGCAGAAAATTGAATTTGACGGGCAATTTTTGTCTTATGATGAGCAGTTTCAATTATTAAAGACAAGAGGAATGAATTTT